>Ga0302324_100004849_pt1 | contig 29679 bp, 27 predicted proteins | sample Palsa_T0_1_FD_201949 | JGI IMG/M metagenome (GOLD analysis project Ga0302324, IMG submission 201949) | Peat permafrost microbial communities from Stordalen Mire near Abisko, Sweden - Palsa_T0_1 | ecosystem: Environmental > Terrestrial > Soil > Palsa > Peat permafrost | place: Sweden: Abisko...
ACATGCTTCCGAACCCACAGCTCGGGTCGCCGTCGGTCGCCACCGCGTAACGGACTGGCCCAGCCCGCACAAACAGGCGCGTCAAAAATCGTGCAAAAAACTATTGACCCAGAAGACCGTATCTCCCGTGAAAATCGCTAATGATCGGGGATTTTGATTGAGGGCGCACTATCGCCTTGGCTTGCGGCGGGGAAAGCGGGACAATGGCGCCGCAATGACCTTTCTTCCTGTCGTTGAGCGGGAATTGCGCCTGGCGGCGCGCCAGCGCGGCACTTATTGGAGCCGCACGGCCGCGGCCATCCTCGGATGGGCCGTCGCCGCCTGGGTTCTGGCCGCCGCCAGCGGGGCCGGCATGCAGACTGGCGCCGTCGTATTCGAGGTCCTGGCGGCGCTGGTGTTCGTTTACACCGCGCTGGGCGGCCTGCTGGCCACCGCCGATTGTTTGAGCGAGGAAAAACGGGAGGGAACCCTCGGCCTGCTCTTCCTCACCGACCTGAAAGGTTACGATGTCGTGTTCGGAAAGCTGGCCTCGAAATCCGTCAAGACTATTTGCGGAGTGATGGCCGTGACGCCGGCGCTGGCCGTGTCCATCGTGCTGGGCGCGGTCACACAAGGCGAGGTCGCGCGGGTAATGCTGGTGGCGGTCAATCTTTTGTTCTTTTTTCTCAGCGCCGGCCTGTTCGCCTCCGCCGTTTGCCGCCAGGACAATCGCTCCCTCGGTCTGGCCGCGCTTTTGTCCTTCGTCCTGATGACCGGGATTCCGGCGCTGGCCCGGTTCAAGTTTCTGCACATCCCCAATCCCGATGCCGCCTTCATTCTTAGCCCGGCGTTCGGCTGTTTCACGGCCTTTGACGCTTTCTATGGCAAGTTTCCCCATGCCTGGTTTTGGCTCAACGGTCTGATCACACAAGTCTATGCCTGGTCGTTGCTTGGCCTGGCGTGCCGCATTGTGCCGCGTTCCTGGCAGGATTCGGCCGCAGGCAAAACGGCCCGGCGACGGCGCTTGGTGAAAGTCAAGCCCATCCGCGGCACGGCGGAGCGCAAGGAAGTGCTGGCCGTCAATGTGTTCCTATGGCGGGCGGCGCAGCCAGGCATACAGCGGACGGTGGTTTGGCTGGCGCTGCTGGCGGTGGCTGTGTTGTGGTTTGCCAAAGACAGCCTGTTTTCTCTGCATCGGTTTGACGTCGGCCCGGACATCCTTATTTTGCTCCTCGCGGGGGTCATCTTGAAGGCATGGCTGGCTTCGGAAGCTAGCGCCACGCTTTCAGCCGACCGGCGCAACGCCGCGCTGGAACTCCTTCTGACCACGCCGTTGCCGGAAAAGGAGATTCTCAAAGGCCAGCGTCTGGCCTTGTGGCGGCAGTTCGCCGAGCCGGCGGCCGCCGTCTTTCTGGCCAACATTTTCCTGCTGATTATGGAAGTGATAAACATGCCGTTGCGCCTAGCCTTGTCGGACGCGCGCAATTTGTTTGTCGGGTTGCATTTAATCATGGCCTTGTCGCTGCTGGTGGACTTGCTGGCGTTGAGTTGGGTGGGCATGTGGCTGGGATTGGTCCTGCGCAAGCCCAATAACGCCGCCATGCTGGCGCTGTTGCAAATCCTGCTCGTTCCGTACGCGCTTTTCTTCGCGTTTTATATCATGGCCGCGGACATGAAGGCCCCCAATTGGTTCAGTGTGCTCATTTTCACCACGATTCTCGGACTGGCCTCGGGGTTCTTCTTCGTGCAGAACGCCCACACGCGTCTGACCGAGCACTTTCGCAAAGTGGTGGCCGAGGGAGTGGCGCCGAAGTTCCGGACCGAAACGGAAGAGGGCGGCGCGCCCGTCTTGGAAGGGGCCGAATGACCTTCCTGCCGGTGGTGGAACGGGAATTGCGCGTGGCGGCGCGCCGGCGCGGCACGTACTGGGGCCGCTTTGTGGCGGCGTTGATCGGGGCCGCCTTGGCCGCGTGGGTTTTGCTGGCTGCGGACGACACGAATGCCAAGGTCGGGGCCGTTTTGTTCGAGGTGGTCAGCGCGGTGGTCTTCCTCTACGCCACCGTCGCCGGAACGCTGGTGACGTGCGATTGCCTCAGCGAGGAGAAACGCGAAGGGACGCTGGGCCTGCTGTTTCTGACGGACCTCAAAGGTCACGACGTAGACCTGGGAAAGCTGGCCGCCACATCCCTCAACGTCGTTTATGGAATGCTGGCCGTGCTGCCGATGCTGGCCATCCCGTTCATCCTGGGCGGCGTGTCGCGCGCGGAGATGTTGCGGGTGGTGTTGGTGGCCATGAATCTTCTGTTTTTCTTCCTGAGTATTGGCCTGTTCGTCTCCGCTCTTTGCCGCAAGGACAACTGGGCGCTGGGGTTGTCGGTCATGATCAGCTTGGTATTCGTGGCGGGCGGCCCGGTTGCGACCTACTTCAGGTTCCCGTACCGGCACGTCCTGGAGCTTTCCACTCCGGCCGCGAGTTGTTTTCTGGCGTTCGACGAAAACTACACTAAAAGTCCTCATTCCGATTTCTGGCTCAATATCGCCGTGACACAATTGTATAGCTGGGTCTTTTTCGGACTGGCCTGCTGGATCGTGCCCCGGTCGTGGCAGGACCAAGTGGTTGGGAAAACAATGCCCTGGCGCCGAAAAACCGATCCTGTCCGACGCGCCCGCACGCGGACGGCCTTGCTGGACGCCAATCCCTACTTGTGGCGCGTGGCCCGGTCGGGTCGTAAGAGGCTGCTTGTATGGGTGACGCTGGCGGTGCTGACGGTGCTTTGGTCTCGGTATAGCCGTTGGCTCTCTTCCAGCATTTTGGACCCCGGTGCGGATTTGCTCCTCCTTGTGCCGGCCGGCCTTGTCTTGAAAGCGTGGCTGGCGGCGGAAGCCAGCCGCACTCTTTCTGAGGACCGGCGCAGTGGCGGCATGGAATTGCTTTTGACCACGCCGTTGCACGAAAGGGACATTCTGCGCGGACAAATGTTGTCATTGTGGCGTCAATTCGCGCTGCCAGTAGCCGCGGTCCTGATGGCAAACCTGACATTTGTGCTGGTGGAGTTTCGGCGGTGGGGCGGGTTTTTCGATGTTCGCCAGCCATTGTTGATGGTTCACTTGCTTCTAGGCGGATTCCTGGTGGCGGACATGATCGCCTTGAGTTGGGACGGCGCCTGGCTGGGATTGACCAACCGCAAACCCAACCGCGCCGCGCTTCTGGCCTTGACACGCATCATGGTGCTGCCAGGCGTGGCCTATATCGTGCTCCGATGCCTGTGGGCCATGGTCCCGCAACGCAGCATGGAAGACGATTCCTTTACCGGCTCCTTCGCGCTCTGGGTTTTGCTTGGGCTGGCGGCCGACCTCTATTTTGGTTTGGGCGCCCGCGCCAGGTTGCGCGCCGAATTCAGGACCATCGTCTCCGAGGGCTTTACGCGGAAACGTCCGGCCGAAGCCGCCCCGAAACCCGCGCCGGTGCTGATGGAGGCGCAATGAGCTTTCTGCCCATTGTGCAGCGGGAATTGCGCGTCTCGTCGCGGCGCAAGAGCACCTACTACGCGCGCGGCGCCGCCGCCATGCTCGGCATCGTCATCAGCCTCTTCTTGTTGCTAATGTTGAGCTTTGGCGGCTCGTCGCAGAGCGGCGCTTACGTGTTCGCAGTCCTCTCGTGGTACGCGTTGCTGACGACGTTGCTGGCCGGAGTCTTTCTCGCCTCCGACAGCCTGAGCGAGGAACGGCGGGAAGGGACGCTCGGCCTTTTATTTTTGACAGACTTGAAAGGCTACGACGTGGTTTTGGGGAAGTTTATGGCCGTGTCGCTCAACGCCTTTTACGGATTGCTGGCCGTTTTTCCCGTGCTCGCCCTGTGCCTGCTGGCGGGCGGAGTGTCGGGGGTGGAATTTTGGCGGACATGCCTGGCGTTGCTTAACCTTTTGTTTTTTTCGGTGACGGCGGGGACGCTGGTTTCTTCCTCCAGCAGTTCCTCTTACCGCGCCATGACCGGCTCCATCGCACTCCTGGTGATATGGCTGCTCGTGACGAAACTGGCTTCGGCCACGCGCCTGTATTATATGAGCAACCTCAGCCCGTTCGAGCCGTTCCTGATGGCGTCGGACGCGAATTATTTTCGCCTGGCGCGCGAATTTTGGATCTCCCTGGCCATCTCCCACCTGACGGGATGGATTTTTCTGGGATGGGCCAGTTGGCGCTTGAAATCGTTTGTGGACAAGGGCAAAACCAGCGGCGTCTGGCAGCGGGTTTTCACCCGGAATCTTTTTCGCGGAAGCGCCGTCCGCCGTGCCCGGCTGCTCGAGATCAACCCGGTGCTCTGGCTGCTGGACGATTCCCGGCGATTGCGCTGGGTGGCATGGTTGCTGTCGCTCGGGGCGGTGGCAGTCCTGGTGTTCATATGGAGCAAGGCAGGCCCGGCGGTCTTTTACTTTAGCAGCTATGCGATGTGGCCTTTTTACTTTCTGCTCAAAGTTTTCGTTGCCATTCAAGCGTGCCGTTTTTTTGGCGAAGCGCGCCGCACCGGGGCGCTCGAACTTCTCTGCTGCACTCCATTGACCATGCGTGAGGTGGTCCGAGGGCAGTGGATGCTTTTGCGGCGGGTGTTTTTGTGGCCCCTTGTCGTCTTGCTCCTGGCACACTTGTCGTGCCTGATTTTTGGCGCCTTGCAAGGCGGCGGAATATTCAGTGCGGCAACAGGAACGATGCCGGGGCCATTTGGCTACCTTTTTCTTTATCGGGAGTACTCCGTCATTCCCAACAATCTGGCCGACTTTTTCGCCATCGGATGGTTTGGGATGTGGCTCGCATTGAGTATGCAACGGCCAAATATGGCGACGGGACTGACAATCTTATCCGTGGTGATTCTACCGGCGATTGTCTTTTGCGTGCCGACTCTGGCCACCGACGCGATTTTCATAACCATCGGCTGGGTCAAACTATCGGAAGACTTCCGCCTGCGCCAAGCGCAGTGGGTCGCGCCCAAGCCGGCCGCCTCGTGATGCCATTGCGTTAAGGCAGAACATGCTTTGGATTGCTGCAAGTCGCTTTTTCGCCTACGGTGCCAATTGTGTAATCACCGCCATCAGGACAGACCGGCATGTAAAGACCAGGTCCCTGGCCTATGTAGGGTATCAAATCCTTCATCGTTGGCGTATCATTGATCTGTTTTTTATTTTCAAGCGCCCATTGTTGTTTGGCAGAGTCGATTTGCTGGAGATTGCCGATGCACAAATCCACTCTTCGGTTCTCATTGGTCATTATCCCGGAAATGTCCGAAGAGATGGCCGTGGATGGCGCTCTTTGGCTGTCCCGGGTCCCGATCGCCGCTGTGCGTTGCTGGAGCGCCTGGATTTCCCGCCGCGCCTTGGCCAGTTCGTTAGTTTGCCCGCGCAAGTGCGATACTTCGTTGCGCAAACGGGCCAATTCGCGCGTTTGCGCTTCCTGAAGCGAAGTTGCAGCAATGGCCTTGACCCCCTCTTGCGAAGCGCGCGCAAGTTGCTCCTGCAATGATGCGACCTGCGCCACCTGTTGCCGCAATGCCTCATTCTCCTGGCGCAAGGCCTTGTTCGCTCTTATTTGCACGACAACCGGCACCGCCAGAATGGCGGCAGCCATCGCGCTCACGATGGCAATTTTGATTTTGCTCATGCTCATGATTTTTATGATGGTTAAGGTTGCTCCGCCCGTGGCCGCCCCACCAAGGACGGCGGTGGCGACACTGGCCGCCAACCCGATGGGCGCGGCCTGCACTGCTTCCGCGGCCAACGCCGTTCCCAGGGCCGCCGCCGAGAGCGTCACTCCGCGCTGGGTCAGCATCGAGTGCAATTTGTCCAGGGCCCGGTTGACCCTCATGCGCGCGGCGTCTTCGTTGCTTCCCATGATTTCGGCGACGGCGCGGAATTCCAGTTGCTCAAAAAAACGAAGCAGAATCGCGGCGCGATCCTCCGGGCCTAATTGGTTGATGGCGTCGTCGAGGAGGGGGGCCGCCAGGGCAAAGCTGGCCGCCGAATGGTCTTCAGTTGCGTTCATTTCAACAGCCTGCCTTTCGCGGTTTTGACGCCGCCGATCACCGCGCATCATGGTAGATGCCACGAAACAAGTGTTCCGGTGCAACCAGCCGCCGATCATGACTTCACCCGACAGCGTGGGCGCCTTGCGCGCCAGATTCAGAAAAACCGTTTGAGCGACATCTTCCGCCAGATGCGAATCTCCGTTCACCAGCCGGAGCGCGGTGGAATGGACCATGTTGACGTAGCGTGCCACCAATTCCCGAAAGGCGGCTTCCGAGCCGTGGTCCGTGTAATCCGCGAGCAATTTCCGGCTGTCATTCATCAATTTCCACCAATAAAGAGCCGTCAACACGCAAAACCGAACATTCCCTGCAAGGTGTCACGCCGGTATCCTGCATCCACCCACCCAGGAATGCGGGTTTTGCCCCATTGAAAAAGGCCATTTTAGGGGTATTCTGGACAAAAGGCAGGTTTTTTAAAAAAACAGTTGCCACATTGGAGTTCGTTTAGTATATTCCGCGCTCCGTTTCCCTTGTGGGGAAAATGGACGGAAAACGTTTACGCTCAAATGCCGACAATTAATCAACTCGTCCGATTTGGACGAAATAAATTGCGCAGCAAGTCCAAAGCACCGGCCTTGCAGAACTCGCCTTTTCGCCGCGGGGTCTGCATCCAAGTCATGACGCGCACGCCCAAAAAGCCCAATTCGGCCATGCGAAAAGTGGCCAAAGTCCGCCTGACCAACGGCTTTGAGGTCATCGCCTACATCCCGGATGAAGGCCACAACCTCCAGGAACACTCCATCGTCCTGGTGCGCGGCGGACGCGTCAAGGATTTGCCCGGCGTGCGCTACCACATTGTCCGTGGCACGCTGGATGCCGCAGGGGTGGAGAAGCGGCGCGTTAGCCGCTCCAAATATGGCGTGAAACGCCCGAAAGAGGCAAAAGCTGCCGCCAAACCGGCGGCGGAAGCAGCCAAAAGCTAAATTTATGTCCCGACGTCGTCGAGCAGTTAAAAGACCGCTGTTGGAAGATAGCAAATACCACAGCACTCTGGTGTCGCGCCTGGTCAATACGGTCATGAGCGGTGGCAAAAAAACCACGGCGCAGAATATCGTTTATGGCGCTTTCGATCAGATCGCGACCAAGAACCCGGCCACCAATCCGCTGGAGATTTTGCAACGGGCGGTTGATAACGCCAAGCCGCGCCTGGAAGTCAAGCCCCGCCGGGTGGGCGGCGCGACCTACCAGGTGCCGGTGGAGGTCCCGTTGGACCGCCAATTATCGCTGGCCATGCGGTGGCTGGTGGATTTGGCGGACGCGCGCAAGGGAACAGCCATGAGAGAGGCGCTGGCCGCGGAAATCATGGACGCCTTTCAGGGCCAGGGCAACGCCATCCGCAAACGTGATGAGGTGCATAAAATGGCGCAGGCCAACAAGGCTTTCGCGCATTTTCGCTGGTAATCCATCATTCATCGAAGACGCCCCGGCGCAAAAAATACAGCGGGGCATTTTTATTATATGACAGACGCCATGTTAGACAATAAAGCAGTGGAGAAGAAGGATGTGAATTCGCCCGCTCGCAAGTACACGATGGAGCGCACGCGCAACATCGGCATTGCCGCGCACATTGACGCCGGCAAGACCACCACCACCGAACGCATCCTCTTTTACACCGGCCTCATCCACAAGATCGGCGACGTTGATGACGGCAACACCGTGACCGACTGGATGGAGCAGGAGCGCGAGCGCGGCATCACCATCACCTCGGCCGCCGTGACCTGCTACTGGACGCAGAAGAAGGAAGAATCGCTGGAGAAGCTTTTTGACAGCATCGGCCATCGCATCAACATTATTGACACTCCGGGACATGTCGATTTCACCGCCGAAGTCGAACGTTCCATGCGCGTGCTGGACGGCGCGGTGGCCGTGTTCTGCGGCGTGGCCGGCGTGCAACCGCAATCCGAAACAGTGTGGCGCCAGGCGACCAAATACAGTGTCCCCCGCATCGCTTTCGTCAATAAAATGGACCGCACTGGCGCCAATTTTCAAAACGCGCTCGATGATATGCGCAAGAAGCTGGGCGCTTACGCCTTTCCCATTCATCTGCCCATCGGCGCGGAGGAAAACTTCGAGGGCATTATCGACGTCGTCAGCCAGCGCGCCATCTCCTGGGGCAAGGGCGAAGTGGCCAAGGAAGGCTTGAGCTATGTCGTCGGCGACATTCCGCCGGAGTTGCAGGAGAAGGCTAAAGCCGCCCTTTCCGAATTGGTCCATGCCGTCGCGGACAAGGACGATGAAGTGGCCGAATTGGTCATCAATGACAAGCCGGTTCCGCCGCAGGTCCTCAAGGCCGCCATTCGCCGCCTGACTTGCAAAATCGAGCTGGTTCCCGTCCTGTGCGGTTCCGCTTTCAAGAAGAAGGCCGTCCAACCGCTCCTGGATGCTATCGTTGACTACTTGCCCAGCCCGTTGGACGTGCCGCCAGCCGAAGGCATCGAGCCGGGCACCGAAAACGTCGTCATCGTCGAATCGGATGACAACCATAAATTTTGCTCGCTGGCGTTCAAGCTCTGGACGGATGTGTACGCGGGCAAACTGGTGTTTTTCCGCGTCTATTCCGGCAAGCTCAAGAAGGGCGACACCATCTACAATCCGCGCACCCGCCGCCGCGAGCGCGTGGCGCGCCTCATGATCATTCAAGGCAACGAACGCAAGGACGTGGACCAGGTTTTTGCCGGCGATATTGCCGCGCTGGTCGGCCTGCGCAATATCACCACGGGCGACACGTTGTGCGACGAAGAGTTCGATGTCATGCTCGAACCGCCAACTTTTCCCGAACCGGTCATCAGCATGGCGGTGGAGCCGAAAACAAAGGCCGACCGCGAGAAGCTGGGCGAGGGCTTGCAGCGTTTGGCGGAGGAAGATCCGACTTTCCGTTGCTTCCATAACGACGAAACCGGCCAGCTTATCATTGCCGGCATGGGTGAATTGCACCTGGAGATCATTGTCGATCGCCTCAAGCGCGAATTCAAAGTCGATGCCAGCACAGGTGCGCCGCAAATCGCTTATCGCGAGACCGTCACCGGCACGGCCGAGGGCGAAGGCAAATACATCAAACAATCCGGCGGACGCGGCCAATACGGCCACGCCTGCGTCAGCCTGACCTCTCAGGAACGCGGCAAGGGCGTCGAGATTCTCAACAAAATCGTCGGCGGCGCCGTCCCCAAGGAATACATCCCCGCGATCATCGACGGCATCGAAGAAGCGTGCAAGAGCGGCGTTTATGCCGGCTACCAGGTCATTGATATTAAAGTCGAGATCATTGATGGCTCCTTCCATGAAGTGGATTCCAACGAAATGGCGTTCAAAATGGCGGGCATTTTCGCGCTCAAGGACGCCTTCAAGAAGGCCAATCCGATCCTGCTGGAGCCAATTATGAAGGTCGAAGTAACCACGCCCGACGAGTACCAAGGCGATTTGCTGGGCGACCTCAGCCGCCGCCGCGGCAAAATAAATGCCATTGACGGCAAAGCCGGACAAACCATACTTAACGCGCATGTGCCGTTGGCCGAAATGTTCGGCTACGCCACAGCCATACGGTCGCTCTCCAAAGGACGAGCTTCGTATTCGATGGAACCCTTGACATTCGAGCAAGTTCCAGCCAGTGTCCTGAGTGTCATCTTGGAGCAAGCGGGCAAGAAGCCAGCGGCCAGGAGTTAGAAATTTTAATTTTAATTTGTTCTTTTTATGGCGGGACAACGCATTCGCATTCGATTAAAGGCCTTTGACCATCGTGTCATTGACCAGTCGGCCCACGACATTGTGGAAACGGTCAAACGCACAGGCGCCCGTGTGGCCGGCCCCATTCCCCTTCCCACGCGCATAGAGCGCTTTACCGTCTTGCGCTCGCCGCACGCGGACAAGAAATCGCAGGAAACCTTCGAGCAGCGCACCCACAAGCGCCTGCTGGACATCATCGAACCAACGGCCAAGACGGTGGACGAGCTTAAAAAGCTGAATCTGCCCGCCGGCGTGGACATTACCATCAAGATTTAACCCCCCTCTTTCCCATGCTCGGACTTCTTGGAAAAAAACTGGGCCAGACCAGCGTCTATGACGCTCGTGGCGTTCTCGTGCCGGTGACGATCGTCCTGGCCGGCCCCAACCGCGTCATCCAGACCAAAACGGTCGAGTCCGACGGCTACAACGCCGTGCAACTTGGATTCGACGACCAAAAAGAGCACCGCATTACGAAACCGTTGCTGGGTCATTTCAAGAAATTTTCCACCATGCCGGTCAAACGCGTGCGCGAGTTCCGCGATTTCACCCTTCAGGTCAAACCCGGCGACGTGGTTGGCCCCGGCATTTTTGCGCAGGGCGATTTTGTGGATGCCATCGGCGTCACCAAGGGCCGCGGATTTGAAGGCGTGATGAAGCGGCACAATTTCCGCGGCGGCGACGCTTCGCACGGGGCCAAAGGCTGGCGCCGCCGTTCCGGGGCCATCGGGCAGCGCCTCTTTCCCGGCACCGTCATGCGCGGCATGAAGATGCCCGGCCACATGGGCCAGGTCCGCCGCACGGCCCAGAATCTGCAAATCGTCCAAGTGCGCGAGGCCGAGAACATATTGTTGATCAAAGGCGCGATTCCCGGTTCCAACAACGATTACGTCGTCATCCGCGAAGCCAAGAAATTGCCCAAAGGCTCCGACCGGGCCAAGCGCCGCCTGGCCGTCCGGACCGCGGTGGAGGCCGCGCCCGCCAGCAAGGGCAAACCGGCCGCTGCTCCCGCCAAGGCGGAAGCCAAGAAGAAATAATTTATGAAGCTTACGGTCAAAGACATCCAGGGCAAGGACCAGGGCGAAGTGGAAATCAAACTCGAGCTGATTGAAAACGGCAGGGGCACCGAGGCCGTCCATCAAACGGTGGTCGCCTACAACGCCGCCCAGCGCATGGGCACCGCCTGCACCAAGAATGTCGGCGAAGTCGCCGGCACCAACAAGAAACCGTGGCGCCAAAAGGGCACCGGGCGCGCCCGCGCCGGCTCCTTTCAATCGCCCTTGTGGCGCGGCGGCGGCGTGGTCTTCGGACCCAAGCCGCGCGATTTTTCCAACAAGGTCAACCGCACCACCCGGCAACTGGCCTTGCGCAAGGCCCTGAGCGAACGCCTCAAGGCCGGAGACGTTCTTATTGTTGATGATTTCAAACTCCCCTCCCCCAAGACGCGGGATTTTCTCGGCGTCCTCTCCGCCTTGCAGGTGGAAGGCACCGCCCTCATTGTGGACCACGGCGCCGACAAGAATCTCCAGCTTGCCTCCCGCAACATCTCCCGGGTCGAATTGGCCACGGGCGATTCGCTGAACACCTACCAGGTGCTGCGCAGCGGAAAATTGGTCTTTACGCGCGGCGCGTTCGAACAAGTCGAGAAGCGGCTGGCCAAGGAATAACATGAACTCTTTCGAAATCATCAAGACCGTGCGCGTGACCGAAAAAGGCACGCGTCAATCCGAAAAATTCAATCAGTACACCGTCGTGGCCGACCGCCGCGCCAACAAGGGCGAGATTCGCCAGGCGGTGCAGGAGCTTTTCAAGGTCAAGGTGATCAAGGTCAACACCCTCAACGTGCGCGGCAAAGGCCGCCGCAGCCGCACGCCTTTCGAAGGCCGCGCCCCGCACTGGAAAAAAGCCATCGTCACCCTCAGAAAAGAAGATAAAATCAGTCTGGCGTAGGCCGCGAAGTAAGTCAAAATTCGGTAGTGCTGCATTAGATTGTTGTTGACGACGTATCCGGGCTATATCGAATTCGTTCCAGCAACCAATCCACCAAACTCATGTCACCGGTCACTTCAAAACCAGCCAGGGAAGGTCGAATCAAAACCGCCCATTCTGAGGCGCTTTATTCATATCAGGTTTCTTGATGCGGGCAAGGGGCTTCTCAATTTCTTCATAGCGGCTGGCACCCCCGATTGAATGATCCCCTCCTTCTCCGGGGTCTCATGTGATTATCCCCTTTCCTGAACAGCCACCGCCGATACCCGTTGCCTGTTCCGTTTGAAACTCCTTTGCTTTGGTAGTTGTGTCGCCGGATTCCCGCTGTTGCAACGCGCAACCGCAAAAACGACTAATGACAAAAAACTTACAAGACGATGGATTCGCATAACGTTCCGATTAGACACGAAGGGGCGGGGCCATTCAACCCGCAAAGTCAGTCGCTTAGCCAGCGACAACCGCCTTGAGGTTGGCCAGGCCGCGTTCAAGGTTGTCTGCCATCATAGTGTCGCAACTCACAAAGACCAGGATAAGCTTGAAAAAAAACGGCGCGTTGCCTTTCATGGTCCAGGTCACGATGGTTTGGGAACCTTCGGGCTTCAACGCGAACTCGTGGGTGTTGGTGCAACGGATCGGTTTGACAAAATCGAATTGACAGCGGACAAGATCGTTCGGTCGGCTTTCCGTGATCGTCATCTTGCCCACGCCGACCTTGCCGTTGCCTTCCCAGGAGAAATTGGCGCCGCTGCCGGACGCGGGGGCGCCGTAGGTCAACTTCATGTTGGGATCGAGCTTCGCCCACGGCGACCATTCCAGGAATTTGTGCAGGTCGTCCATGTAAGGGAAGACTTTGGCCGGCGCCCCCGGAATGGCCCCCTGGCGCTGAATGATCCATTGGTCGGGTTTGGTTGAAGCGATGAGGGCGATGATGCCGATGACGGCCACCACCGCGAGTAGAATGTACCAAATCATAATTTTGCATGGCACTCAGCCAATCGCTTGGGATTTTTGGGAAACAAAAACACTCCGCCGATGCCATCAATTAGGTTCATATTATTCCCCCCAGATTGTAACTTTGTTGCCGTCTGGATCATGAAAGCTCGCAAACTGGCCTTGCTGATCTTTTTCGATCTTATCGGGCGAGAGTCCTTTATTCTTGAGGGTCAACAAGCTCCTTTCGAAATTTTCGACGCGAAATACGACTGAAACACTCGCTGAACTTTTCTTGGGAGAATCAGCTTTTTTGGGATGGATGCCAAAGACAAAGGGGCCGGCGGCGGTGTCGAATTTGCCGTAATACCCCCCTGGACTTCCTTGGTCTCGATTCCAAACCGCGAATACCAGTCGGCGAGAATCTTTGCATCCTGGCATGGATTGATCGAGATCGCGCCGACATACAGTATTTTCGCCGGGGGCGATTCGGCAAACGCCGACACCGAGAGAAAAATAAGCGGGATCACCAGATAGATTTTTCGAATAGCCGTAGTCGGGATCATTATCATAAATTTCATTTTAACTCCTCATCTGTGCCAGTTTTCGAACCGGCAGGCATAGTTCCAATTCAAAATGCGACCAATCCGTCGCGGTTTCTTTGTCTAAAAAAATCTCAAGAGATGGCGCATGCTCGGGCTCGTAGGCACTTTTGATAAGCCAACTTCTGACAAGGTAGTCCCACGCCGTAGCTACTTTACGGATATCGCCGGAAACCTTGGTGGCGGCGTATCGCATGGCTGGCATTTTCAATTTCGACATTCCTTCCGTACACTCAAAGGGAAGAGACGACGCAAGACAGACCTCATATCGATAAAGATGCTTGGGGGTCACGTCTGGATCGTCCACCGTCATTCCAAAAAGAATTCCTTGCGAAAAAATATCCTGGGATTTGGCCCATTCGATCATCGTTTTAAAGACGGCAAGCAACCTGTCCAAATCGAAGGCCTTCGTAATCCGAATATAGGCGACTTGCCTTTCGGGAAGGTCGATCAATCTCACTGGAAAAGCAGCTCTCTTTTCTTCCGCGCTCATGGGGAGAACATATTCTTGTCCCGTGCAGAGTTCTTTGCAAATCTTGCTCTTTTTGATCTCGCCGCTTTTTCGAAACTGACTTGGCGAAGTGTCGTAGCCGGATCGGAAGGCGCGCGAAAAAGTGGCTGATGATGAAAAACCACAATCTAAGGCTATATCGGTCAAACTTCGGTCGGAAAAACGAAGATGGCGGGCAGCCTTTTCAAGACGAAGCCGGTTCGTAAAATTATGTAGGGTTTCGCCCGAAACCGCACGAAAGATCCGATGGAAATGAAATTCCGAGAAGCAGGCCACTTTCGCCAGTTCCTCCAGTTTCACCTGGCGATCCAGATTCCCGCGAAGATAGTCGATGACCCGATTAATTCTTTGGGCATATTCGCCGTTGGCCTGGGTCTTTTGGCTTGGCACGGATTCTATTGACATTGTGTCGTAGAAATAATCCCAATTGTCCCTATGCCGTCAACTTCCAAATAGAAATCGATGAGCGCATTTTCTGGATTGCTGACCACACGCTCTCCGTCGCATCCCGCCATTCGCGTGCCAATGTGTTGCTCTCATATGCTTCCGAGGTCCTGGCTAAACAGGGATTCATGGCCGAGATGAATGTGGCCGACAAAAATTTTACGGAGTTGCGTTACTCCTCAAAGGACCGGCGCTAACACCATGTGGCCAATATGGCCGAATCGCAGTGCAAATCGAGCATTTTCCATAGCCGCAAGCAGCGAGCTAAAATGAGCAGAACCGGATAGCGAGCCATTCAGCTCGCCGGTTCTGCGGCCAAAGGTTCATTTCTTCGGTGGATGCCGCCTTTTTGTGTGGCCACTTCACGCTTTTTGTCCTACTTTCCAATCCATGCCATGAAATCGCCACGTCGTGTGAGAACATTTCGGTTTGGACAAATCATCGCTGGATTGGCGGCTGGTCTCGCCTTTTCCCTGACTTCGCTGTGTGCAGCGCCGCCTTCTTTTACCTCGGTCATTCATGCCGAACCGCTGCCCGCGGGCCGGATCGACCCGATGCTCTTCGGCAACTTCATCGAACTGCTCGACGACCTTGCGCCGGGGATGTGGGCGGAAATGTTCAATGACCGCTCTTTCGAAGGGGTGGTCCCGGCGGCCCGTTGGTCTTACTTCGATGGCAAACCCGATTTCTGCGACCGGCCATGGGACATCAACAAGACTTGGAGTATTGACACGGCCCATCCCTTCAACGGCGCTCGTTGCGCCAAACTGACCGCTTCCCCCAGCCAGCCGGCGTTATTGGCGCAATCCGGCCTCGCGGTGAAAAACGGCATGGATTACGAGTGCTCCGGCTATTTTCGTTCCGATGCCGCGCTTAATGTTTCCGTGCTGCTCAAGACGCCGCTGCCGGATGGCTCCTGGATGACGCTGGCGTCGGCGAAATTTCCCGCCTTCTCGCCCGCGTGGCAACGCTACTCGGTGCGCCTGCGCTCGCGCGGCTTGACGGACCGCGCGGTGTTCGAGTTGCGCGCGGAGGGACAGGGCCACATCTGGGCGGACAAGCTTTCCCTCATGCCCGCCGATAATTTGCAGGGCTGGCGGCGGGATGTCGTGGAGGCCGTCAAGGACGTTCGTCCGGGTGTGGTGCGATGGGGCGGCTCAACGTGCGATCCGGGCCAATACCGCTGGAAGAACGGCATCGGCGACCGCGACGAGCGCACGCCCTTCACCAACAAAGTTTGGGGCCGCATTGATCCGAACGACGTCGGGGTGGATGAGTTTTGCCGGTTTTGCGAACTCATCGGCGCCGAGCCTCTGATTTGCCTGAGCTTTTCCGACGGCGCCCAAAGCGCGGCCGACCTCGTGGAATATTGCAACGGCGGCGTGGACACGTCCTGGGGCGCGCGGCGCGCGGCCAACGGCCATCGCGCACCGTATCACGTCAAGTATTGGCAAGTCGGCAATGAAATCAGCGGCGACGATGCCAATTATCTCGGACAATTCGGCGACTTTGTCCGCCTGATGAAACGGGCGGATGCGGGCGTCCAGTTGTTGACGTCCTTTCCCTCGCAGCCACTGCTGACCCGATTCGGCCGGGACATTTTTTGCGTCTGCCCGCATCATTACACGCCGGATTTGGACGCGTGCGATCGTGATTTTGCCAACATTTCAAAAATGATTGACGGCACCCCCGGTGGCGAAGGGGTGAAGATCGCGGTCACTGAATGGAACATCAGCGGCGGCGATTGGGGATTGGGGCGCGGGCGGCAGATGACGCTGGGGGCGGCGCTGGCGAACGCGCGTTACCTGCACGTGCTGATGAGGCATTCGGACAAGGCTAGGATCGCCTGCCGCTCCAATATGGCCAACAGCTATTGCGGCGCGATTATCGAGACCGATCCGGCGGGCGTGCTCAAGCGCCCCAGCTATTGGGTCATGCAACTCTACGCCCGCCACGCCAAGCCGGTCCCCCTTCGCGCCAGCCAGCCGGAGGGCGGGCCGGACCTTTTCGCCTGCGCGTCCGCCGACGGGAAATCGCTTTCGTTTTTTTGCGTCAATACCAAAGACGAGCCGGTGGCGTGGTCTTTCCAACCCGAGGACTTTGCCGGCCGCGTCAGCGTGGTGGCCGCCGAGACGGTGCGCGACACCGAAGACGCGCGGGAACCGGACGTAGTCAATCATTGGGAAGCGCCGGAGCGGGTGAAGACGGTTCCACTGCCCTTCTCGCAAAACAGCGTCCTCCTGCCCGCGCTTTCCGCCACGGCCATCGAGTGCGCGGTTCAATGATATTCAAGCTCCGCAAAGACGGTTGACCAGCAAGTCGCGGAATCCCTCCAAGTCGTCCCATGACGTGGCAACGTCCATTTGCTTCGCCTGCTCGTCTATAACGGTAAAGCCCGCGTCGGTCACGCGAAGGCCGAGCCGTTCCATTTTGCAGAACTGCCGGGCGAACGCGAGATAAACGGCGACGGTGTCGAAGAGCACCGAGGAATGGCGTTCCGCTTCGGCCTCCGTTTTGCCAGCCTTGCTCCAAAGACGGTAGTTTTCCACGATTGTGGCGGCCACGGGGTCGGGCGAATGCAGCACACGTTGGTAACGCGCGCCGCCGAGCGTGACCAGGCCGCAGGTGTCGAGCGGCGTGATCGTGATGTCCCAAGCGGCCGAAAGCCATTTTCTGGCAGCGGCGGGATTGGCTTTGACATTCCATTCCGCGCACGGCGTTTTCGCCCCGTCATAGCCGAGCCGCACGCTGCCGTCCATCCCGACAAAGCGCGCGCGCCGGGCAATGCGCGGCTCCCGCTCCAGCGCGGCGGCGACATTCGGCATCGGCCCGATGCAGATCAAGGTCAACGGCTCCGGTGAACGCATGATGACATCCACCATCGCGCCCACGCCATCGGTGTGAACGCGGCCCGGATAGGAACTCAAATCGTAATCCTTGACCCATTCAGCCTGCGGCCCCTCACCGCGAGGCTCGACATCCGGCCCGACGGCTATGGGAATGTTCGCATGACCCGTCTTCTCCAGGAACTTGCCCAGGAGCTTGGCGCGATACGGAGCTTTGCCGTACTCCGTCGCCACGAGCTTCAGGCTCAATTCAGGACACTTGAGCAAAAAGCCCAAAGCCCACGTATCATCTATATCGTCGCCAATGTCCGTGGCCAGAATGACGGGGATCGGCTGTGGCGCAGGCGGAATACCCGAGCGGCAGCCCGCGAAGACGCCCGCCGACAGCGCGGTGCCGGCGGAGGCTTTAATGAACTTGCGTCTGTTGATTTTCATAGGCTGTCCCGGCGGCTTTCTTCCTTCCTCCTTCTTCTTTCTTCCTTTACCCTTTTATTGCGGGTTGGTGTAGTAGAAGCGGGAGGGGAAGCTGGGCGCGTTGGTGTCGTCGAATTGGAGGAGACCATTGGTGTTGGCGATAAAGGTGCCGAGGTCCAGCCAGTTGAGGAGATCAATGCTGGCTTCAATATCAAAGCTCTCGCCGGGAGAACCTTGCGTTTCCAGCAAGACGGTGCCGTCGGGCTTTCGTTGCAGCGTAAGAGGGGAGTATTTGATGGTGACGATGCCCGTTCCGCCTCCCGGCAGCGTTTCGTAACCGGTGACATAAACGTTCCCGTTCTTGTCCACAACAATGCCCGCTCCAGCGTCGTTGCCAGCGTTAAGCCCATTGTACGATTGCAGCCACACTTGGTTGCCATTCGGGCTGTACTTGATTGTGACGATGTTATTCGTGCCGTTCGTTCCGAACGCGTAACCCGTAACGTAGCTGTTGTTGGCTGAATCGACTGTGAGCGCCAAAGCCGCGCTGGACGGATTAGGTCCGGACATATTAGGTCCTGACATCGGATAAAAATTCGTCCACAACCATGAGCCATTCGTGTTTGCCTTGAAAGTTCCGTACCCCCGAAATGCATAGGAGTAACCAGGGGGAAAATAATAAAACTGGCCAGTAATAAGTAAGTTGCCGATACTGTCCACCTGTAAACCGTCAACCACGTTTTCAAGAGTGTGCGGTTGCGGATTAGAAACCATTTCCACACTTCCAGAGAGAGCATACTTATAAATAGAAAAACCATTCCCCGGATAAGGGAGCGCCGCTATGTATAAATTCCCCCAATTATCAAGTGCTGTAGCTTCAACCTGAACACTGCCAACAACCGCCGCAGGGTTTAAGCTGGATTTCCACAGTTGATTGCCATTGGCGTCATATTTAATCGTCGTAAGATACACATAAGGAGACGGAGGCCCCCCATAATATGTGTCTAGACCAGACACGAGGACGTTGCTTCCGCTGTCCATCACCACAGATTCAGATACGGTCCTTCCAGTGCCATTGCCTAGATAGGTCGCTAACCAGATGTTGCTGCCTTGAGGAGAAAGCTTGACTGTGCCAAAGTTTTGGGAGAACCCTACCACATAGCTATTGCCTGTACCATCCACCATAAGAGCGGTACCAGCGTAAGGTGCAGTCCAAAGTTGGTTGCCGTTGGAATCATACTTCAGAGCAAGAGCGCTTCCTGTGACAATAACATTGTTGCTGCTATCCACAGCCATGCTGGTCGGCATCGCTGTGGGGGAATTGGTGGAATCGTACCGTGCTGTCCAGAGCTGCGCCCCATTGGGGGCGTACTTGATCGTCACATAGCCGAGTTGATTGTTGGTGTTCTGGGAAAAGCCCGTGACGATAATGTTGCCGCCGGAATCCAGCGCCATCTTAACGGCTTGATTCGCTCCATTCGTAATGCCATTGTTGTAGCGGGCGACCCAGGCTTGCTGGATTTGCGCTGTGGAGGAGAAAGCCAACAAGACCGCTGAAATAAGAGACAGGACTAATCGCACCGCCGGCAAATGCTTTTGGCGGGACGCCAAAAACTGCGGGCGATCCGTCTCCGCTAGGCTTCGACGAAACATGGATGCCCGCGCTCCCGAAAACGATGAACAATTAGAACACGTATGCTTTTATCCTTCAGACTCCAGGGCAGCCAAAAACGCCACGAGTTCCTGAATTCTTGCTGCCGGAACAAAGGGTAGAGGAAAAGCCCGATTTTCGCCAAGACAATTTCACTCCAATCCGTAATGCGTCACTCCAGCGGTGGGCAGAGAAAGGTAGGGTCGGCGCGCTGCGCCGACCGGACGCCGCAGCGCGGCGTCCCTACCACGCAAAACGGACGCATGAGGACCGTGTTTATCGCGTGCGGGTGGGCGTAATTCAAGCAATTCGAACCCGCAGGGGCCAAGATCAATTTGAAAAACCCCGTCTTTCCAACCCCATTTCGAATCGCTGTCCGAGTAAATGTTCACGATTTCGCGTCCAGGCTCCACCTCACGAAGTTGGAAACTGGCGCGTTGCGGAGCGAGGTTGACCAGCACCAAATTGACCTTCCCGGAGTCGTTCTTCCATTTCATTGCAAAACAATGCGGAAGGCCGGTGTCGCAGAATGCCATTTCACCGCGGCCAATGGCGGTTTGCGGAAGCAACGACAGTAAATGGTCGTAGAAGGCGGTTGTTTCGGGGTTGCCGGGTTCCGGCCAATAGTCAGCGAATTGCACGGGCGTATGCTTGCGCGCGCCGGCCAGTTGTCCATCGTAGAGCAAACGCAGGCCCGGCTGGGCCAGCAGCAGCGCCGCCGCCGTCTTTTGTTCCGGCACGGAGAGAAGCGACGCGATGCGCGGTTCATCGTGGTTCTCCAAAAATCGCGCGGGATTGAACTTCCCGGCCACCTCCCGAACGCGCCGCTGCAAGGCGGGATAATCGCGCGTTGTCAAATAATCGTAAAATTTCTTGTCATAGGCGTAATCGAACCCCAGCCCCTGCAAGCGCGGTTCCAGGTCCCAATAAGCCTCGGCGATGAAAACGAATCCGGGCTGCCGCTGTTTGACGGCGGAAATCGCCCCGGCCCAAAACTCCCCCGGCGGCGCGGGACCGCCATTGGGGAAATGCCCCCAGGTCTTGTCAAAAATATCGTTGAGCAGCAGCATGGCCGCATCACACCGCGCGCCGTCGCACTGCGCCGCGACCGATAGCAGCGCTTCCGTCATCGCCGCGCGGGTGGCCGCGAGGCGGTAATCCAGTTGGGCGGTATCGAGCCAGGCCGGGAAATACGGGTCTTTGCCGTGGGCCACCCAACTGGTGACGCCGTTGTGGGCCACGGGAAATGTCTCCGGTCGCTGCGTCGGGCTGCGCACAAACAGGCTGTTTTTTTCGGTCAGCCAACGATGATCCAGGCCGAGATGATTGGGAATGAAATCCAACACCAGTCGCAAGTCATGCCGCTGAAGTTGGGCGCGAAATTGGCGAAGGCCCTCGGCGCCGCCCAACGATTCGGCCACGGTGTAATCCGCCACGGCGAAGGGCGAACTGACGATCCGTTCCTCTCCGCCCGTCCCAAAAGCTTCCGCGCTTTGCGCTCGAAGGTCTGGTTGTGCGCGGGCGAAATCGCGGCTTTTGGGGCCGGCGGCCCACACGCCCATGAGCCAGATATGCGTGAAACCGCGTTTCTTCCAGGAAGCGATTTCTTCCTCCGGCGCCGTGGACAGCGTCACGGGCCGTCCGAGACGATCCGACAACGCGCGCAACCAGCAGCGCGTGTTGATTTCAAAAAGCAGCGGGTGCGTCATCAACTATTCAAGAGCTTCATGGCCTTCCTGGCATCGGAGACGCGCAAGATCATCAAGCCCTTTTTGGCATCCGGCGGCGTGGCGCAGTAGGCGTATTCGATGTTGACCTTGCCGCCGGCGAGCTTGTGGGCCAATTTCGCCAGCGAGCCGGGCTTGTTGTCACCGGTAATCATCAAGACATCATCCTCCACCACCAGCGTGCCGTGTTCTTCGAAGACGAACAGGGCCTTGGCGGGGTCGCTCAAGACCATGCGCACCACGCTGTGATCCACGGTGTCGCTGGTGGAGATGGCGTAAATGTTGATGTTGGCGGCGCTGAGGGCATCGCAGATGCGGGCCAGCATGCCCGGCCGATTATCCAGGAACAAAGCCAACTGTCTTGTTATTTGCATAATTTCAAACCTCAAAGCCGCCGCGGCGGCCGACGTTGGTTTGCTGAAACCATAACACGCCCCGAAAAAATTGCCATTGGGCGGCGCTTCTTTTTGTTAATCTTAAGATTACGATTAGTCGCTCATTTTGCTTGAAATGGGACCGGCCTTCCGTCACATTGGCGTTGCCTATGAGTTTGTCCCAAGTCAAATCGGCCGGGAAACTGGAGGAAAAGCATCGGAAAGCTTTGATCAGCCTGCTGGCGGACGAGGACGCAAAAGTATATCGCACGGTGCGCGCGACCATCCTCTCCTATGGCCCTTCCAGTTCCGATTGGATGCGCGAGCACAAGTTGAGCGGCGATCCCGTCCTGCGCCGCCGCGCCAGCGAAATCGTTGATCACTTCGCGCGGCAGGAGGCCGACACGGAGTTTTTGGCGTTCTGCCTCAACCAAGGAGAAGACTTTGACCTCGAGCAAGGCGTCCTGCTGCTCTGCCGCACGCAGTATCCGCAAACCAATCTGGAAGCCTACTCGGCGTTGTTGGACGATTGGGCGGGCGAGTTGCGCGAACGCCTGGACTTGAATGGCGCGATTGATCAGATCATCCGCGTCATCAACGATTATCTTTTTCGCGAAAAGAAGTTCGCCGGCGACGAGCAAAATTTCCACGACCCGGAAAACAGCTATTTCACTTGCGTGCTGGACCGGCGCATCGGCAACCCCATCAGCTTGAGCCTGCTCTATTTGTTGCTGGCCCGGCGGCTGCGGCTGCCCATGGCCGGCATCGGCCTGCCCGGACATTTTCTGTGCCGGTTCCAATCCAGCCGCGCCGAGATTTACATTGATCCCTTCCTCGGAGGGCGCGTGCTGCTCAAGGCGGACTGCATTAAATTGGTGATGCAGTTGCAGCATCGCTTTGACGACAGTTTCCTGGCGCCGATGACACCGCGGCGCATCTTGCTGCGCATCTGCGCCACTCTCCATCAAGTCTATACCCAGCAAAAGTCCCCCCAGCAAGCCGAGCGCCTGCAGCGTTATCTGGTGGCGCTGGCGAAATAATTCCCATTCTCGTTGGAATTATTGCTGCTCGTTCTCCGCGCCGCGCCAGCGCCATTGCCACTGCGCCACCATCGGGTCCAGGCGCGCCAGCAAAAAATACGCCAGCCGCGATCGGCATCGGCCTACGAACGTTCTGGCTTTTCGCCAGCTTTCCAAATCGATCCGCCGGCAATGCGCCAAAACGCGCTCGAAAATCTCTGCGCCGCGCAGAGCGAGATCGGGGTGCGAGAGCCGCAACATCAACTCGTAGTTGATGTCCAGAGCGCGGGGGTCCAGGTTGGCCGAGCCGACATAAACAACGTCGTCAAGCAAAAACATTTTGGCATGGAGTATTTGCGGCTGATATTCGTAAATCTCCACTCCCGCCGCGAGCAACCGCCTGTAAAAGCTTTGCCCCGCCAGCCGCGAGAAGGGCAGGTCCGATTTGCCCGGCAGAATCAATTGCACCCGCGCGCCGTGCCGCGCCGCGCGCATCAGATGGCGCCGGATTCTCCACGGCGGCAGGAAGTACGCGCAGATGATCCGCACCGAGCGCGCTTGCAAAAGATCGCGCCGCAACGCCAGCTTGAGCGGGTTGTTGCTGCTCGGCCCGCCAAGCAGCAACTGGGCGGCCGGCGCGGCCACGATTTTTTGCCGCGGCGATTTGCGCAAGCGCGCAAAGGGCGGATGCCGAAAATCGGCGCAGGCAAACATCTCGTCGAACGCGGCCGCGAGTTCACCCGCCAGAGGCCCTCGCACCGCCAGACCCAAATCGCGCCAGCCTGCTGTCACCCCATCGCCTTGATATTCGGCGGCGATGTTGACCCCGCCGACAAACGCCAACGCCTCGTCACACACCAGAAGTTTGCGATGATCGCGGATGCTCCATCCGCTCAAACTCAGCGGATTGAACCAGCGGAACTCGCCCCCGCTGTCGCGCAAAGGCGCCCAGAACGACCCCGGCAAGACCATCGAACCCACGGCATCCACCAGCACCCGCACGCGCACGCCCCGCCGGCTGGCTTGGATGAGCGCCTCGCGAAATTGCTCGGCTGTCGCGCCCGCATGGACAATATACATCTCCAGACGGATGGATTGCCGGGCTTCGGTGATGGCCGCAAGCATCCGGCTCAACATCTCTCCCCCGGTTTCCAGCCATTGATACTCTACTTCCTCTTGCGGGTTCATGTGCAGGAACCTCGGTTCAAAGCGATCGGCACCCCATCGGTATTTCCCAGCCATCGGAGGCGAATTGTTTCCGGCGCAAGCCCTTGCCGGCGCAACGCGCGCAAGCTCAAAGCATCATCACGCTTGGCCAGCCGCTGGCCGGCTTTGTTGGTCATCAATGGACAATGATAAAACGCCGGCGCCTCCAGTCCCAACGCCCGATACAGCAGCAACTGACGAGCGGTTGAGAGCAGCAAATCCTCTCCGCGCACCACTTCGCTGATGCGCATGGCCGCGTCATCCAGCGTCACGGCCAATTGATACGACGGCACGTCATCGTGCCGCCAAACGACGAAATCGCCGAAGTCCCGTCCCGCGACAAATCGCCGCGGTCCGCAGCCTCGGTCTTGAAACTCGATCACCTCGCCATCGGTGACGAGAAAACGCCAGCTCGGCGGACGGGAACCGGCGCGCTCTGCCGTCTTGGCCGGCGGGCGGCAGAAGCCGGGATAAACCGGCTCTTCCTCCCCGTCATGCGGCGCTTGCAACGCTCGCAGGACATCCCGCCGCGAGCAGTAACACGGATAAACCCGGCCCTGCCGCCGCAATTTTTCAAAACCGGCGCGGTAAAAATCCCGCCGCTCGCTCTGCGAATAAGGCGCATGGGGTCCGCCGCAGTCCGGCCCTTCCTGCCAGTGAAAACCAAACCAGCGCAAGTCCTCCAGCATCGCCTCGGCGAACTCCGCGCGCGAACGGCTTGGGTCAAGGTCCTCGTTGCGCAGGACCAGAATGCCGCCGGCCGCTTCGGCCCGTTGCTGAACCGTCCAGAATGTCCGGGCGTGGCCCGCGTGCAGGTAGCCGGTTGGCGAAGGCGCCAGGCGGCCGCGGTATGGGGAATCCATCACCCTTACCTCTGGATGCGGGCCGAGCCGCCTTTCATCACATGCAGGACTTCATCCAGCAACACTTGCGAAGTGTCCCCGCGCGTGGTTTGCAGCAACGCGCCATGGGCCGCGCCGAAATTGACAATCTCCCCCGGCGTCATCCCTTGAAGGAAGCCGAAGGCTATGCCGCTGGAAAAACCGTCGCCGCCGCCGACGCGGTCTTCGATCTCCAGGTCCTTGAATGGCCGCGCCTCGGAGAATTGGCCGTCGTGCCAGAGGATGCCGCTCCAATTGTTGACAAGGCCGCTTTTGACTTCGCGCAACGTCGTGCAGACGGCCTGGATGTTGGGAAAGGTTTTGACCACGCGCAGCACCATGCGTTTGTAGGCCTCAACCGGCAGCTCGCGCAACTCGGCTGTCGTGCCTTCAACCTCGAAGCCGAGCACTTTTTGAAAATCCTCCTCGTTGCCAATGAGCACCTGGACGTGCGGCATGAGTTCCCTGGTCACGGCGATGGCTTTCTCGCTGCTCCAGAGTTTGCCGCGGAAATTGAGGTCATAACTCGTCACCGTTCCGGCCGCGCGCGCCGCCAGCAGCGCCGCCTTGGTCACGGCCGCGCTGCTCTCGGAGAGCGAGGCCAAAATGCCGCCGGTGTGCAGCCAGACCGCCCCCTGCCGGTCAAAGATGTTTTCCCAATTGATCTCCTCCGGTTTCATTTGGGAGATCGAGGAATGGCCGCGGTCGTACATTGTCACGCTGGCTCGCACGCCGGTGCCGACTTCCGTGAAATTAAGCCCGACGCGTCCTTGGCGGCCGACGCCGTCGAATTTTTCCATAAGCACGTTGGAGACATCCATCCCGACGGCGCGGGCATGATTGAGAATGATGCGGGCGACGGGATTATCGGGCAATTTGCTGATGAAGCCGGCGCGCAAGCCGAGCCGGGCGCAGGCATAAGCGACATTGAATTCGCCGCCGCCGACATCGACTTCCAGGACTTTGGCGAACTCGATGCGTCCGTGCCCTGGCGGGGCGAGTCGAACCATGCATTCGCCCAGCGAGAGAAGATCGAAACGACAGTTGGAGGCATCACGTAGTTGCAGGGCCATAAGACATGTATTTTGTGTTGCAGGGCGCATTCTAAAGCCTCGCGTGCATTTGGCAAGGGGTTCATAGACTTGCCAATTGGGGCCGCCTGCCTCATCTTTATCGGGCTTGGGACCGCAAAGAATATGAAAGAAATCCCCGCCCCGCGCCGCGATCCGAAACCAGACCACACTCCTCATCGGTTTGATGTGTGCTTTGGCTGCTGCTGCTGGCGGCCATCATGTGGCTGGCGCTCAGGCGCCGTCAGCGGCGATACTTGGTCACCGGCTGGTTTCGGTACTTGGGAACGCTCGTGCCGACGATCGGATTAGTCCAGGTGGGTTTGCGCGGCTAAAAGCACTCCGAGGCCGTAACTGGCAGACTGCGCTTTCCTGCTTGTGTCCGCACGGCTCTTTCGCACATTAAGTGCCGTGAGCGACACATCAAACATTCTCGTGACTGGCGGGGCAGGGTTCATCGGGTCTCATTTGGTCGAGCGTCTTTTGGCAGACGGCCATGCGGTTACTGTCATGGATGATCTTTCAACCGGACGACTGGAGAATCTTTCGGCTGTGCAGTCGCATCCGCACTTGACCCTGATTATCTCGAAGATTTCCCAATGCCGCGATTTGCGTGAAATCGTCGCCCGCTCCCGGTGCGTTTATCATCTGGCGGCGGCGGTGGGAGTGGAGTTGGTGATGACCTCGGGTCTTCGCACCATCGAAACCAATCTGCGCGAGACGGAGGTGATCCTGGACGCGGCCAGCGCCAAGACCGTGCCGATTTTATTGACATCGACCTCCGAGGTCTATGGCAAGAGCCAGCAGGAGGCGTTTTCGGAGGAGGATGACTTGCTGATCGGGCCGCCGCATCTGAGCCGATGGAGCTACGCCTGCTCGAAGTTGATGGATGAATTCCTGGCCCTGGCGCACGCCAAAGAATATGGGACGCCGGTGGTCATCGCGCGCCTTTTCAACACCGTCGGTCCCAGGCAAACCGGCCAATATGGGATGGTTTTGCCCCGCTTTATCCAGTCGGCCAGACGCGGCCATGCGCTGCGGGTCTATGGAGACGGCCGCCAGACGCGCTGCTTCTGCGCGATCCAGGACACTGTTGAGGCGTTGGTGCGACTACAGGGTTGTCCCGCCGCCCGGGGTGAAATCTTTAATGTCGGAGCAACGGAGGAAATCAGCATTGGCCGGCTGGCGGCTATGGTCATCGCCCATCTCCAATCGCCCTCAGTCATCGAACTGATTCCTTACGAAAAGGCGTGCCCGGCGGGATTTCAAGACATGATGCGGCGCAAGCCGATTGTCGCCAAGCTGGCCAGATATGTCAGCTTTCAGCCTGCCACCTCGTTGGCGGAGATCATTCGGCAGACGGCCGCTGGCGGGGAATAAAAAAGGCATCCTTGCGGATGCCTTTTTGTGAGTAATGAAAAGAAACTAACCCTTATGGGAAGAGGAAGCGAATGTCGCCGTTGGCGGTGGTGTACTGGGTTTCGCTAGTGCCCCAATTGCCGGAGTCCTCGCCGTTCTTGAGCCAGTTCAGGCGCAAGCTGCCCGAGGTCACTTGTTGGGCGCTGCCGTCACCCAGCATGATATTGCCCGCACCCGCCAGGTTGCCAGCGGAATGCAGTTTGGCGGACCAACCGACCGCGCCGGAGGCCGGCTGCGAATTGGGTATGGTGCCGGTCGCCAGACCGTTTGTCACGATAATGACTTCGTAGCCTGTGCTCGAAGTGGCGGCTGCCGAAAAACCATAGTTCGGATCCTGAGTGGCGCCAGGGGAAATGGCACTGCCACCGACGCAGCCCAAGTTGCGGTCGCCGCCCAGAAGGGCCTGCGGATAGGTGTCGTTGGCGCCCACGCCCACCCAGTACGAGAGATACTCGTTATTGAAAGTACCTGTGGTCGCTTGAATGGCCACGGCTGAACCGCCCATGGAACTGGGCGAAATCCCGTACGGCGTAGCGCCATAGAAATTGGTGTTGGCGTTGCGGTCGTCCGACGGGCACAAAACAATTTTGGGCGACTGGCCCATTTCGTTTTGCATCAGGGTGTAGTTGTAATAGGCTTGATTGCCGAGAGAATTGCCCGTTTCACCAGTGACGAAGTCTTGCCAGCCGCCCAAGGCCACCGTTTGCTGGGCTGGGAACTTGTCGCCATTGTCGTTGGACCAGATACGATAGGCCGTGCCAACTTCCTTGAGGTTGTTAATGCACGAAATGCGCTGGGCCTTCTGTTTGGCGCGCGCCAAAGCAGGCAGGAGCATACTGGCCAGAATAGCTATGATGGCGATCACAACCAATAACTCAATGAGAGTGAAGGCCCCGATTTTTGTTTTCCGTAATTGTTTCATAATTCTTTTTTTTTAATTTGGCAATGGAGCGCGCACTGGTCTTACATTCTTCATCCGTGTTGACTCGATTTGCACTCGATTTGCATTCTTAATAGCATGGACAATGCCACCCACCTCAAATCCGCGAAAAGCCCCGTTTCCCACCTCTTTTCCCTTTAATTCTCGCGTATTCCACTCACATGCGTGAATTTTTCACGCGAAATGCGTGTAGATAACACGCGAAATCTGCGTGCTTTTCCCGCTTCAGACGTTAAATTTAAACAAAATCACATCTCCGTCCGCCACTTGGTACTCCTTCCCTTCCATCCGATAGAGACCCTTCTCGCGCGCCATCGCCACCGACCCGCATCGCATCAAGTCTTCGTAAGCGACGGTCTCCGCTTTGATGAAGCCGCGTTGAAAATCGCTGTGAATCACTCCGGCGGCCATCGGGGCGGTGTCTCCGGCGTGGATCGTCCAGGCCCGGACCTCCTTCTCCCCAGCCGTGAAATACGTCCGCAATCCCAGCAAATGATATGTACTGCGGATCAGGGAGCCAACGCCGGATTCCTCCACACCCATTTCCTTTAAGAAGGCCCCCGCCTCGTCCGGCAAAAGGTCAATCAGGTCGCTTTCGATCTGCGCGCTGATGACCACGGTTTCGCACGCATGGTGAGTGCGGGCGTAATCCCGCACCTTTCCGACGACGGGATTGGATGCGGCCCCGGCCAGTTCGGTTTCTTTGACGTTTGCGGCGAAAATGGTCGGTTTGTCGGTCAGCAGAAAGAATGATTTGGCCAGAGCCTTCTCCTCCGGCGCCAAATCCAGCGTCACTCCCAACTTGCCTGCATCGAGGTGCTTCTCGAATTTCCGCAGCACTTCCGCCTCTGCCACGGCTGTTTTCTCGCCCCGTTTGACCTCCTTCGCGCTCCTTTCCAGACGTTTGCGCACGGCCTCCAAATCAGCCAGGAGCAATTCGGTCGAAACCGTTTCAATATCCCGCACCGGATCAATGTTTCCGGCGACGTGATGAATATCGGGGTCCTCGAAACATCGCACCACTTGCACTATGGCATCCACTTCCCTGATATGGCTTAAGAAATGGTTGCCCAACCCTTCTCCTTGCGACGCTCCCTTGACCAACCCGGCAATATCGACGAATTCGATCGCGGCGGGGATAATGACGGTGGTCTTGGCGATGGCCGCCAACGGCGCCAGGCGCGCATCGGGCACCGTGACGATGCCGACGTTGGGGTCGATGGTGCAAAAGGGATAATTAGCGGCCACCGCCTTGCGCGTGCGCGTGAGGGCGTTAAACAGGGTGCTCTTGCCCACATTGGGCAATCCGACGATGCCAGCTTTCAGCACTTATGAAATCTCCATGAATTGTTAAGCATGTCCCAGTTCGCGCACTCACACCCAGCATTGGCCATTTCCGGAGACGTGTCAACCTCCCGGCGGAGAATTTCCCGCTCTTACGGATTGGGCCCGCCCTTGTTGGAAAAGATTGCTCTCAAGGCATGCCGAACGGTGGAATGGTTCTTGCTAGTTCCAGCTAATTAGTTTGACTTAGCAAAGAAAATCGATTGGCACTCCGAACCAAGGAGGTTTGTATGCGAAGCGGGTGGTTTGTACTTTTAGGATTATGGTTCTTAGCCGCACCGGCAGCAGTGGAAGCTCAGTTCAATTACGAGACGAACTCCCGTGGCGTCGGCATTATCATCACCGGTTATACCGGGCCTGGCGGCGTTGTGATCATTCCGAGCCAGATCAACGGCCTGACGGTCGCTACTATCGGATACGAGGCGTTTAGTGACCGCACCAATGTGACCAGCGTCACGATTCCCAACGGCGTCACCAATATTGCGAGCTTTGCATTTGAGGACTGCGCCGGCCTCACCAACATTGATTTTCCCGACGGCATTC
>Ga0302324_100004850_pt1 | contig 29668 bp, 26 predicted proteins | sample Palsa_T0_1_FD_201949 | JGI IMG/M metagenome (GOLD analysis project Ga0302324, IMG submission 201949) | Peat permafrost microbial communities from Stordalen Mire near Abisko, Sweden - Palsa_T0_1 | ecosystem: Environmental > Terrestrial > Soil > Palsa > Peat permafrost | place: Sweden: Abisko...
TGACCACATCGGACTTAGCTTGGTGGCCACTTTCATCGGAGTGTCATTCAGTGCGGTTGGCGTCCTTATTCTCGTTGTTGCCGGGGTGATTTATTTGATTGCAGGGCCCGCAAGGAAGGCCGCTCCAACTTAGGCGCTACGGGCTGCTCCAGCCACACGCCGGGCTTGCCCACATCCGGGACGGCTTTACGCGCTCGAAGAGGCGGAAGAGGCAACCGGTCCCGACTCGGGATCGTTACGGGCCGACGATTTCGTTTAACCCGTCAATCACTTGTTCAAGTTCCTCGGTCGAAACCCGGCCAAGCTTGGCCCCAAGGCGCTTCACCGAGAGGGTCCTGATCTGGCTGATCTTGACCCACGACCGTCTTGGAAGCTTCAAACCCTTCAGTTCGAGCGTCAGGGGGAAGCCGGCCCTCGGTTCCCGGCTCGTGAGCGCGACGCCGATCACCGTTCCCGAACGCTCGTTGAATACGTCCTGGCTCAGGATCAAAACGGGGCGTCGCCCCGACTGTTCGTGGCCCTCGGTCGGGTCGAGATCGGCCCATACAACGTCACCCCTCAATATTCTGGCCATTCGGCTGCGTCCGCTGAAATGCCTTCCTCGGCCATCTCATGCTCTTCGGTCGCCGACAGCTTTGCGCACTCCCGCGCGAGGCGGGTTCGGTCAATACGGGCGAGCTTTTCGGTTACGGCTTTCCCGATCGCCTCGCTGCGGCTCCGAAATACGTCGCGCTTGACGAGATCGTCCAACCGCCGGAGAAGCCGCTCGTCCAACGAAATGGCGACTTTGGCTACACCCATATCGCAGGAATACCACCGGTATGACTTTGCGTCAACGGCGCACGCAGCCCACTAATAAGCCCGGATCTCAAAGAGACGGGCATCGGGCACGCCATGCGTGGCGAGAATCTCGACTTTCAGCTTGCCGGTCGAGACCGGCTCGGGCAGGCGGTGCACTTTCTTTCGCAGGTGGTTGCCGGCTTCTTCCACCACGATCCGCTTTCCGGCGTGGACCCGGTAAGCCCGGACGGTTTCCGGCTGCGGGCCGCGCACAATTTTTGCCGTTATGTGGTCGCTGGAGGTAAGAATGAGTTCCCGAGCGAAACCGGTGTCGAAGGTCAGATGGATTTCCCGGATCTCGATCGCCGCCGGGAAACTCAACTCGATCCAGGCGGGAAGGCCCTGCGATTCCCAATGATGGCATCGCTGATCGGCCCAGGGTCCGAACCTCCCGATCAAATCGCGGCTCACGCCGTCGAGCACCAGGGCGCCTTCTTTGCCCGGCTGCTCGGAGGAGACGGAGACCTTGGCTTGGCGGGCCAGGTCGAGGGGGTCTTCATGACGCAGAGAGGGCAGGAAGGCGTCGTCTTTGAGCAGACGTTGTTGGAGTTCCCGGATGCCCCCGCCTTCGGCCATGAGTTGCAGGGGGACTTTTCGCTCGGCCGCCAGCGCGGCGGCAGTGCCGACTGCCTGGCCCATGACGGCGCACGTCGCCATGACCCGGGTGCTGGCGAAGGCAACGTGGGTGGCGCTGATATTCCTCCCCGCGAAAAGGAGGTTCGGGACGTTTCGGGAGAAGAGGCAGCGGAATGGAATCGTGTAGAGTTGGTCGATGTGGGTGGGAGTGAAGGGCGGCTCGTCTTTGGCATCGACGCCGCTCGGGGGATGCAGGTCGATGGCCCAACCGCCATAGGCCACGGCGTCGGGAAAGAGCCGCCCCTCCATGACGTCGCGCTGCGTGAGGAGATGAGGGCCGAGGAGCCGCCGCGACTCCCGCTTGCCAGGAATCGCTCCCACCCAGTCGAGCGCCCAGTGGGCCGAGTCGGGATGGTTCCCCGAGTTCTTCACGTAATCCCAGATGCCGAGGGCGATGCGGAGCAGCTCGTGCCGGATGATCTCGTTATCGCGGATGGTGTCGAGTTGGCCGCCCCACTCGAACCACCAATAGCCGTATTCGAAGCTGTGGATCGGCCGATGCTTCAGGTCGTCCTTTGTGAATTTCCGAACCCAGCCCGGCGCGCGGAAAGGCTGCGGCGTTTGGTAGCGGCGGCCGGTGATGAGAATCGAGCTGCCGAGCGTCTGGAGGTCGGCTTGCGCCGGGGCCAGGCTTTCCCCGAACTCGTCGCGGCTTTCGCGGCCAACGCGCATCTCGGCCCCGGCTTCGAGTCCCAGGCGGCTGTCGCCGGAGCAGTCGGCGAAGAAGGAGGCCGTGATTTCAAAGGTGTCTTCGGTCGAATTCCGCAACGCGCGCACGGCGCGGATCGCGCCGGTCTCGGGATCGAGGTCGCAACCGGTGCAGGTGGTGTCGAGCAGCAGGGTGATGTTCGGCTCCGCCTTTACCTTTTCATAGAGAAGCAGGTCCCACTGGGAATAACTGCGGTGCGGGTTGCCGGCCGCATCGTCGAGCCGCAGTTCCTCGATCAGGCCCGATTCGCGGGCGCCGGGACGCCCGCCGTGGCAATCGGCGCCGACGATGTGCATCTTGATCTCGCTGGAGGCGTTGCCTCCCAACACGGAACGGTCCTGGAGCAGCACCACCCTGGCTCCGTTGCGGGCGGCGGCCACGGCGGCGCAGACGCCCGCCATACCGCCGCCGACCACGGCGAAATCGGCTTGCAGACGGTGAAGACGGAGGTGGGGATCGGGCATAAAAGGCGCGGCATGGCGGGTCTCGCTAGGACTCCAGCCACTCGGTGTGGAAGACGCCGGGCTTGTCCACTCTCTCGTAGGTGTGCGCTCCGAAAAAGTCGCGCTGGGCCTGGAGGAGATTGGCAGGCAGGCGCTCCTGGCGGTAGCTGTCGAAATACCCGAGCGACGCGGTGATGGCGGGCGCCGCGATGCCGTGCTCGACGGCCTGGCAGATGGCAGCACGCCAGTTGGACTGGGTTTTCTTCAGGATCGAGCAGAAATACGGATCGAGCAGCAGGTTTTTCAGCTTCGGATTGCGCTCGTACGCTTCCTTGATCTTGTTGAGGAAACGCGCCCGGATGATGCAGCCGCCCCGCCAGATGGTCGCGATGTCCCCGAAATGGAGGTTCCACTTCGAACCGGCGCTCGCGGCCGCCAGCAGTTCCATGCCTTGCGCATACGAAATGATCTTCGAGGCGTAGAGGGCGTCGTGGACAGCCGCGACCAGCTTTTCCCGGTCGCCCGCGAACGGCTTGGACTCCGGCTTGGGAAGAATCTTCGATGCTTCGATGCGATCCTGCTTCCGGGATGAAATGACGCGCGCTTCGACGGCGGCGTTGATGGTGGAGATGACGACGGATTCCTTGATGGCGGATTGCAGCGTCCAGATGCCGGTGCCTTTCTGGCCGGCCTTGTCCAAGATGAGATCGACGATCGGTTTGCCGGTTTCCGGATCCTTCTTTTTGAAGATGAGGGAGGTGATTTCGATGAGGTAGCTGTTGAGTTCGCCTTCGTTCCACCGGGTGAAGATCTCCCCGAGTTCATCGGCCTGGAGACCGAGAAGATTTTTGAGGATGCTATACGCCTCGCAGATCAACTGGATGTCGCCGTACTCGATGCCGTTATGCACCATTTTCACGTAGTGCCCGGCCCCGTCGGTCCCCATGTAACGGCAGCACGGCTCGCCATCGACCTGCGCGGCGATCTTCGTGAAAATCGGTTTCACGATCTCCCAGCTTTCCGGCGAGCCGCCCGGCATGATGGAAGGCCCCTTGAGCGCGCCTTCCTCGCCGCCGGAAACGCCCACCCCCATGAAATGGAGGCCCTTTTCCGCCAGTTCCTTGCAGCGCCGCTGGGTATCGGTGAAAAGCGAGTTGCCGCCGTCGATGATGACATCCCCCTTGTCCAGAAGCGGCGCCAGTTCGGCGATGACGGCGTCCACCGGGCTGCCCGCTTTCACCATGATCATCGCCTTGCGGGGGCGGGAGAGCGCCGCCACGAACTCCTCGATCGTCCGCGTGGAAACAATGTTTTTTCCCTTCGCTTTTCCTGCCGTAAAACGCTCGGTAACCGATGTCGTCCGATTGAATGCCGCGACGGTGAAGCCCTTGCTCTCCATGTTGAGCACAAGGTTTTCGCCCATGACGGCGAGGCCGATAAGGCCGAGATCGCATTTGTTCATAATGACTTGGGTGTTTTGGGGTTTTGGGGTTGAGTCCGAGAGGTTTGAGAGTAACTATGCCTCGCTTCCTATGGCAAATGAGTTTTCCGAAATCTTGGTTCCGCGGGCGCCCTAAAATGAATCTGCCCAATCGATTGACCATTGGCCGGTTTTTCCTGACGGTCCTGTTCGTCTTCTGCCTGAGTTCCACGTTTCCTTTCAGCCGCACGATCGGCCTCGTGCTCTTTATCGTCGCGGGCATCACCGATTACATGGATGGCGAAATCGCGCGCCGCTGCTCGCTCGTGACGGATTTTGGCAAGCTCATGGATCCCGTGGTGGACAAGATCATGATCGCGGCGGCCTTCGTTTGCCTGGTGGCGCTGCGGGCGGTTCCGGCATGGGTGGCGATCACCATCATCAGCCGCGAATTTCTGATAACGGGTCTGCGAATGCTCGCCGCTTCGAAAGGCAAAATACTTCCCGCCGAGTCGATGGGAAAGCACAAGACCGTCTGGCAGATTCTCACGGTGCTCTTCTTTCTCGGCATGCTCGCGCTGGGCGAGATCCATCATTTCGGAGCCGCGAAATGGTGGGAATTCACCTTGCGCTACGGCGGGATGCTCTTCATCGCGTGCGCGCTGGGATTCACCCTCTACTCGGGGTTCGGCTACCTTTGGAAGAACCGCGCGCTGATACAAACCGGACAATAGGAAAAGGAGGAAGGAAGAAAACGGGAGTTCCGCGGCTTGCTTCTTGATTCCTACTTCCTAATCCTTATTTTTGTCTCACCAGATGCTTTGCTCGACGTCGATTTGGTCGCCCGGGAAAATCTTGCTGTCCAGGGACGGGTCCTTGCGGATTTTACGCGTGTCCACCGTCTCGACCTTACCGTCGTGCACCCAGCGCACTTTCCTCTGGTCGGCGAAGTCGTTGAAGCCGCCCGCCGCGTTGATCGCGGAGAGCAGCGTCAGATCGGGCGTGAAGGGAATCCTGCCGGGATTTCGAACCGCGCCTCCCACGTTCACGAAACGGGAGGTCGGCTGAATGATGATGGTGATCGTCGGATGGGTATAGATCCCATCAGCGACGAGTTTCCTTTCCACGTTCTCCTGCACGACATTTGGGGCTAAACCGCCTGCTTTGAGCGCCCCGATATAGGGGAGATTGAGCATTCCCTGGTCATCCAGGGTGTAAGGCGCGCTGAACTGCTGTATCTCATCGGCAGGCACCCCGCTAAGCCGGATTTCGATGGTGTCCCCCGGCCGGAGGAGAGCTTGGCCAAAGAGCGGCGTGGCGCCGGCCAGCAGCAGAAGAAGCAGGAGATTTTTCATAGGCTGAAACTCCGTCAATACTCCTCGTGCGAGTTGGAATGGGGCGTGGCGGGCTGTTGGAGCGGTTCCTTCCTTCGAGGGGTGTTGTAGTAATCCTTGTAGCTGGTGTAATATTGGTAGTACTGGTCGTGCTCGACGTTGACGTTGTTCAGGACGACGCCAAGCAGATTGCCGCCGACGTTGGCCACCGCGTCTTTGACGCGCAGGAGCATGGTGCGCGGGAACCGGCGGTGTTGCACCACCATGATGATGAGATCGACTTCGCTCGCCAGCACCGAGCCGTCGCTCACGCCCAGGATCGGCGGCGAATCGAAGAAAACGAGGTCGTATGCGAGCTTGGCGCGCGCGATCAAGTCGGACATGCGCTGCGAATTCAGGATGCCCACGGCATCGTCCGGCAAGATCCCGCTCGGGATCAACGAGAGGTTCTCGATTGCGGTCGGCTGCACGATTTCCTCGAAATCGATGTGGCTGGTGAGGTAGTCGGTAAGGCCGGCGGAGTTATCCACGCCGAAGAATTTGTCCTGAGTCGGGCGCCGAAGATCGGCATCGACGATGAGCACGTTATAGCCGCCCTTCGCGCAGGTGTATGCGAGGTTGCAAAGCGTTGTCGATTTTCCCTCGCCGGGGCCGCCGCTTACGATGGTGAAGGTGTTGGCGTCCGGGTTCTTGCGGTTGAACTCGATATTGGTGCGCAGGATGCGATAGGCTTCGGCGTCGGGCGCATCGCCGGCGCAGTGATGCAGGATCTGGACGTTCCGCGGAATGACAGCCAGGACGGGGACGGCCAGAAGTTTCTCCACGTCGTCGAGGCTCTTGACGCTGGTGTCCAGGTATTCCAGGAAGAACGCAAGGCCGACGCCCGATACCAGCCCGACGCCCGCCGCCACGAGGAGGTAAAGCCACACCTTTGGCTCGCTCGGCGTATAGGGCGCCTCGGCCGGCTGCCATATCTTGGCCGGCTCGATGGAGATGTTCTGCTGCATCCGCGCCGTGTAATAACGGGTCTCGGATGCTTCCAGCACCTTCTTCGCATTGATGTATCTGTTTTTCGCCTCGGTGTAAGACGCGCTCTTGGTCTTGACCCCCTGGAAATTACTCCTGCTCTCCCCGAGCTGGCCCTTCAAGGCATCCAGCGTATTTTCGTTGAGCGTCACCTTCCTTGCGATCGCGTCGCGCAAGGCTCGCAGTTGTTCGTCCAATTGCTCTGAATAAACCGCTTTCTGAGCCCGCAAGGATTTCACGCGCGGATGGTTTTCGCCCAGGCCGGAATTAAGCAGGCTTGCCTCTTCGGCGACCGCGTCCTGGTAGAGAGGGAGGACTTTTGTCACAGTCGGGTCGTCGATATCGAGCGTGTGCAGGGCTACGAGGAGCTCCTCGGGTTTCAGCTTCTGGATTTGGGCAAGCTGCGTCTTGAGTTCCTCGACCTTCACCTTCGCATCCTGCACTTGCGCCTCGTCTCCGAGCACCTGTTGGTTCTCGGGGATGTTGGAAGTTTCCATGCTTTCGGGATTGAGGTCGATGACGCCTTCCTGTTCCCGGATCTGCCCCATCAGCAACGAGGCGTCCTGGACTTTCTCCCTTTGCTTGTCGACTTCATCCTTCAACTGCCCCAAGCCCCTGCTGACCGACTCGTCCTGATCCGCCCGGCGCCGTTCCTGATAAACCAGGGCGACCATATTCGCGATCTGCGCGGCCTCGTTCGGATCGGTGCTTTTTACTCCGATTTCCAGCAGGTCGGTTGCCCGCACATCGGTGACGGTCATGATCTCTTTGAGCTTGGCGAGGGTCCATTCGCGCAGCAGCGGCGTTCCATTGGATCCCCATTTCTCCTGCAACTTCAGACGGTCGATAACCGGGTAAAGGATTTCGGTGGTCTTGAGAATCGCGAACTGGGTCGGCGCGAAGCTCGAGTCGCTCGTCCCCTGCATCGGTTCATCGGAAAAAATGTGGACCCTCGCGCTGTCCGGCTTCACCTCCATGGTCACCCGGGCGACATAGAGGCGGGGGGCAAAGTACACATAGATGCTGGTCGTCAGCATCACCAGCAGGAACGCGAGCATCACTATCGTCCAACGAACCCGGATGACGCGCCAGTAGTCGAGAAAATGCAACTTTGCTTCATTGGATTCATTCATGGCTAAAAGCGGCTCTGCGCCGAAAACGGGAAGCAAACTAAACCGGAAACCGGCGTTCCGCAACGGCGTCCATGCTCGAGCGCCCGGCCCGGGAGCTGTGGGTCGTCAAAAGCTATAGGTCGCTCCGAAAAATACCCGGTTCCGGGTATAGGCGGTAAACGCGACGGACGAAAGCACATCGGTAAAAGTGTAATTGGCGTTCAAGCTGAAGCTCTTGTTGAGGGTATATGTCGCCCCAAGGCTGACGTTAAAGTCGTCCTCGCGCTGTCCCAAGATCCCGCCAACCGGGCTGTTATTCGTGTCGAAGTGATCGTAATTGAAGCCGAGGTTCGCCGTGACGCGCGCGGTGATGACGTGGTTGATGGTCAGCCCGGTGCGATAACTCGTTTGCCTGGTTTGGTCCAGGCCCGCGGGTTCGAATCCATACCGGTTCGTCCAGACCAGCGTCGAGTTACGGGTGTAAAGGTATTGCAGAGTCGTTTCGACGAAGGGCGACGCGGCGGAGTAGCCGTCTTGGTACTCGCTCAATTCCGCGCCCGCGCGCAACGTCGCGCTCAACCGGCGGCTAAGGGTGTAATCGAAGCCGCCGAGAATAAAGTGGCTTCCCGAACTGTTTTGCGGGGAATCCGTCAAAGTGTAAGCATAACGATATTCGGCAACGGCAACCAGGCGGGGGGAAAGAAGGAAGCGGAACTGGTTGCCTATGGTGTTTTCGTAGTAGTCGCCGCTGCGAAAGAAGCGGTTGGTATAGACCAGCGTGCCGTAACTGTAGGTGGTAATGGTCTGAAACCTCGGCGTCCACTGGTAGGAGAGATCTAGCTTTATGGCCCCCACGAAGTATTCGCCGCTATTGACCAGCCCCGCGGACCCGGCGCTGGCAGGCGCGTTGAAGTTGGCGAAATCCGGCTGGGGCGCCACCGTGAAGCTCGCCATGGCGTCCATCTGGAGGCGCGGTGAAAACTGGTGGGCGTAAGCGAGCGCGACATCGCTGTTGTAGTCGAACTGCGTGCCCTCCCGATGCCAGTAAAAAGTGCCGCCAAGGCTCGCATCCAGGGAAAAGACCGACCGCGCGTCGGCCAGCCGTATCTGGACCCCCAGGCTGCCGTTATTCTCCCAGCTTCCTTCTTTCGGAATGACCACCGATCTCGCACTGGGCATTGGCAGCCGTTCCACCAATCCATGATCCGGTACCGTGTAGATGTTGTCATCGTACCCTTGGGCGAAGGAAAGCGTTACTTTATAGGGAGGTTGAGCAAGCCTCCCGACTCCCGGTATAAACGTCTGCGGGATAAACCCGTATCCGCCGGGAACGGAGATCGATGCCGGCGCGACCGTCGGCGCATTGGTTCCAAGCGTTTCCGACGATTGCAAGCCCGCACTGGGCTCCGAATAGGGAGATGCAGCCCCCGAACTCCCGTACGCGGAGCCACCCGAGCCTCCAGAACCTCCCGAGCCGCCGGAGGTGGGGGACGTGCTGCTCGACTCGCCGGCCTCTTGCGAAAACGCGAAATGGGAGAAGAAAGAGAGCAAAACACAAAGCAGCCCCCATCGAATAGAGATCATCGTGTGTTTGAAAAAGATAAAATTTTTGAATACCAGCCCAGCCGACGCGACCGTGAATATCGGATTCATATTTGGCACGCAAGCACGAAAATCTCGACGGAAAACAAATTCGGAATGAGAGGCATCGCGAATTTTGTTACCATTTTTGATCCAGGTGCGCCATCTTCAGACGTATGCAAAAAAGAATTCTAGGATGTCTGGCATTCATTGTTGTGATTGTTTTGGTGGCAGTCATCGTCGCGGCTCTCAGCAGCATCGGAATTTACAACGGGATGGTTTCGAGCTCTCAAGCCGTGGATCAACAGTGGGCGCAGGTGCAGAACGTTTACCAACGGCGGGCCGATCTTATCCCGAACCTCGTCAAGACCGTGGCGGGAGCGGCCAACTTCGAGAAATCGACGCTGGTGGAAGTCACCCAGGCGAGAGCCTCCGTCGGGCAGGTCAAGATCAATCCCGGCACGGCGCCCACGGATCCGGCCGACCTCCAGAAATTTCAGCAGGCGCAGGATGGACTTTCCTCCGCTTTGTCCCGGCTCCTGGTGGTTTCCGAGCGCTACCCGGACTTGAGGGCGAACCAGAATTTCGTCGATCTCCAGGCGCAATTGGAAGGGACGGAAAACCGCATCTCCGTCGAGCGTGGCCGGTTCAACGAAGCCGTGCAGACCTATGACACGAAGATACAGACATTTCCGGGAGTCTTTTTGGCGCCGATGATGGGATTCAAGCCGAAGCCTTATTTCTCGGCGACTGCCGGCTCGGAGGTCCCGCCGAAGGTTGATTTCGACTTCGGAACGCCGGCGCCGGCGAAACCATGAGGAAACCCCGGGAACTGGGCGTTCTCCTCGCGTTCGCCGTTGCCCTGCTTTGCAACTCGGCGTTCGCCGCGGAAGTGATGCCGCCGGCGCCGGATCGTTATTTCAACGATTACGCCCACGTGGTCAACCCGGATACGGCCGGGCGATTGAATGCGAAGCTGGAAGATTTCGAAAAGAAAACTTCCAACCAGATCGTCGTCGCGGTCTTTCCGAAGATGGAGTCGGATTCCTCGGTGGACGATTACGCGACGCGCGTCTTTCAGGCCTGGGGGGTGGGTCAGAAGAAGAAGGATAACGGGGCCGTTCTTTTTGTCTTCGTCAACGACCACAAGATGTTCATCGTGACCGGCTACGGCCTGGAAGGGGCGTTGCCGGACGCGCTTTGCAAGAGGATCATCGATACCGAAATCGTCCCCGCCTTCAAGCGCGGGGATTATGCCGCCGGCCTGACCGCGGGCGTAAATGCCATACTGCTCGCCACGCAGGGCGAATACAAGGGGACCGGCGCGACGGTGCGGGAGGGGCGAGCCGCCCCGGAGAACCATCTTCTAAAATTCCTTTTTTCGCCATTTGGGTTCTTCCTGATATTCGTCCTGATCAACCTGTTGTTCGCCAGGAGGCGGGGGACTGTTTACAGCGGCAGGGGAATGGGGAGCTTTGCGGGCGGTTTATTGCTGGGCGGGCTCGGCGGTGGCGGCGGCGGTCGAGGGGGCGGATTCTCAGGCGGAGGAGGCGGGGGTTTCTCCGGCGGCGGCGGCAGTTCGGGCGGCGGCGGAGCCGGGGGCAGTTGGTAAACCACGGAAAATGAAGGCGCGCCATTTCCTAAAAACGCTGGATCATCCCCGCATCCTCGCCGCGATCAAGGAGACGGAAAAGAAGACCTCCGGGCAGATCCGGGTTTACGTCTCGCACCGGAAGATCACGGATGCCGTGCGCTCGGCGACGCTCCGTTTCGATAAACTCGGCATGCGAAAAACCAAAGAGCGCAATGCCGTCCTGATCTACCTGGCCCCGGAGAGCAAGGTTTTCGCCGTCATCGGCGATTCCGCCGTCCATGAAAAGTGCGGCGACGCTTTCTGGCAGGAAGTCGTCGCAACGATGACGGAACACTTAAAAAAGGACTCGGCGACCACCGCGATTGTCCATGCCGTGAAGAAGATAGAAAACCTGCTGGCCCTGCATTTCCCCGCATCGCCAGGCGCTAAAAACGAACCTGCCCGGGACGCGGTGACGGAGGAATGAACCGCCCCGCATCTCCCGATGGCATTCTCCTCCTTCTCTGAATTCGTCGCGGCCTTGGATCGCGCCGGCGAGCTTCGCCGGGTCGGGGTTCCCGTCGCCACGGAATTGGAGATCACGGAATTCGCGGATCGGGAAATGAAATCGCCGGGCGGCGGCAAGGCGCTCCTGTTCGAGAAACCGACCATCGGAGGGAAGCCCTCGGCATTCCCGCTGGCGATCAACACGATGGGTTCGACAAAGCGGATGGCGCTCGCTCTCCAGGTCGGCGCGGTGGACGAGCTCGCGCGCCAGATGCAGCTCATTCTGAAAGCGAAACCGCCCACCAGCATGAAGGAGGGGTGGACGCTCCTGAAACAGGGCATCGATCTCCTTCACGCCCGCCCGAAGCATGTGAAGGACGGCCCGTGCAAGGAAGTGGTGACGCGCTTCGACAAAGGAAGCGCCCCCTTTTCGCTCGAGGACTTGCCCGTGCTCAAGTGCTGGCCCCGCGACGGAGGGCGTTTTATCACGCTCCCCAATGTCCACACGAAGGATCCCGACTCCGGCGAGCGAAACGTCGGCGTTTACAGGATGCAGATTTTCGACGGCCAGACGACCGGGATGCACTGGCAGGTCCACAAAGTGGGGGCGCGCCACGGGAAAAGATACTACGAGCGCGGCGAGAAGATGCCCGTCGCGGTCTGCCTGGGCGGCGACCCGGCCTATACTTTCGCCGCGACCGCCCCTCTTCCCGACGGCCTGGACGAGATTCTCTTCGCGGGGTTCGTCCGCAAGAAATCAGTCGAGCTGGTCCGGTGTGAAACGATTGACCTGGAAGTGCCGGCGGACGTGGACTTTGTTCTCGAAGGCTACGTCCAGCCGGGCGAGCTGCGGCCGGAAGGCCCCTTCGGCGACCACACCGGATTCTACACGGGCGTCGATCCCTACCCCGTCTTCCATCTGACGGCGATCACGCGCCGCAAGGAGGCGATTTATCCCGCGACGATCGTAGGCATTCCGCCGATGGAAGACTTCTATATAGGCGACGCCAGCGTCCGCATCTTCCTGCCCGTCTTCCGGATGAATTTCCCGGAGATCGTCGACATGGCGCTTCCGCCCGAAGGCGTTTTCCACAACCTGGTCTTCGTCAGCATCAAAAAGCAATACCCCTACCAGGCCTACAAGATCATGCATGGCCTCTGGGGCATGGGGCAGATGATGTTTTCAAAATACATCGTCGTCGTGGACGAGGATTGCGACGTCCATAACACCAGCGAAGTCCTCTTCCGGCTCTGCGCGAACACCGATCCCCAGCGGGACACCACATTCATCAAGAACCCGTGCGACTCGCTCGACCACGGGCCGAGCGTCGCCAACATCGGTTCGCACATGGGAATCGACGCCACCCACAAGCTGCCGGGCGAGGGGTATCACAGGGTCTGGCCGGAGCTTCTGAAGATGGAAGATTCGGTAAAAGCGAAAGTCGATCAACTGCTGCGCCAGCTCGAAAAGTAAGGTGTAAAGAGCACTGACGTGACTTCGCCTTATCGAATTGCGAGAGATTCCCGATGTTCGGCCCGCCGGTGAAGCCAGTCATCCAAATCGGCCACGCGTGACGGATCTTTCCTGCTCCGGGCGAGAAACCCGGCCCCATGTTCGGGCATCGGGTCCTGATCGGTCGGTTGGTAGCGAAGATCGCAGCTCCAGCGGACTTCCCGGGAAAGATTGGGCGTGGACATATGGACGCAGCGGTCGTTGAAGAGGATGGCGGTTCCGGCGGACACCGGGAGGGGCAGCGCGCGGGCATCCCGCAGATGAACATCGTCGATTTCGGTGAACCCGGTGCCGGAATAAGTTTCCGCGTGGTAGGAAAGCACATCCGCGCGATGGGTGCGCGGCCAGACGTGCAGGCAGCCGTTTTCCAGCGTGGCGTCGACCATGGAAATCCAGACGGTGATGACCGGGTTCGCGTTGGCGCCCGGCCAATACGATTTGTCCTGGTGCCAGGGAACCGCGCCGGCGGCGACTTTCGGGACCTTGGGTCTCGTATTGTAAACGGGGTTGGAAAAGATCTCGCCGCCGATCAACGATTCGACCGCATCGAGAATCTTTGGATTGGACATGAGGTGAAAATAACCGGGCAGACGGTCGCGCCAGCCCCGTCCATATTTCAAGAAATGGGTGTCGGTCAGGCCGGCAAAAAGATCGCCGAGCCGGGTCTCGAAGGGACTCGACTCAAACTTGTGGGGAATAAGCCCGGATTGATGGAGGTCTTCGGCGATTTCCTCGACCCGCAGGTTCACCGACTCGCGGAAAGGGAGCATGTCCTCATGGTTCAGCAAATCCTCCAGAACGACATAGCCTTCCCGGTCATAAAATTCGATTTGCCCGGGGGACAAGCTGCCCGCGCCGGGACAACGCGCCTTGCCCGGATCGAAGGGAGCCGATTTCGCGGGATCGGGATGGGCGTCATCGGTTTCCATAAGTGCGGGGGTATTTTCCATAAGTGGGTGGTATCTACATTGGCAACGGGGAACGGATCGTCTCCGCGGCCCCTTCGAGCGGGGCCGTTTCACGGATCCGGCGCAGGCAATCCTGATAAAAGGCATAGTCGGGCGTGTCCTTGCTGTTGGCGACAAATTCCTTTTCCTTCTCCAATTTGGCATGGACTTCCGCCTGGCGACGTTTGCGTTCCTGAACGGCGCGCTCCCGGTAGCCGGAATTGTCGATGCCCGCCTTTTCGGCCAGCACGGGGAGCCATTTGTGCGCGTATTGGACATGGGCGGTTTCGTCGATGATATCGAAGAGCATCATTTCCGCCGAGTCGAGATCGTTGCCGTTTCTAAAATCGGTGAAAGCCTCGTTTTTGACTTCGAAATGACCGCTCTCCGCGACCATGCCGGTGAAAAATACCGCGTCGTGGAGTTCCTTGGGACCAAGCGGATCCCCCGGGGCGGCCAAATCGGCTTCGGCGCCGTTTCTCTCATTCGAGCCCGCATAGCTGGGAAATCCGATCTCCTCCATCGAAATGCCAAAATCCTTCAGACGGGAGAGTCCCGAATCGCCGTGCCGCGATTCGTCCCAGAGATGGCGCGAAACATCGTGATGAAAGTCCCACGGCATTTCGTGGCCATACCAAATCCACATCAACTGATCGTCGGGCAGATTTTTTTCCATCATGTATCCGTAAGCCCAGAAGAGCCGCCGGGCATCCACGTTGGTGGCAAATTCGGCCTGCACATAAGGCATGAAGTTGTATTTGGGCTTCGATCCGGGCGGCCGTCCAGTGAATCGAGGGAGAAAAAAGTCGACCCCGACTCCGCACGGAGCCGCCGGTTGTCCCTCCACGGGTAACGCCTCCAGGAGGTTTCCGCAATCGGCCAGCGCCTTTTCCACCCTGGCCTTGTAGTCCGCATCGGTTTGATGAGGATGATCCCGGCGCCATTCCCGGTACCAAAGCCATTCCTGCTCCTTGGCTCCGGTGATTTCGTGCAAAAGCCGGACCGTCGGAGCGTCATGAATCGGATGCGCGTTCCGCACATAGGCCGCATACGAAGCAGCCAGCGCTTTGGTCAGAAGCTGGCAGGTGCCGTCGAGCGCGTCTTCAAAGGAGGGAGCGAGTAAAACCGTGTTGGCCAATTCCTGGAGCCGCGCGCTGACCGGAGCGTCCGGCTTCCCGCCCGGAAACTCCGCGACCCGTTCCCGCAGCCGCCGGACCACTTCGGCCTGTTCCCAGATATGACGGTGACACGCGCTCTTGCCATCCCATTCGCAAAAATGACGCCCCCACCCAGCCAGCAATCGATGAATGCTTCGTTCGACATATTGCCAGTCGTTCAATTGGGCGACGATGCGCGGCTTGATCCGGGTGTTGCGATCCACCTGCGCGGCGCGGGTGGCGGGAGCGGGCGTTTCGGTCGTGGTCATATAAACGAGAGGAAAACCATGGCACGGGTTCGCCGCGGCTGCTGTATGCGAGGGTACCTTATTTGTGTCTAAAAGCAACTTCGATTCCGGGTATCGCGATCCCATCACGTCCTGACGTTTCCACGGAGAATCAGCGGCTCAACTCCGGCAACAGCTCGAAAAATGACCGAAAACAAGCGCGATGATATTTTTAGCAGGGACCGTTCGGGACTTGACACGCGTTTAACCCTGGGCAAGATGTCGCCCAAATGAGATTCCCGCTTCCGTTAACCGCAAAGATCGCCGCCTACATCGTCGGCCACAAAATCCGCCGGACGGCGAAGTTCGCGACCGTTCTCCAGTTGGAACCGCTCCACACCTGCAACCTCACCTGCACGGGCTGCGGACGCATCCGGGAATATTCCACCTCGCTCAAGGACATGATGAGCCTCGAGGACTGCCTGGGCGCCGCCCAGGAGTGCAATGCGCCGATGATCTCCATCTGCGGCGGCGAACCGCTCATTTATCCATTTATCGAAGCGCTCGTCCAAGGTTTGCTCGAGCAGAAGCGGATCGTCTATATCTGCACCAACGCGATGTTCATGCGGAAGAAGATGCGGGAATATCTCGCCTCCGAGTATGTCCGGGAAAAGGCCGCCACGGAGGCAACGATCCAAAAACTGCTGGCGGCCGAACTCGTTTCGGAAAAGGACGCCGGCGAAATTCGCAAAGGGCCGAAAGATCCCGCCAAAGCGGTCATCGCTCCGAATTCGTGGATGTATTGGAATGTCCACCTCGACGGTCTCGAGCGGACGCACGACCTCATCGTCGAGCGCGAAGGGGTCTTCAAGGAGTGCATTCTTTCCATCCGGATGGCGAAGATCCTCGGTTTCCAGGTCGCCACGAACACGACCGTTTACAAGGAAACCGACATGGATGAGATCGAGCAGATGTTCGATTTCATGACCACGCTGGGCGTGGACGGGCACACGATCTCGCCCGGTTACGAATACGACGCCGCCAAAAAGGACATGATGAAGCGCCTCAACCTGGCGCCCGAGAATTTCTTTTTGACGAGAAAAAAGACCGTCGAGAAATTCAAGAAGGTCGAGGAGTGGGGCAAGACCTACACGCTGTTCGGCACGCCGATCTACCTCGAGTTCCTCGCGGGCAAGCGGGAGTTGACCTGTTCCGCCTGGGCCATCCCGACCCGGAACATCCGCGGCTGGAAAGCGCCCTGCTATCTCATGACCGACGGCCATTACCCCTCCTACGCCGAGTTGCTTGAAAAAGTCCAGTGGGAGAATTACGGGGTGGTCAACGGGGTTGCCCGGGACGCCCGTTGCGAGAATTGCATGGTCCATTGCGGCTACGAACCGAGCGCCATGCTCGGCGACAACGCCAGGCCCGGGGACACCTGGAAAAACATCCGCTTCAATTTCGCTCCCAAGCCCCAGCGAGGGGCGGTGGCTCCCAACATCGAGGAGATAGCCTATAACGGCGTCACCGCGGGCAAGGGGCATCTGACGGGCAAAAAAGAACCCGTCGCCAGCACGGCGGTCGCGGCTTAGCACCTCGCGCGGGTTCAGCCGGCGCGGGAAATCGCAATGGTGACATTGCAATTCAGGTATCTGACGGGGTTGAAGCGGGAGATCTTCAGCAACGCGCGGCTCACCGGCAGTTGGGACGGTTCGGGAATCCACTCGCAAACCTGGAGCGAGACGCCGATGGCAGCGGGCGTTGCGGAGGACGGCTGCCCCTGCTTCACGGCGACTGTCGATCTCGACGAGAGCGGAGTCGGAAAGCAGTTTCGATGGGGGGTAAAGCTCGATGGACCGTCGGGAACCGGCATTTGGGGGATTCCGACCGAGGTGAACGACCCGAATTCGTCGGACCGTTACCGCGAATTCCAGCTCGCCTCCGGCTCGCCCCCGCAGGATTTCTATTTCACTTACGCACGCCGCCTGGGCGCTCGTAAATTCTTCCCGGATCCCGCCGCCGAGCCGGATTTGCGATTCTCCGTCTGGGCTCCGAACGCGCGGAGCATCGATGTCGTTTTTGGGAAGCCGGGCGGATACATCGCCGACGACGGAGATGGGATCGACACGGCCCGGTCGCCAATCGCTCTCCAACGGATCACCGGCGGCATCTGGGAAAGCGGCGCCATCCCGGATTTCTGCGCCTTTACCGGGGCGCCGTACATGTATCGCATCCAAAATGCGCAAGGAGAGACCGTTTACAGGACCGATCTTTTCTCCCGGTATCAAATCGGCTACGGCGGCACGGATCCCGCCGGCGCGCACTTCTCCGGAGACCCGTCAACCCTTGACGGGACGAAAAGTTGCAGCGTCGTCACGAGCCTGGATACCGTCGCGGAAGCCTTCGGAGCGCCGGATGGCAACCGGGTTTCCGAGGCGGACTTTTGGAAGGACGAGTTCACGCCGGGCCTCCCCGTGCCGGGCCGGCTCGCCGATCTCATCATCTACGAACTCCACGTCAACGCGCTCGGAGGCCCGGATAAAAGCGGGCCGGGAACCCTTCGGGATGCGCTTGAGCTGCTGCCGTATCTCGGCGACCTCGGCGTCAACGCCGTCGAGTTGCTCCCCATCAGCCAGTTCTCGGGCGGCACGGGCTGGGGCTACGGCGACTCCCACTACTTTGTCATCGAATCGAGCGCCGGCTGCCGCGACGAATTCAAGTGTTTCGTGCGGGAATGCCACCGGCGCGGCATCGCCGTCATCCAGGACGTTTGTTATAACCATTACGATTTCAGCGCCGTTCGCGCCGAATGGCAGTACGACTCGGCCGCGCCCGACCAAAACATCTATTACTGGTACGAAGGCGCGCCGGCTTCCTACCCTTCCCAGGACGGCGGTTACATCGACAACGGTTCCACGGGATACGCTCCCCGCTATTGCGAGGAAATGGTCCGGCATCTCTTCATCAGCAGCGGGGCGGCCTTCGTCGAAGAGTTTCACGTCGATGGGTTGCGCGTCGATCTCACCCAGGCCATCCATCGCGACAACGTCCTCCACTCGGATGGAAGCCCGGTTGGAAGGGCAAACCTGTTCGGCATAAAGATGCTCCGCGAATGGAGCCGCACCTTGCGGCTCATCCGGCCTGGAGTGATGTTGATCGCCGAGGATCACACCGGCTGGGATGCCGTCACTCGATCACCGGACGCGGGAGGCCTGGGCTTCGACTCGACCTGGTTCGCCGCGTTCTATCACAGCCTCATCGGCGACTCCGACATGGCAGCCGGCGCGGCGAGGCTCCTCAAATGCGCGGGACCGGGCGGCGACGGGCCGCTGGCCATCGAACAGTTCGCGGGCGTGCTCGACGGCACCAAAACCAATAAAGTCGTCTATAACGAATCGCACGACGAAGCGGGGAACGCCCCCGGCACGCAACGCACCATCGTCTGCGCCGTCAACGGCGCGCCGCTCATCGGCCCGACACGCGACTGGGCGGAAGCGCGTTGCCGTGTGGCCTTCGGCATTTCTCTCCTCTCGGCCGGCACGCCGATGTTTTTCATGGGCGAAGAGATCGGAGCCCAAAAGCTCTTTAAATACGACACGTTCATGCAGAATAGGGAGGACCTTCCCGCCGACCGCGCTGGAACAGGCGCAAGATTGTTCCGCTTCTACCAGGAGATTATCAGGTTGAGCCGTGCGCATCCCGCCGCGCGCTCGCAGGAGATCGATGTCATCCACGCCCTCGGCGCGAACCGCGTCATCGCCTTCACCCGGTCCTCCGCGGGCCGGATGCTGCTTGTCGTGGCGAGTCTCGCGAACCACCCCTTTCTTGACGGCTACGTCATCCAGACCGATCCCTCGCGCCTGCCGGACGGCGCATGGAGGGAAATCTTCAACAGCGACGGCTCCGTGTACGGCGGGCACGACATCGGCAATTTCGGCGCGGACATTCCCGCGGCGGGCGGCCGTTTCCAGGCGCGTCTCCCAGCGGCCGGGTTCCTGGTTTTTCAAAAACTCTGAGTGCTCAGGCGCTCTCAATGTCGAGTCGCGGGAAGAGCGGCTCAGGCGTTCCCACCTGGTGAGAGTCGGGTAGAAAACCCCAAGGGCCTAAAGCCAGCGACACCGGCGCCTCAATTTTCAACTGCTTGAACATAGCTTCGGCGGCCTTCGGAAGCACCGGCGAGACCAGGATCGCGATGATCCGCAGCGCCTCCGCCAGATCGTAAAGGACACCGTCCAGGGTTTCGGCTTGGGCGGGGTCTTTTGCCAGTTTCCACGGGGCGGAGGTTTCGACGAAGGTGTTGCAGGCGGAGATGAAGTTCCAGACCGCGTCCAGGCCGGAATGAATTTGGAATTCATCCAGGCGCTGAAGGTAAATATCGAGAGTCTTTTTTGCGAGGTCAGGCAGCGGACGAGGGAAGGCGCCTGGGGTTCGCGGCTTGGAGAGGACGCCGGCCCGGTAGCGCTGGATCATGTTCAATGTCCGGTTCAGGAGATTTCCCAGGCCGTTGGCGAGGTCGGCGTTGTAGCGCTGGCCGAGCCGCTCCTCGCTGAAGTCGGCATCGTGGCCCGTGGCGATGTCGCGCATGAGATAGTAGCGCAACGCTTCGGCGCCGTATTTGTCCGCGAGGGCTGAAGGATCGACGACGTTCCCGGCGCTCTTGCTCATCTTCGCGCCGCCGAGGTTCCACCATCCGTGCACCAGCAGTTGCGGCATCCGGTCGTCGGGAAAACCGATGGCGTGGAGCATGATCGGCCAGTAAATCCCGTGCGGGGGGGTGAGGATGTCCTTCCCGATGACGTGGAGCGCGCGGCTCCGCCAGAGATCGGAAAACTCTGGAAGGCCGGCGTCCGGCTCGGCGAGATAACCGGCAAAGCTGATGTAGTTGATGAGCGCGTCGAACCAGACGTAGGTGACATAGAGCGGGTCGAACGGAAGCTCGATCCCCCACGCGAGCCGGCTCTTCGGACGCGTGATGCAGAGGTCGCCGGAGACCCTTTCGAGCGCGTTTACCAACTCGGCGCGGCGGAAGCCGGGAATAACGAAGTCGGGATGGGATGCGACAAAGCGGTTCAGCCATTCGCGATAGGACGAGAGCTTGAAATACCAGTTTTCCTCCTCGATCTGGATGACCTCGCCCCATTCCTCGCCGAAATTTCCATCCTGCCCCCGCTCCTTCTCCGTAAGGAATTGCTCCTGCCGCACGCTGTAGTAGCCGGCATACACCGCCTTGTAGAGTTCTCCCTTTTCATAAAGCGACTGGAGGACTTTTTGGACAACCCGGATGTGCCGGGGATCGGTCGTGCTCGCCCAGCCGTCCGGCTCGACTCCCAGCTTCCTCCAGAGCGCGGGAAACAAAGCAGCGGTGCGCTCCGCGAACTCGCGCGGCGCAATGCCTTCCCGCTCCGCGGCTTGCTGCACCTTCTGGCCGTGCTGATCCACGCCGGTGAGAAAATAGACCGTCTCCCCTTTCATCCGCCAATAACGGGCGATGACGTCCGCCAGCACCTTCTCGTAGGCGTGCCCGATGTGCGGCGGCGCATTCGTGTAATCGATGGCCGTGGTGATAAACATTTAATCTATTTCATCCTTATTGACCTTGCCGCCCCAGGAAAGAATTCTCGCTTTCGCCCCGGCTGCCTCGGCTTCCTTGATCTGATTATTGCGCACGTAGAAGAGAGAAAGGCTCGACCAGCCAAGTTGATCGTTGGGACGAAGCGCGACCGACTTCTCGCCCGCCGCGATCGCCTCGCCGTAGCGGCCGAGCTTCATCAGAGCCATGCCGAGCGCGTGCCAGCCGTCGAAGAACTCGGGGTCGGTCGCGACGCATTCGCGGTATTTTTCGACCGCAGCCTCGAGATCGCCCACCGCGAGATCCCCGTTGGCGTCATCGAAGAGTTCTTCCAGGGACATGGATCAACCGGGAACGAACGCGATTCTCTAGGTTCCCTCCGCGCCAAGGATATGCACCCTCGCGGCCGAGCGCTGGATTCGCAGCCAATCGTGAAAAGCGATCTCCTGCTTTCCCTTGAGGAATCCCCGGCTGAGGACCGGCTCTTCGCTGGCGAAGGCCGCGGCGTCAGGCGGTTCAAACTTGTCCAGGTAAAGGATCATCCCGCCATCGGAGGTGGGCGTGAAGTCGCTCAACTGGCCCGTGTTCAAATCGACCGCCTTTTGGGCGATTTGCGCCAGGTCCGACTTCTCCGAGGTCACCTCGGCCAGGGAGAACGGCGGGATCGCCTCGACCTTCTGGCCCAGAGCCTTTGTCGAATCCGCGAAAGCCTTTCCAGCCTTCAGGTCGGCGAGGATTTTATTGTGAACATCGGCCGCCTTGAGATTCATGATCTCCCGGGCCCGCTCGTTCTTTAGCTGCTCGGTGAGTTGCGCCCGCGCCTGCTCGAAAGTGAGCGGCTGGCTCGGGATGATTTCCTCCAGGTGCAGCACATAGAAGGAATCCGGCCCTTCGATTGCGTCGCTATTCGGATCCTCCTTGGTCATCTGAAAAGCCGCGTGAACGGCCGCCGGATTTCCCGCGATCTGCTTGTCGGGGCCGGCCTCCGTGAAAGGCTGCGTCTCCCGCACTTCCGCCCCGGCTTTCGCGGCAACCTGGGCGAATTGCGCGCCCTTGTCCGTCATCGCCTCGGTGAAGTCGCTCGCGCGGTTGGCAAGTTGCCCCATCGCTTCATTCTTCTCCTTGCCTTCCAGTTTCTTGTCCGAGTCGGACAAGGAGAATACAACGAACGCAATCTTTCGCTTCTCGTCCGACTTGAAATCTTGTTTGCGCGCTTCGAAGGCCTTTTTCAGGTCGTCCTCGGACAACTGAACGCCCGCCGCGAAATCAGCGAGCCGGAAACGGATCACCGACAAGTCCATCTTCCGGTTATCGACCTCGTAAGCGAAACGGACCTCCGTCGGTTGAAGCGCGACGGTGGAACCGATGAGCGCCTTCAACTTCTTGAGTTGCAGATCCTTGCCGATCAACTCATCGATCTCCGTTTCGCTGAATCCCTTGGGAGCGAGTTTGTCCTGGATGAACGCCGCCAGCTTGTCCCGGTCGAAAGCGCCGTCCGTCTGGAAGACCGGCAGATCCGTTTCCTCCGCGATGATTTCCTCGCGCGTGGGCTGGACTTGCAGGAGGTCGGCTTCATGGTCCAGCACCAGGGAATTGAAGATGAAGTTTTCGATCGCCTTTTGACCGGAGCCGCCGAGAGACTGGAGGAAGTCGTAAAGGCCGAGTTCTCCGGCGAGATAATACTTGCGGCGAAAGCGGTCGACCTGGTCCTCGGTAAGATTGCGGCCGTACACGGTCGCGAGCACCTGCGCCTCTCCGGTGCCGCGCCCAGTCATGCGGTTAATGTTGTAGAACAACACAAAGGAAATGATCACCAGGATGGTGATCATCACCATGAGGAACGGCTGGTGCTTGCGAATGAGGGTGATCATTTGGGAAAACCGGTTGGCGGGAACGATGAACCTACGCCCTGGCTCCGCGCCCCAGCAATCTCTTTTTGCAGGCCTCGGCGGATGCCATCGACCCTATTCACCCGAAGCAGCTTTTGGAGCGGTGAGCTTCACCACGAGGAAGTACAGCCCGCACAGAACCAAAACGACCCCCACAAGAACGAGCGATTTGCTCTTCATGAAATGAAGGAGTTCGTTGGGATGGTCAATCAACCCGGGATTCGCGCCGATCACCTGTTGTCCAAACCACGCGAGCACCGAGCACCAGACGGCGGCGCCGATGATCGTCACCACACTAAAGACCCCAAAGCTCATGCGGACGAGGCCGGCGGGAATCGAAATGAGATGCCGGATGACAGGCAGAAGGCGGGCAAAAAAGATGCCGCCCGCCTCGTAACGGTGCAGCCAGCGCTCGGCCATGACGAGTTTCGCCTCGCTTAATAAGAAGTAGGGGCCGTACTTGACGACGACAACCCGCCCGACCCAGCGCGAAACCCAGTAGCTGATGGCGGAGCCGAGCCATGAACCGAACGTTCCGGCGAGCAAGACTCCCCACAGGTTCAACTGGCCGATACCAGCCCAATACGCGGCGGGCGCGATGACGATCTCGCTCGGCACGGGGATGATGGAGCTTTCCATCGCCATCAAGGCGATGATGCCGAGATAACCGCCGTCGCGGACCCAATGAAACCAGATGGTTATGAATTGATGCATGGCGGCAGGGAAGAAAGAAGCATCCGCAGGTTGTAGTGATTGCGCAGTGAAAGCGCAACCCCCGAGTCGGGCTGGCGTTTGGGGGGACCGGCGGCGCATATCGCGACTCTTCGCCATTGACTTTCCGAAACCCCGGCGGCATTGACTCAACGGGCTGTGACCGAACTCTCCTTCTACCGTTATCTCTTCGACGTTTTCGCGTTCGTGCTGGGAGCCGTGATCGGGTCGTTTCTCAATGTCTGCATCTACCGGATGCCGCTCGAGCTTTCCGTCAACGAGCCGAAGCGCTCCTTCTGCCCGCATTGCAAGAAACAGATTCCCTGGACCCAGAACCTGCCTCTCATTTCCTGGCTCGCCCTGCGCGGGCGTTGCTCGCAGTGCGGGGGGAGCATCGCGTTCCGTTACTTTGGCGTCGAACTTTTCACCGCGCTTTCGTTCCTCGCGATCTGGTTGAAATGCCAGCCGCCGGGACCGTGGATTCTGGCGCTTCCCTACTGGATTCTCGCGAGCTTGCTCATCGTGGCGACATTCATCGATTTGGAACACTTCATCATTCCGAACGAGATCACATGGGGCGGCGTCGCCGCGGGCGTGGCGCTGAGTCTTGCGATTCCGAAGCTGATGGGCGCAAGCTCGATGCTGATGGGCCTGCTCCGGTCGCTGCTCGGCGCCGCGACGGGATACGGGTTGCTGTGGCTCGTGGTCGAGGTGGGCAAGAAGGTTTTTGGCAAGAGACGGCTCGTGTTCGGCAAGGAGGAGCCGTTTACGTGGCTTCGGCAGGGCGACGACGCGGAACTGCGGGCAGGCGAAGACAAGCTTCTCTGGAGCGAGGTTTTCTCGAGGGAATCCGACCGGATCGAAATGAAGTGCGCGGAGGTGAAGGTGGACGAAAAATCTTTCACGAACGTCACACTTGTTTTGTTTTACGACCGCCTGGTGGTGGACGGAACCGAAATCTCGCTGGAGACCGTGAGCCAGTTTAGCGGGACTGTTTCGGAGATAACAGTCCCGCGCGAGGCGATGGGTTACGGGGATGTGAAGTTCATCGCGGCGATCGGCGCGTTCCTGGGCTGGAAGGCGGTCTTGTTTACCATCGTGACCGGCTCGGTCGCGGGAGCGGCGGTCGGCATCGCGGCCATTGTCGCGCGGCGGCGGGCGTGGTCGGCAAAGATTCCGTTTGGCCCTTACCTGGCGGCGGGCGCGCTGCTCTGGTTATTTGCGGGTCCGGAAATCATTGACTGGTACATGAGAATCATTTTGCCACCGGACTTGTAGCTCGGGAAACGATCTCGTCCTCTTCTTCCATCCATTCGCAATAGGTCTCGTGCATCGCGTCGCTTACCACGACGAGCCTGGACTGAATCCGGTCGAGGTATTGATGGAGGCCGAAGGAAAAAATGTCGCCGATGGTGCTGTAATCCAGATCGGAGGAGAGGCGGCCCGAGAGCCGCTCGGCTTCACACGCGTAATGGGTTTTCGCGGAACCCGAAATGCGGTGCAAGGCGAGATCCAGGCGGTTGACGCAAAACCGGATGGACCGCGGGAAGCTGTCGTGGGTGATGAGAAACTCGGCGACGCTCCAGGGAGCGACTTCGCCGACGTACAGCTTCCTATAGGCTTCCAGCGCGCTGCACGACTTGAGGACGGCGAGCCACTGGACGACATCGACGTTGCCGCCCACTTTTTCTCCGGTGGGCAGGAGAAGGTGATATTTGACATCCAGTATGCGCGACGTGCGGTCCGCGCGTTCTATATATTTGCCGACCTGAATGAATTCCCACCCCTCGCCGTGGGTCATCGTGGAATCGGTGATTCCCTGGAAGAGGTGCGAGGCTTCCACGATGCTCTTGAAGAATTCGTAGGCGCTTCCCGCGAAGAGGCTGCGCGACCTTTCGGAACCGAGAAAGAGATAGACCCGGTTGATCTGCTCCCACATCTCGCTGGAGGCGTGCTCGCGCACGGTTCGCGCGTTCTCGCGGGCCCGCGTGATGGATGAATGGATGGAGTGCGGGTTTTTCTTTTCGAAGGAGACGAAATCGACCACGGTTTCGGCGTTCGCCTCGGAATGGAGCGAGTAGAAGAGATCGTGCTCTTCGAGGGAATTGATGATCGGCTCCCAATGGTGCCGCACGGTCTCTTCGTTCTGGTTTTCGAAGTCCAGCATGAGCTGCAAATTGACATCGAGGATCCGGGCGTTGTTCTCGGCCCTCTCGATGTACCGGCTCATCCAATAGAGCGCGTCGGCAACCCGGCTTAGCATCCCGGCGTTTCTCCTTCGTCATCGACCACCCACGAGTCCTTGCTCCCGCCGCCTTGGGAGGAGTTGACCACCAGCGAACCTTTGCGAAGAGCCACGCGGGTCAGTCCCCCGGGGACAATGGTGATCTTGTCTCCGTAAAGGATATAGGGCCGCAGGTCGATATGCCGCCCTTCGATGGTGGAGTCGCAGAAGGCCGGGGCGCGGGAGAGCAGGACAACGGGTTGGGCGACATAGTTGCGCGGATTCGCGATGATGAGGCCGCGGAATTTTTCAACCTCTTCCTTCGTGGCCTGCGGGCCTATGAGCATCCCGTAACCGCCGCTTTCGTTGGCCGCCTTGATGACCAGCTTGTCCACATTTTCCAGGATATAAGCACGATCCTCTTCGTGCGCCGAGAGATAAGTCGGCACGTTCGGCAGGATCGGTTCCTGGTCGAGGTAGAATTTGATCATCCGCGGGACGTAGTAGTAAACAACCTTGTCATCCGCGACCCCGGTCCCGATGGCGTTTGCGAGATTCACGTTGCCGCGCCGGTACGCGTCGACCAGCCCGGAGACGCCGAGAAGGGAATCGGGGCGAAAAACCAGCGGGTCCAGGAAGTCATCGTCCAGGCGGCGGTAGATGACATCGACCTTTTTGAGGCCCTTGGTCGTTTTCATATAGACCTTCGAGTCCTGCACGACGAGATCCGCGCCGACGACTATTTCGATGCCCATCGAGCGGGCGAGAAAGGAATGCTCGAAGTAAGCGGAGTTATAAATCCCGGGGGTCAGCAGGACGACGTTGGGCTCGGTGTTGCCGTCCGGAGAGACGCTGCGCAGGAGTTTGACGAGTTCCTCGGTGTAGGCATCCACGGGCCGCACCGAGTAACGGCCAAACAAATTGGGGAACACCCGCTTCATCACTTGCCGGTTCTCGAGCATGTAGGAGACGCCCGAAGGGCAGCGCGCGTTGTCCTCGAGCACGAAGTAGGCTCCGGCGTCATCGCGGATCAAGTCCGTCCCGCAAATATGGATGTAGATATTCTTGGGGACATCGAAGCCCATGAACTCCGGCCGGAAATGCGCGGCGCTGCGCACGACTTCCTCGGGAATGACCTTCTCCTTGAGGATGCGCTGGCCGTGGTAAACATCGTGAAGGAAAAGATTGAGCGCGGTGATGCGTTGCGTAAGCCCGCGTTCGATGAGTTCCCACTCCGAGGAGGGGATGATCCGCGGGATCAAGTCGAACGGGAAGATGCGCTCTGTTCCCTCGTTGTTGTTATAAACGGTGAACGTGACACCCTGGTTCAGCAGGCTCCGGGCGGCCAGGTTGCGCTTGCGCTCGAATTCCTCCGGCCCCATCTCCTGGAAACGCTCCATGAGCTTCCGGTAATGCGGACGCGCCATGCCCTTCGCGGCGAACATCTCATCGTAGAAATCTCCCGAAAGATAATCGGAAAAGCACCCTTCCATGAATTTTACCGCTCCTGAACCAAATCTCCCGGTTACGAGCCGACCAGTTGGGGCTCGGAATTATAAGGGCCGCTCACAGAATGGAATTTGGGATAAAGAAATTTCGCGGCCGGCCCATGCTGCCTCGTAACGCCATGCGCTTGCGTGACGCCGGCATCCCGCAACTTGACGAGGGAATGATACAGAAGCACCGACCCAAAGCCGCGGTTGCGATACTCGTTCAAAACACAGGGGCCCGACAGCAGATGATTCTCCGCGCCCACGTCGGAATCGAGCGCGGAGGCGCCGATGAACCGGCTTCCGTTCGTCAGGACCAGGCAGCGAATTTCCTTGTGGGAAAAGGCCTCGTCAACCGCCTCTTCAAAACGCTCGCGGAGGCTCGCCATCACGTCGTTCCAGTCCATGTCCAGCGAAAAAGCGCCGGTAATGACATCGCGGACGGCGCCCTTTTCCTCCTTGGCGGCGCCTCGGATGCGATAAGGAAGATCGGGCTCCATTATCACGTCATCGAGCTTCGTCAAATCCCAGGTAAATCGCGTCCAGCGAACCAGCTTCATAGCAACCCAGTTTACTGGCTATCGCCAGGAAAGCAATGAAGAAGCGAGGCGGAAAGGGCGCGGGCTGCGCGGCACGAGCCAACGTCCAACAAACAAATCGTCCATATTTCCGTTGATAAAAATCGCTGAATCCGGAGGAGATCGACTGGCTCAAGCGCGAGGCGAAAGCACGCGAAAGTGACCGTCAAAACCTTCTGATTTTAAGCTGCCACGTCTTGGTGAACAGCGACAATGTGAGAGACCGCGATTGTCTCGTGCTTCTCCCGCCCTCCATCGAGGCGAAACACGACTACGTTCTTCCCTAGAGGTAAAAGCGCGATGAAGTCGGGATGCTCGACACGCGAAACACGCCCGCTGGCGCGATGAATGTCAAAAGGCACGAACGGCGCGGCGTGAACTAATTCACGGATTTTGTCGATGTCCATTTAAAGCGGAAATCTAAACCGCGAGCCGTCGCCGAGCAATTCCTTTTCGCTCTTGAGGGAAGGATGCGTTTGTGTGAAGGCTCTGGCAATAGCGCGCGAGATGCGCGCTCAGACCGCTCCGATAGCCTTCAACGTCTCGCAAAAGGGAAGATAGAATTCCTTGTGCCGGATCGCGCCGCGGCGCAAGACCGGCTTCAGATTGGAGACATCCGAGAGGCTGAACGTGAGATCGACGCTGTACGCGAAAGCCGCCATATCGTCATTGGTAACCAAGTTGGGGCCGATCAGGACGAGATACTGGGTCCGGCGTTGGGAAGCCGGAATCCCCGTGGCCTCGAGCAGGACCTGGTTCGTCTCCAGGTCCGAGTCATTGAAGGTCTCGTAGATGATGACGACATCGTAAACGTGAGTGTTGAGTTTGAGCGAAATGTCTTCCACGAAAAGACCGGTGTGAACCTTGTAATTGAGCGGGGCGAGTTGATCGACCACGGTCTTCTGGAGATCGGGATCGTCGATGCAGACCAGGGCGGTCAAGTCGCCGGGTTCAAAGTAATCGGACTTGGCGTGTGCTTCCATGGGCTTATCCCCTGGCGGGCAGCGGAACCGGCATGTCCAGCCGCAGGCCGCAAGCGGCGTCCTCTGTCGTCCCGCGGGACTTTTTGACGTTGTCCAGCAAGCGCGCCACCTTCCCTTTTTTGGTGGCGTAAAGGAGGGCGGTCTCTTCGGTGACGAGATCCGCCTCGTAAGCCCTGACGATCGACTGGTCAAAGGTGCTCCATCCGAACGCCGCGTTCGCTTCAATGATCTCGTAGAAACTGCGGGCGTCGGCCTCTCCGAGCGCGATGGTCTCGCGCGTCCTCAGATTCGGCCCCATTATCTCCGAAAGCAGGATCCGCCCGCCGGTGCGTTTCGGGGCGAGACGCTGGCTGACGACGTAGCGGAGCGTGTCCGCCAGCCGGAGCCGCAACTGGGTTTCCTCCGCGAGTTCGAAGAGTCCGAGGATGCGGTTGATGGACTGGCCCGCGTCGATGGTATGGAGGGTGCTGAAAACGAGGTGGCCCGTCTCCGCCGCGGTCAAGGCGACCTCGACGGTCTGCCGGTCGCGCATTTCACCCACCAGAATGACCTTGGGCGCCTGGCGCAGCGCGGCGCGCAAGCCGTTTGGATATTCGTCGAAATCCTGTCCCAGCTCGCGCTGGCTGAAAGTGGCCTTCTTATGCGCGTGCATGAATTCGATGGGATCCTCGAGCGTGACGATATGCACCGCCTGGTTCTCGTTGATCTCGTTCAGGATGGCCGCCAGCGTCGTCGTTTTGCCGGTGCCGGTCGCTCCCGTCAGCAGGACGAGACCGTTTTTTTCACGGCTTATATCCTGAAAAATGGGCGGCAGACCGAGGGAGGAGAGCGTGGGAATCTCCGATTGCAGTCTGCGCATCACAACGGAAAAATTCCCGCGCTGCTTGAAGACATTCACCCGGAACCGCGCGCGGTCGTTCAGGGCGTAGCTGCAGTCGCACGAGCCGTACACGAGCAAATGGCGCAGAAGCGCCCGGTTATTGCCGATCAAATTGAGGGCGATCTGTTCGGTTTGATAAGCGCTGAGCCGCTGAATATCGGGAAAGATGCCGGCGGGCTTGAGTTGGCCATAATTCTCCACTTGAGGCGGACGGCCAACGGAAAAAACAAGGTCGGAAATGTCCGTATAGGACTCAATCATCCCGCCGAGAATCGCGTCCAAATCGCGCTTTTTCATCGTTAATCTTCGAAGTCGTCCG
>Ga0302324_100004851_pt1 | contig 29668 bp, 24 predicted proteins | sample Palsa_T0_1_FD_201949 | JGI IMG/M metagenome (GOLD analysis project Ga0302324, IMG submission 201949) | Peat permafrost microbial communities from Stordalen Mire near Abisko, Sweden - Palsa_T0_1 | ecosystem: Environmental > Terrestrial > Soil > Palsa > Peat permafrost | place: Sweden: Abisko...
GAGCAGCGTGGTCGAACACCAACGGAGCGCGCGATCGAAGACACCCGCGCGCCATTTCGGAGTTGTTACCATCGTGGGCTGGTGCACGATCCGACGCAGTACGGTCACGTCGCGATCGTGCTCCGCGTGGGTCCGAATGGGCGCGTCGCAAAGGCGGAGTCGTTCGGCGCGTGCGAGCTCCAACACGACGTGCTCGCGTGCATGCGCGATGTCGGCAAGGCACTCCGCTTCGATCCTCCGCCAAGCGGGAAGGATACGGTCGTCATTCCTGTGGTGTTCGAGCCACGGGGAGGCGCGGATTCTCTGTCCTCCCACAACGACGATTACACCGCGCAAGCTTACGTGGCGCTCGAGGGGATGAGCGCCGAGCTTCACGACTGCGAGTCACGCGCTCGCCATGCGGGCAAGGACGTCGAAGCTTGGGGTGTGTACGACATGGCGATCGATGCGCGTGGCGCGGTCACGTCCGCGAACATCGATCCGTACCATGGTGATCAGGAACTCCTCGGCTGCGCAGCCGAGGTGTTGCAACGCATGAAGCTCGCGCCACCCGACGGCGGGAAGGGCAAGCTGCTCGCACGCATCACGTTCAATCCGCGTGCGGGGACGCGTTGATGGAACGACCGCGTGCGCTCGTCATTCCGTTCGGGGTGCCTGACGGCGGGAAAGGGCTCGGGCTCGGGCTCGCGTCGCTCGTGCATTCGTTTGCGCGCGTCGGCGATGCGGAGGTGGCGCTCGCGCAGATCCGATCGCACGGAAACGATGGTGGGGTGACCGGTATCGTCGAGGCGTTCGTCACGGGCGCGCAATGGCGCGCCATGCCCGGAGCGGAAGACACGCCCGCCCACGTATCTACGGTGCTCACCGGCACATTCGAGCCTCCGCGTGACGGGCGAGGCACGTTTTGCGTTGTCGCGTTCGATGCGAAAACCGGAGAGCTACGCGCGAAGTTCGAAGCCATTCTGGATGCTGACGGGGTGGGTCACTCGATTGTCGTTGCACTCGAGTCGCTCTGTGCGCGCGTCGGCGGTGACGTTGGGGCGCTACGTGGCCTCGCTTCGCTGGGATGGGACGCCCTCGAGAGCGTCATCTTGGCGGAGACGTGGCGGGTGCGGGCACTGAGTGGCGCAGATCCGAGCGGTAGCGTGGCTGCGCTCGCGCATCTCGGTCGCGCTGTAGGCGAGGCCCGAGACTCCACGTTTCCGGCCGAGCGCCTTGCGACGATGGCGCTAGAGATGGCACGTCGCGGGCCTGACGTTCGTACCATCGAGGCCGCGCTGCGGACGCTCGACGCGGCGAGTGCAGAGGCGCCCGCGAACGCCGCGCTCGAAGCCGCGGCTGCGGCATTGTCGCTCCGACTCGGGCGACCTGCGGACGCCATCGTGCGAGCGGAGCGGGCCGTCGAGCGGGATGCGGCGCGCGCGTTCTCTCACGCCATTCTCGCGGAAGCCAAAAGAGTGAGTGGCGACCTGCGGGGTGCTGGAAACGCGATCACTGCCGCGATCGCGATTGATGAACGCGATCCACACGTGCAAAACGAACGGGCGGCGATTCTCGTTGCGACGGGGGACGCTTTGGGCGCGCAGGCCCAGTGGCAGAAACTGCTCGCTTCGCATCCAGAGCACGTTGCGGCGTTTGCGAACCTCGCCTCGATCGCCATCGACCGCGGTGACGCGACGTTGGCGCAAAGCATCGTCGATCATGCGCTGGCCACCCGTGTAACGGCGCCCATCGAAATGCTGCGGCTGGCCCTCCAGGTCGCACTTCAGGCGGAAAACGCGAGCGTCGCTCGCGGTGCGCGGATGGCATCGCTCTGTCGATCGATCATCGAGCGCGAGGGCAAAGACGGCGGTGCGGTGCTCTTGCTCGCCCGCGCCCTTGCCGAAATGGGCGACCGCGATGCGGCTCTCGTCCGGCTTGCCGCGCTCGAGCAGGCTGCGAGAGGGACGGCTGTCGCGGCAGAGGCAGCGCGGACGCGCCTTCACATCGAGGAGCCGCTTGCCGCTGCAGCGATTGACGCGACGATTCGCGCCGTCAGCGAAGCCGCTCCACACGATGTCGTGTCGCTCGACGCGATCGCGACCCGCGCCCGTCGCCTCGGCGTGGAGCACGATAGCTGGGTGGCACACCTGGCCGCTGCCACGGCTGAGCGGAGGCTTGGACGGCTCGCACGCGCGGCGCTCGATGCAACGAGCGCGCTGGCTGCCGCGCCCACCGCTCCGCTCGCTCACGTGGAGATGACGTTGGTGCTCCTTGCCACGAAGGATTCGGCAGCTGCAGTGACCCATGCGCGACGTGCAGTCGAGCTCGACGCCGGCGCACCGCGCACGTGGGCCGTGCTCGCGGAGGCCCTTGCGGCCTCAGGCAACCGCGACGAAGCCGTGACCGCAGTGTGCCGCGCCGTTGCGATGGCGCCTGCCGACGCGCACATTCGTAGCCTTCGCGATCGCATCGTGCGACCCGAACAGGCGCGACCAAGCTGGATCGACAAGCTCCTCAAACGCTAATCTTTCGCGATCGCTACGCTAGGCTCCGCGATTCTCGATCACCGAAGATGGCCGTGCCGACGCGGACGATGGTTGCACCGCAGGCAATCGCGCTCTCGAAATCACCCGTCATTCCCATCGAGAGCTCCGGGAGACGTGAAGCGCCCCCGTGACGCGTGCGAAGTGCGGCGAGCTCCTCGAAGATTCGCTGGGTGATGCCCTCACCAATAGGCGGCATGGTCATCAGTCCGCAAAGACGGAGTCGGTGGTCATGATCGATCACGTCCAACAACTCACCGAGAGCGCTCGGCGGCACGCCGTGCTTGCTCGCTTCATCGCTGAGCTTCACTTCGACGAGGACGGGCAGTCGTGGCCGCCCGGCTGCGGTCGCACGCTTGCCGAGCTCGGCTGCGAGCTCGGGGGAATGCACTGTGTGCACGACGTGCGCACAGCGTGCGACGATCTTCGCCTTGTTCGTCTGAAGGTGGCCGATGAAGTGCCATTCGATGCCCAAATCAATCAGCGCGCGCGCTTTCTCGTCGAGCTCCTGCGCATAGTTTTCTCCGAACAGCCGTTGACCCGACGCACACGCTTCACGAATCGCTTCGACTGACTTGCCCTTCGATACCGCGACGAGCTTCACGGTCGACGCGTCCCGCCCCGAGCGCCCGGCGGCCAGAGCGATACGCTCGCGAACCGCGACGAGGGCTTCAGCAATGGTCATCGAGAATCGCGAAGCGCAGCGGAGCGACGCCGAGCGTGAACGACGAGCGTGTCGCTGCCAGACGTGAGCGGTGTGCGAGCGAAGTCACCGTACATGTGCTCGATCGTGAAGCCGTTGTAGTGAAGCAAGGCCTCCCATTCTCGCGGGAAGAACTGCCGGTGCGCGAGCGGAATCGCGAAGGTGTCACCCGGTGCCGACACGGGTGTGAGCTCCGCCGTCACGAAGAGGACCTGACGGGCGCGGTCGTAGTCGAAGTACTCGCGGTACTGTACGACGCCAGCGCTCGGGTGCTTGAAGCGCGGCGCGTGAAACGCCCGCATGGGATCCCGTGCGAGGTCCTCCGGTAACGGCATCGAGATGTCCATGACGAACCTCCCACGCGGCGCGAGGTGGTGACGCACGCGTGCGAGGAACCGCTCGACGTCGATGCGCGTGTAGAGATGAAGAAGAACGTTGAACGGGGCTACCACCAGTGGGAATCGGCGCCGAAGGTTCAGACGCCGCATGTCCCCGAAGCGCGCGACGACGCGCTTGGCGACTTTCGTGGGCTCGAGCGCCAAGCGGCGCGTGAGATCCCGCAACATCGCCCGAGAGTGATCCACACCGACGACGCTGGCGCCTGCGTGCGCCATCGAGATCGCGATGCGCCCGCTGCCGATTCCGTACTCGAGGACCGTGCCCGCACGACGCGCGAGGTGGGTGTAGTACGCGATGTCCTCGATGCGACGTCGATGGGTCTGCGCGTAGAATGCCGGGTCTTCGTAGTGTGCGAGCGCGCCGATGACGAGCTCGTGATCTCGGTGTCGACCCCTCACCTAGCGGCGGATCCTCAGACGCTCTTGAGTGCCTGACTTTCGATCCACTCCGACACCGCATCGTTGCTGGCGCGATCGTAGTGAACATGGCCGGCGGCGATCTCACGAAGCGCGGTCACGGCGGCCTTGTTCTTCGAGTGGACGAGGGCCTCGCTGCCCTTCATGAGCTGGCGGGTGCGAATGGCAGCGAGGATAACGAGGGCAAAGCGGTTCTCTTCGCGCTCGAGGCAGTCTTCTACGGTGACACGGGCCATGGGGACGGACGATGTAGCTCCGTTCGACCCCCCATGCAAGCTCCTCCATAGATTCGTCAGGCTACCGCGGCCTTCCTACGTCGGGTAATGAACGGTCTCGCGCTTGGAGGAGTGGCCGAGTGGTCTATGGCACCGGTTTTGAAAACCGGCGATCTCGCAAGGGATCCGTGAGTTCGAATCTCACCTCCTCCGCTGTCCGTCACTGACCGCCGCACTGCGTAGAGCATTCCGAGCTGCACGCCGTGTCGCACAAGCAGGTAAAGTAGTCTTCGAACGCACTCTCGCCGTCCGGGTACTGGCTGAGGCAGTTGCTTTGGCACGTCGTGTCGCCGTTGCATGCCATTGCGCAGGTCAGCAAGCTCTTGCAGTCACCCGTGCAGGATGTGTAGCTCGACGAGCACGTCGCCCCGTCGGCGCTCGCTTGGCACGTGGTGCACGAGTTGCCGGTGGACGTCTGACACATCCCACCCACGCACGCCTTGCCGTTGCAGGAGTTTCCGCACGAGCCGCAGTTGTCCGCGTCGGTCTGTGTGTCGACGCACTTGCTGCCACACGACGTCTGGGACGTCTGGCACGCCTGCAGCGCGATGGACTCGGTCGACGTCGTGATGAGGTCCAGCCACGCCTTGCTCTGTACCGTTGCCGTGGCGAGCGAGCCGACCGTCTTCAAGTCTTGGTGGCGTTCGAGGCGAAGACGCTCGAGCGAGAGCGTGAGCGCGTTGACGCCTTGGCTCCCGAGCACTTGTGAGATGACCGAGCGTGGGAGGGTGAACGTGCCGCTCGCGTCTTGAGCGAGACAGCGTGCGGACGCACCTGCCCCCGTTGCCAAGACGTAGACACGATCGCTTCCCGGCACCCAACCGAGGGTGAGGTCCGACGAGCCGAACACGTCCGACAGCGCAAGCTGATCGAGTGACGGGCTCGCCTCGAGAAAGGTCGTCGCGTGGAAGTCGATGTTGAATGACGAGAAGCCCGCGTCGGTTGGCCCTGTTGCTTGAGCATGCAGATCGGCGCCCGGTGCGAAGGGCGAGCCGTCGTCGGCCGCTTTCCAAGCATAGGGTGGGTAAACGGCGACCGACATCGTCGTGCCGGAGATCGCGATGGGTCCGGCGTCGAACGTTTGGGTGGGTTGGCAGCTGGACGAGCCGTCACCGGCAATCGTGCATTGCTGGTCCGAAGGACATGTGAGCGTGCACGGTGCGACGCAGGTCGCGTTGCATGAGGCATCCCATCCACATGAATCGCCCGTCGCACACGAGAGCGAGGTGCAGTCGGGGGCCTGCGTGACGACACACGTGTCCGTCGTCGTTTCACCGCACGATGTGAGAATCGTCGTGGTGTCCGGAATGAACGAGATCGAAACGCTGGGCGTAACGGTACTCGAACCGGGCGCATGGGTCGCGCCGAGCGCGATGGTGCCCTGGGCACGCACGGTCAGGTCCGTGAACGGGTCGACGGTCGTCGAGGTTCCGGCGCAAGCAAAGGCGAAGGCGAGCAGGCTGCTCGCAACTAGTTTCGAATGACGCATCTTGAAGTGCCTCCGGCGCATGTCTACGCAAGCGCGCGAAGAATCTCCCCCGCATCACGTCAGACCAAGAGTAGGAGTGCTTCCGTCGGGCAACCCGTCGTCTCGGACACTGCCCTTGCGTAGAGGCGAACTTGGGCCTCGTAGGCCGCCTTTGCGTCGTCGAGCTCCCGGTCGGTCTTGAAGTCGACGATGATCCACTTCTCCCCGCGACGGAAGGCGAGATCGAGCACACCCTCGATGAGCACGTCGTTGTCCCGAAGCAGTACGGGGGATTCACGGCGATGCTCGGCACTGGCCGCCTCGCGCAAGAGCGGGTGGCGAAGGGCTGCGATTGCGGCAGCCGCCGCATGCTTCACGTCCGCTTCACTCGCGCCGAGCATACGGCCTGCCGCCTGCGATGCCGCCACGACCTCGGCGTCGCCGCCATCGAGACGGACCTCGGCGAGGATGGCGTGAACCAGGACGCCGAACGCCTTTCCACGTGGACGACCCTCGCGTACCGCATCGGTTCGATGCACGGCCACGGGCAAGAGTGACACCGGCCCGCCGAGCTTGCTGCGCGTCGTCACGATCTCGACGCGATGGGTAGGCGTGCTTCCGCGTTGCGTGCACTCGGCGCGGTGTTTCTGCCAGGCGTCGTGCTCGCGCTCGCTCTCGGCATCCCGGCCGCTTGCCTGGTCGACCGCGAGGATGCGCTGTTGCCTTAGACCTGCGTCCTGGTCAGCCCGAAGCCGGAGGGACCGCGGGTCCCACCAGACGACGGTGTGGGTGCCAGCCTGCGGGAAATGCAACCCTGGTCGGACTGCGCTCCGCTTGTCACGCTCCGACTTGCTCGGCCGTTCGAGGACGGAGTCGTCTCCGAACGACGGGCAACCGGGCGTTGCATGGGCCGCGCGCCAGTCATCGGGACGCGGATAGACTGCGGGCGAAAGGGGCGAGAGCCACCAGTTCGGGTCGATGCCCTCGTCGCCCACCACAGGAACGACGAGCAAGTCGCGCGCGCGCGTCGCTGCAACGTACGTGAGGCGCACGGCCTCTTCTTCGTCGTGTCTCGAGATGATCTCTCGCCGTTCGAGCAGCTCAACGGGCGTGCACCCTTCGAGCGTCGTCACCCAGAGCTTCTTGCTTGCATCGATCCACCGCGACGGTTTGCTCGAGGTGAGAGAGCACGAGGGATCGACGAGTACGACGACCGGGAACTCGAGGCCCTTCGCCTTGTGGACGGTCATAATGCGAACGCCGTCGGTACCCTCCTCGACGACCGGCGCTTCGGCTCCGCCACCGCGCTCTTCCTCGTCTTCGAGATGACGAACGAAGGCACGGAAGCTCGTCGCACCCGCAGCCTCGAAGCGACGTGCGTCGTCGAGGAGCCGCAGAAGGTTCGCCAGTGCTTGCTCACCCGTCGGCCAAATCGCAATGCCCGCGTGCGCGCGCGTTTGCTCGAGGAGCTCGGCGATCGTGTCGGCGATCGGTCTGCGATTGCGCCTTTTGTGGAGCGCGCGAAGCACGGCGAGGGCTTCGCCGATGGGGCGAGTGAGCTCGTCGGCCGCCGCCTCCGGCGGTATGTGGACGGGCCGCAGCGCCTTGTACCTCGTTCGGTAAAGCAGGAGGGCGTCATCGGAGATGGCAAAGAGCGGGCCCCTGAGCGTCGCGAAGACCGACAGCTCGTCATCGGGCCATTCGATTGCGGCGAGAGCATTCTTCAACGCCACGACCTCCTCGCGCTTGTAAAACGACCGCCCGCCAACGAGCACGTGCGCCACACGCCGCTGCTCGAGCGCGCGCACGTAGGCACGTGTCACATCGTCGCCGAAGCTCGAAAAACGGCGGAAGAGGAGACAGACGTGACGCGTCTCGATACGGACGGGCTTTCCGTTCTCTTCGATCGTCCACCCGCTTTCGCGCACGAGCCAATCGATGAACGCGGCCGTCGCGTCCGGCAGCGACTCTGAGACCTGCCACGCTGTCACCTTCCCTGACCTGTCCGAATAAGGGCGTGGCACTGGAAGCGCGATCACGGCGGGTCGATCGGGCGGGTCGTCTCTTATTTTTTCGAGCGCGACGTACTCGGCCTGACTTCCATCCTCGCTGCCCTGCATGCGCGGCGCAAATGCGGCGTTGATCGCGCTTTGAATCGCCGGCACGCTCCGGAAGCTCGTCTGCAAGTGCAAGAGGCGCGCCCCCTGCGCGAGGAGCTGGCGCTTGACGCGCTCGTACAACATCACGTCCGCGCGCCTGAATCGGTAGATGGACTGCTTCGGATCACCGACGACGAAGAGCTTGCCGGGTTGGACGACGACGCACGTCGCATCTCGCACGCTCGGATCACCGCTGCAGATGAGAAGGAGGATCTCCGCCTGGAGCGGATCGGTGTCTTGAAACTCGTCGACGAGCACGTGCGTGAAACGCGACTGGAGCTCGTCGCGAACCGCGGGATTCGAAACGAGCATCTGCCGCGTCTCGAGCAGCAAGTCGAGGAAGTCGAGCTTGCCGAGCTTCCTCTTGATGCTGTCGTACTCGTGCACGAGACGCTGGAGATCGTGGTGGAGGCACGCGGCGAGGTCTGCATCGGCGCGCGCCAGCACGTTCGTGAGGTCCGCACGCACTGCTTCGCGCTCGTCGATGACGCTCTGCTTCGTCAGGCCTTTCGCGAACTGCTTTGGCCCGCCGAAGTACCGCCACGTGCGCAAGTGAGAAAGCGATCGCAGCTCCTCCTCGAGGCCGTCGTAATCGCGCGCGGTCGAGATTTGCTCTCGCCGATCGAGCTCGTAGACGAAGCGCTTGATGTCGAGGAGGTTCTGCGCGAGCCACGTGGTCTTGTCGACGGCGACGTCCCAATACTTGGCGAGATCGCGCAGGCGCATCACCGCCTGGTCGAGCTCGCTCGTTCGATTGAAAGGGTCTCGACGCCACGGGCAGTCAAAGTCACGTTGCTCGATGAGCTGTAGGCCAGCGCGGTAGAGCAAGCTGCGGGGACCACCGGAGTCGCGCATATGGTGGCGCTTGCGGAGCATCCGACGGACGGCTTCGGAAGGCTCCTGCAGCTCGCGCTGGAAGAAGCGCTCGAACGCTTCGTCGTACAGGCGCTCTTGCACCCCCTCGTCGGCGGCCATGAACAACGGGTCGACACGCGCCTCGACAGGTCGCTCGCGCAGGAGCTCTGCGCAGAAGGAGTGAATCGTTCCGATGTGTGCCGCTTCGAGCTCGGACAGCGCGATGTCCAAGCGGGCACGCGTCTCGTCGGTGGCAGCAGCGCTCTGACGCGCGCGCTCGATCTCGGTGCGCAGCCTGAGCTTCATCTCGCCCGCCGCCTTCTCGGTGAAGGTGACGGCGACCATCGATGCGAGCGTTGCTTTGCCTGTCGTCAGTAGTCCGAGAATGCGTGCGACGAGCTCCGTCGTCTTTCCGGTGCCCGCCGCCGCTTCGACGACGAGCGTGACGTCGAGCTCCGAACGAATCGCATCACGCGCGGCCTGGTCGACGAGACGGGCACCCATCAATCACGCTCCCGAAGACGTGAGAGCGGAACGAGCGCATCCGCGGGTTTTCGTGCGGTGCGTTGTTCTTCGTAGGGCCCGCAGACGCGCGCGTAGTCACACCACTGGCACTCGCCCTTTGCGGGTGCAGCAGGCAAAAAACCGCGGTCGATGGCGTCGTGGACGGTGTCCGCAACGAGCTGGGCCTCTTCGCGCGCGCGAGCATCGAGCGGGATGGGGACGGATTTGTAGTCGCCTGTGGACGTGCAGTAATAAAGGCGCCCGCCCCACACGGTTCCCCCGAGAAGCTTCTCGACCGCGAGCGCGTAGAGCACGGGTTGGAGTGTCTTGCCACCGCCGATGACGGTGGTCTCGTCGGCACGCACCTTTCCGGATTTGTGGTCCGTCGCTCGCAGCCACCCATCGCGCTGCCTTCGCTCGACGAGATCGATCGAGCCACGAAGCTTGATGCCGCAATCGAGGGCGATGGGGTCCTCCCGGCTGCTCTCGTCGCGTTGCTCCCGCCTGTCCCGCAAACCGAACGCGAGCTCGAAGTGCGCCGGCGTCCAGCCGCGCTCGTCTTCGTCCACCGCCATGCGTCTCAGCCACTCTGCGAGGTCCGCGCGGATGCGCGCGATACCGTCCTCCCAAACCCGCGGGATCGCGGGCTTGAGGTCGTCCTCGAACTTCGCCGCCACCGCCGCGGTCGATCGATCCAGCACAGCTCGTGCGCTGGGAAGGTTCGCTGCCGTCACCGGCAGGAGTCCTTGCGCGCGAAGTGCGACGAGCGTCTCGAACTGCGCCTCGTGCATCATCGAACCGCGTTGGAGCGGATCGATGTCCTCGAGCGGTGCGGGCTCTTCGCGTGGCGCAAGACGGTGCACCGCTTGCAGCAGGAATCGATACGGGCACGCAGCGAAGTTCTGCAACGCGGTCGGCGAGAACGGGCGCTTGGAGATGTCGTGCTCGCGGAGGGCAAGGTGTGCAGCGGGCGTCGGGTCGACGAGGCCATCCGCGCGATACCAACGCAGGTTGTTCCACCGCTCTGCGCGGAACCGCAGGGCTCGGCCGAGGTGAGGGTTCGCGTGGAGCAGGTAGCGGGCTGCACCCACCGTCTCGGCGGCAGGGCGTTTCAACAAGCGGTCGAGTATCGCGAGATCGTATTCCGCCTCGTCGATGGCGGCCGCGGGGTTGCTGGGCGCGGGCCATCCGATGCGGACCGTCGCGCCGGAGCCGGCACGCCGCGCGAGGTCGTCGAACCCCGGCAGCACCCCTTCGGCCGCACGCAGAAGCTCGAGCGCGTAGAAGGATGGTGTTCGCGGGCGCGCTTGCTCCACGTCGAGTCGGGGATAGCTCGCGACGACGCGCTGGGTTGCGGCGCCCACCGCAAGGCGCAACGCGAGACGCTCAGCGGCGGAGCGCTCATCGTTCGTCTTGAGCATCCCCCCTACGTGCTTCCGTGCGGCGTCGGGCAAGATGGGATCCTCGACGACTTTCTGCGGGAACATCTTCTCGGCGAGCCCCGGAACGAACACGACGTCGAGCGCCATGCCGCGCGCCTCCGTCGGCGTTGCGACGTACACCTTGCCGTAACGCGCGCCATGCGGCGGATCGATCACCTCGGTCAAGCGCTGCTCGAGCACGAGACGCACTTCACGGAGCTCGATCGGACCAACCTCGGCCATCGGCGCGAGCTCCGCGAGCGCAGCCTGTACGCGAAATGGATTGCGAAGCGCGCGGCTCGCGAGCAGCGATAGATGATCAATCCACTCACCCCAGGTGCCGCGATCCGGGAGCGCCTCGAGGTCGCCGAGGATGGGGATGGCAAAAGCGCGAAGGCTCGCGAGCGCGATGATTTCGCGCTCCAGCCGCATGACGCTCGGGTCATCGAGACGTCGTGCTTGTGCGAGATCCGCGCTCAGCTGGCGCTCGAGCCCCTCGAGGCGCCGTTCCCAACGCGCCTTCTCGCCGATCACCGCGGCGTCCACCAGAAGGCGCTCCCACAGCCGTGGTGCGCGCAAGGTCCCATCGGCAACGGGAGCATCTTCGGTCGGGTCCTCGTCGGGCTCGTCTTCGGACGCGCCCACGGCCGCACGCGCGACCTCTTCGGATACGAGCTCCGAGTCAGGAAGAGCCCATCGATCGGCCTTCTCGGGTGGAGGAGGCGGTGCGCCGGTGGGGTCGGCTTGTGGGATTTCTCCGAGCGACATGTACTCGGCGAACCGCGTTGCTGAGAGCTCTTCGAGCTTGCATGACACGAGCGCAAGAAGGGCACGACCCGAGGCGTCAGGACGAGCGGTGCCCCTCGCGAAGTGCGCAGGTATCCCCGCACGTCGGAGGGCCTCTTCGAGGTGAGCGCGATAGCGACTCGGCGCCCGCAGCAGCACGGCCATGCGATCGAACCGCACGCCGCGATCTGCCTCGGCCTTGGCGATGCGGGCGATCTCCACGCATTCGCGATTCTCGCCGGGCGCAGAGAAGACCGTGAGCGCTCCCTCGTCGGCGCGCAGATTCATGCGATTGGAGAAGAGCTGCTCTTGAATCGCAGCCGGTCCCCCACTCGGTGCGACCGTTTCGATCGTGCTCGCGAGCGGGCGGACCCGCACGAGCGTGGCCTCGTCTCCTGCGGGAACGGTGATGAGCGCACCCTTCGCGCGCGCCACGATCGCCGCAAGAAGGTCGGTCTCGAGCTCGGACGTGAGGGACACGTCCAGCAGCGCAGTCGGGCGGTCGAGAAGCGGATGGGGGGCGTCGCTGCGCGCTCGCTCGATCGCGGCGCTGAGCACGGTTGCCCGGTCGGCGAGCTTCGCTTCCTCCAGCAACGCCACGAACGGATCCATGAGAAGCGCGACGTCGGAGGAGCCGAGCGACTGTGGGGAGACGCGCGCGAGCCGCAGCTCCTCGATGGTTCGCGCCAGCGCCTTGGGCAGACCGGGGAAGTCCGCGATGGGTGCCAAGCGCTCGAGGGCCCCGCGCAAGCGTGCGCGATGGACGAGGCGAGCACACAACGCCTCGACGCCGAGCGAGCCTACGGGCACGAGGCCTCGCTCGGAGAGCCACGGTGCCGCGAGCGTCCCGGCGAGCCGACCAAACGTCGTGCGCTGCCAACCAAACAGCGCCCCCATCTCCGTTGCCGCCGCTCGCAGTACGTCTGCCAGCGCGTCCTTGGTCTCGGCGATGACGACGAGATCGGCTGCCCGCCCCCGCTCGGCGAGAAACTGCCTCACACGTGCGAGGCGCGCCTCCGCGGACGAGGAGACGACGAGCAAAAGCGCCGACGGAACGACCATTCAGCAGTGTGCCTACTTCGTCACGAGGGACCCCGCAATGAGCAGCGTGCTAAGCATCGCGACGATGCTCGCGGGATGGGGTCGCTTCGTCTTCCGGCACCGCGTCCTCGTGCTCGTGTGCTCGGCGCTGCTCGTCGCCCTCGCGGGCTTCGCCGTCCGTCACGGAGGGCTGCTGACCACCGGGACGCTCGCCGATCTCGAGTCGACGAAGGCCGCCCTTCTCGCGCAGCGCGCTCTCGGAGACCGCGCGGGTCCGACGATCGTGGCGCTGTTTCGTGACGAGGGGATCACGGTCGATGATCCCTCGTTCTACGAACAGATGGGCGAGTCGCTCGCGCCACTCGAGCACGACAGCCACGTTGCATCGGTCTTGTCTCCGGTCGAGGCCGCGCCGCAGATCGGTGATGCGCTGGTATCCAGTGACCGCCATGAGGCGCTGGCCGTCATCACGATGCGAGGCTCGCTCTCCGAGGCGGAGTCTGCGTTTGCCACCGTCCACGACGAGATCAAACCGGGGCGTTTCAGCATCTCGTACACAGGGGAAGTGAAGTACCGCGTCGACCTCGACGACACGCTGCGAAGCGATCTTTTCGTCGCTGAGCTCGTGAGCTTGCCGCTGGCGCTCCTCGTGCTGCTCGTCGTGTTTCGGAGCGCGGTGGCTGCGACGCTGCCGGTCGTCGTGGGCGGTCTCGCCGTGCTCTGCGCCGTCGCGTGCATCTTGCAGATCGCACGTGTGACCGACATGGCCCAGTACACAGTGAACGTCGCGTCGCTCATCGGCCTCGGCCTCGCGATCGACTACTCGCTCTTCTATACGAGCCGCTTTCGTGAGGAGCTCGCCGCGGGTTCGAGCGTCGAGAAGGCCATCGAGGTGGCGATGGCGACCGCAGGTCACGCGGTGTTCGGGAGCGGGCTCGCGGCGGCGGTGGGGTTGTCGGGGCTTCTCTTTTTTCGACACTCGTACGTGTCGTCGATGGGGATTGCTGGCGGCGTGGTCGTCGCGCTGTCCGCTCTGTCGGCGCTGACGCTGCTACCCGCGCTCCTCTCCGCGCTCGGTCACCGCGTCGACCTGGGTTCGTTCGGGCGAAAACGTGCGCGGGAGGGTGGAGTGTGGCGCACGATCGTCCCCAAGGTGATGGCGCGACCGATCGTCGTGCTCGTTCCGACGCTCGCCGTGCTCCTCACGCTAGGCGCGCCATTCTTGCGATTGCAGACGGCCAGCGCGTTCGTCGGCGTGCTTCCGATGAAGACCGAGGCCCGCGCCACCTACGAGAAGGTGCTCACGGACTTTCCCGCTCAAGCGGACAATCGCATCGCGGTCGTCGTCCAGTTTCCGTCTCCCGATCTCCCGCTGCCGCGGGTGAAGGCGCTTCGTGCGCTTCGCGATCGACTCACCACGCTTCCCGGCATCGTGAAGGTCGACAGCGTGCTCGACTTCGATAAGGCGCTCGATCCCGAAACCGCCGACAAAATCCTCGCGCTGACGCCCGAGCTGCGACCCATCGACGCGGCGGGCGCGCTCGAGCACACGTCCGCGAATGGAGCCCACCTCCTCCTGGCCATGACGAAGGGACCGCCACGCACGGCCCTGGCGCGCGCTGCCGTGCGCGCGATCCGGCGTGATCGGACCGTGGGGGATGGGACGCTCCTCGTCGGCGGACTCAGCGCAGTCGACGTCGACACGAACGCGTTCTTCGCCGAGCACACCCCGACGGCGATCGCGTTCGTCGCCTCGTTGACTTACGTGATCCTCTTTGCGCTGTTTCGCTCGGTCGTCCTGCCACTCAAGGCCGTGGTGACGAACCTCCTCTCGATCGCCGCGTCGTTCGGAGCGCTCGTGTGGATCTTTCAGGAAGGCCACCTCGCATCGGTGCTGAAGTTCGAGCCTGGCCCCGTCGAGCCGACGCTTCCCGTGCTGCTCTTCTGCGTCGTGTTCGGGTTGTCGATGGACTACGAGGTTCTCCTCTTGAGTCGCATCCGTGAGGAGTATCTCGCGCACGGCGACAACGCGCGGGCGGTCACTGAAGGTCTCGCGCGAAGCGGTCAGTTGATCACGAGCGCTGCCGCGATCATGGTGTGCGTCTTCGCTGCGTTCTCGCTCGCGAGTGTCGTGATGGTGAAAGCGATGGGCGTCGGCATGGCCATCGCCGTTGCGCTCGACGCGACCGTGGTGCGAACGCTCCTCGTTCCCGCCGCGATGCGTCTTTTTGGTGAGGTCAATTGGTGGGCACCCTTCGGCTTGTCGCGTCGATGACGAGCGGCTCGAGGATCGTGCTCGGCGACAGCGCGAAGGTGCTAAAAGAGCTCCCGCCTCGTTTTGCACGGCTCGTTTATGTCGACCCGCCGTTCAACACGGGTGGCGTGCAGAAGCGCGACAGGATGCGTGTCACACGATCAGCCAAGGGCAAGCGGCGCGGCTTTGGTGGGGCGCGCTACGAGGTCGAGCGCGTCGCGTCGAGTGTGTACGCCGATACGTTCGATGACTACCTCGCGTTCTTGATGCCACGCCTCGAAGCGTCGCTTCGATGCCTCACCGACGACGGCTCGCTCTTCGTCCACCTCGACTGGCGTGAGGTGCACTACGTGAAGGTTGCGCTCGATCGACTGATCGGACGCGACCACTTCCAAAATGAAATCGTGTGGGCCTACGACTACGGCGGCCGTGGCAAGCGCAAGTGGCCGCAGAAGCACGACTCGATCCTCTGGTACACGAAGAGCGCGCACGATTGGGTGTTCGAGTACGACGCCATCGATCGCATTCCGTACATGGCGCCTAGCCTCGTCGGGCCGGAGAAGGCGGCACGCGGCAAGACCCCCACCGACGTGTGGTGGCACACGATCGTCCCGACGAGCGGACGAGAGAAGACCGGCTACCCCACGCAGAAGCCACTCGGCATCCTCCGGCGCATCGTCCGTGTTCACTCGAAGCCGGGCGACACCGTGCTCGACTTCTTCGCTGGCAGCGGCACCACTGGCGAGGCAGCGGCGCTCGAGGGTAGGAAGTTCGTCCTCGTCGACAATCGAGCCTCTGCCGTGGAGACATGCCGGCGGAGGCTCGCTGCGTATCACCCGACCGGCGTCGGGTTCTGAGCCTGCTAACGTGAGCCGCTGAAACCGTGCCAGCTCGTTCGATCGTTCTCACTGTCGTGCTGCTCCTCGTCTCGGGGCTCACGCACGGCTTGCTCGGGATGTGGCTCCTCGATGCCTTCCCGAAGCTCCGCGCGCGAAAGCGGGTCGTCTATGGCGTGCTCGCGTCACTCGTGGGCATGGCGACCGTTACGCGGCTCCTAACCATCGCGACGCACTCTGAAATCCTTGGATCGATCTTTGCTGCGGCCATGTGCGAGCTGATCATCGTGCTCTTCTCGGCCGTGCCGCTCGTGCTCGTCCGTGGCGTGGCGCGGCTCGTCGACTCAATCGCGCCACCCGCCACGAAGGCGGCGACGGAAACGGAAGTGTCGCGGCGGCAAGCCATCGAGCGCGTGGGGGGCGTGGCCGTCGTCGGGGCGACGGCGTCTCTCGTCGGATGGGGTGCCCTCGTCGGCCGTCACGATTTCGTCGTCGAAGAAGTGGCCGTGCGCATCGTCGGGCTTCCGCGCGTCCTCGATGGGTACACGATTGCGCAGATCTCCGACCTTCACGTCGGCCTGTTGATGAGTGAGGACGATCTCACCGAGGGTCTGAACAAGCTCGCGAGCACGCCGAGCGATCTCGTCGTCATCACGGGAGACATCCTTGACTTCGATCCGAAGTACATCCCACTCGCCGCCCGTTTGCTCTCGAAGATTCGCGCGCGTGACGGCGTCTTTGCCATCTACGGCAACCACGACCACTACACCGGTGCGAGCGCCGTGGGCACCGCCCTTCGCGCGGCGGGCATCGACGTCCTCGTGAACGACGGACGGGTGATACGCGCAAAGGACGGGGGCGGGTTTGCGCTCCTCGGCGTCGACGACCTTGCGTCGCTCCGCTCTGGAGGTCCAGGCCCTCGATTGGATCGTGCGATGTCGGCCGTGCCCGATGACCGGCCGCGCATCTTGCTCTCGCATCAGCCAGCCACTGTCGACATCTGGGCTGGCCGCGTCGCGTTGCAGCTCAGCGGGCACACGCACGGCGGGCAGTTCAACCCTTTCGGGTTACGGCCTGCGGATCTGATCATGCATTACGTCGCCGGGCGCTACGAGGTAGGCAAGACATCGCTCTGGGTGAACCGTGGCTTCGGCGTCGTCGGGCCTCCGGCGCGCGTCGGCGCCCCGCCAGAAGTGACCAAGATCGTTCTCGTTGCCGCGTGATACCGTCGCAGCGTGATGCGCCGGCACGACGGGCTCGCTGCTGCGCTCGCGTTGTTCTTCTGCTGCGTGACGGCGCGCGCAGACGAGGAGGACCTCGCGCGTGCGCGCTACCTCGATCAACAGGGTGTTCACGCGTTCGCCGACGGCCACGTTCGCGACGCGATGGCGCTCTTCTGGGCGTCCTATCGTGCGGGTGGTCCACCCACCGAGCTGTGGAACGTCGCACGTTGCCAGCTCAAGCTCGAGGACTCCGACGGTGCGCGGCGCACGCTCGAGAGCTACCTCGAACACAAGAACCTGACCGACGATGACCGTGCCGAAGGCAAGCGCCTACTCGACGAGATCGAGCGTCGAAGCTCCACGTTCGTCGTCGCTTCGACGCCAGCCGGGGCGGTGGTCACGGTCGACGGACGTATGATGGGCATGACGCCGCTCACGTCGTCGCTTCCGCCAGGCTCTCACGAGGTCAAGATCGCGCGCGCGGACGGTGGAACGACGACGCGTCAGGTGGACGCGCGAGATGGTCGACCCATCATCATCAGCGTCGAGCTCGGGCATGGTGACAGCGCGCAGAAGCCAAGGGCGGACGAGCGCGAGAGGAGGTTCTCCGCGGAGCTCGGGTTTCTCGGCCTCGTGTCGGTGCTCGGGGGCGGAGCGGTGGTGGAGGGCAACCCCGCGCCGGAGCTCTCGCTGGGCTACGCAGTCTTCACCTTTGGGCGCGCGCGTGTCGGGTTTGGCGTCCGCATGCGGGCATCCTTCGACAGCTGGACGACGAGCCCGACCGTGTCGAACGTGACGTTTGGGTGCTCGCCGCCGAACGACTACGGCGGTGCCGAGCTCGATGTGACGCCCACGGTGTTCGGCGCAGTGCGCGTCGCGAGCCGCGTCACGCTCGGCGCGCGCGCGGGTGTCGGAGCAGCGATCTACATCTCGGACGTCCCGATCGGCGGGGACCTCTTCGCACCGGCGTGCGCCTACGGTGGCTCTCTCATGCCCGACGGTTATGCGGCGCTCGACATTTCGCTGCGCCTGACCGACGTGCTCCACCTCGTTCTCTTTCCCGCGACTTTCGACATCCACCCGTCGTGGAACGGGTCGAGAAGCGACGCGACAGTCGACGCGAGCGGAGCTTGGATTCGGCTCGGCTTCGGCTTCGCGCTCGCGGTGAACCTCTGAATGCGCACGCTCGTTCTACTCGCCCTCGCCTTGGCCGCGACCGGGAATGCATGGACGCTCAGCGGCCACTCCGACATTCGCGGCATCACTGTCGGACCCATCGAGAACGCGCTCCACCCGAGCGTTGGGTATGGCACGAGCGCGTACGGCCACACCCTCGACGAATGCAACGCGTGGGGCGCTTCGTACGTCGCCATCACGCCGTTTGGCCGGGTGAACGATCTCTCGGGTGCGGGCGTCGACCCGACGTTCGAAGCACCGCTCGAGAAGAACCGCGCTGACATCGCGCGAGCCATCCGCATGGCACACGCCCGCGGCCTTCGGGTCATGCTCGTGCCCCACTTGTGGGTCGAGTCCGGGGAGTGGCGTGCGCGCATTGACCCGAAGACGGACGATGGCTGGAGCCACTGGGCAAAAAGCTACGGCGACTTCGTTCTCGCGTGGGCGCGCGTCGCGGAGGAGGAGCACGCTGAGATCTTCAGCGTCGGGGTCGAGCTCCGCAGCTGGGTCACGAGCGTACGAGCCCCGAGCTTCTCGCTCGTCATCGAGGCCGTGCGCCGCGTCTATCACGGCCTCCTCACGTATTCGGCCAACTGGGACGACGTCGACGACACGGTCATTCTCGGGGCTCTCGATCTCATCGGCATCAACGCGTTCTACCCGCTCGCCGATCGTGACCGGGCCACCGAGGGCGAGCTCCTCGCTGGCGGCGAACGCGTGCGCGCCAAGGTGCACACGCTCGCGGAGACATGGCGGAAGCCCGTGCTCTTCACCGAGATCGGTTACACGACCCGCGCCGATCCGGCGATAAGGCCGTGGGAGTGGCCGGACGAGATGAAGCACGTGCGCGTCGACGAGCACGCCCAAGCCCTCGCATACCGCTCCCTCGTGCGCCCGCTCCTCGACGAACCGGACTTCGCTGGCTTCTTCGTCTGGCGTGTCTACGCTGATCCGGACGACGTCTCTCAAGAGGCGGAGTGGGGGTTCTCGCCCAAGGGCAAGCTCGCTGAAAGGGTGGTGCGGGACGCCTTCGCCGCACGTTGGGCCGGGGAAAGCGGCCTCGGGTGGCCTCCGAGCGTCTGGTAGGCCTGACAAAACAAGTTGGCCCACGGTCGTCCTGGGTGATTCGATCCACGCGTGCAGGCCCGTGCTCTTTTGACGTTCGGCTTTGCGGTAGTGCTGGGAAGCGCTGCCTCGATCGCCGGCGCGTCATTTCGCCACCCGCCGAAGGCCGCTCCGAAGGCGGTCGAACGTCACGACACGCCTCCCACCATGGTCGACGTAGTTGTAGCTGCGCGAACACCTGATCCGCTGCCCGTGCCGGGTGAGATGAGCGACATCGAGCTGACGACGAGCCGGTCACGGGCGTGGCTGATCGCCGAAGGGCCTGCGCGAGATGTCGTCGCGACACGATTCGTGACGCTGACGTTCGACGATGGCCCCGACCCCGAGACCACGTCGTCGGTGCTTCACCTCCTCGACAAGCACCACGTGCGGGCGACCTTCTTCTTCATCGGGCGGTACCTCGATGGGAACAAGCGGCACCCGGTCGCGGCGCGCAAGGCGGCCTGCGACATCCAGAGCGCCGGCCACATCATCGGCAGCCACACGCACGACCACGATTTGCTGACGACGGACACGCACACGCAGGTGCTCGATCAAATCGATGAAGGGATCGCGTCAATCGAGCGCGCTACGGGAAAGCGGCCCGAGCTCTTCCGACCGCCATACGGCCAGATCGACGCGTTCGGGGAGCAAGCGCTCGCCGAGCGGCACCTCGGGCTCGTTCTCTGGAGCGTCGAAGCCGGTGACATGCAGCAAGATGACGAGAACGCGATGTTCTCTCACCTGGTCGCCCAGCTCGACTTCTCGAGTGGAGGGCTCGTGCTCCTCCACGACGTGAAGTGGCCGACAGTCCACGTGCTCGCCCGTTTGCTCGACTGGCTCGACGCGAAGAAGTACGCCGTGGTCGACCTCCCGACCTACTTCCGCGAGACGGCGAGTCGGCCGCAGCCTTATGCCACGCGCAAGGCGCTGGAAGAGGCGCGTGCGTCAGCGTGGCGCGCGTCCCATCCGCCGACGTAGCATCGCTCCATGACCCAAACTCCGTATCGCGTCGGCGTCGAGCCGACGCAGACAATCATCATCACGACCGGCAACGACGTCGCGGGGCATCGCATCACGGACTACCTCGGCGTCGTTCGTGGCATCGTCGTGCGGGCCGCATCCATCGGCCAGGGCATCGTCGGGGCGTTCAAGTCGCTCGGCGGCGGCAACATCCAGGAGTACGTCGACGTCTGCGAAGCCGCGCGTCACGACGCGTATCTCCAGATGTTGCACCACGCCGGGGAGATGGGAGCCGATGCCGTCATCGGCATGCGCTACGACGCGACCGAGTTCATGCAAGGCGCGACCGAGGTGCTCGCCTACGGCACCGCGGTACGACTCACCCGCTCGTAACATCGTGTGGGGTCTGCTACGCCTTCGTAGCGTGGCGAAGGCCGAAAAGAAGACTGCTCACCCGCCGCCGTGGTCGTACGCGGCGTACGGCACGTTCGTGCTGCTGGCTGCCGTGCTCGTCTACAGCTTCGTCACGGTCGCCCGCGAAGGTGAGTCGCGGCGCGAGTGCACTGCCCTTTGCCTCTTGCACCCAAACTACGCCGGCGCGACACGCACCGCGCCCGATTTTCGTCTCAAGGACATGAACGGTCACGAGGTCACGCTCTCGAGCTTCAGCGGCAAGGTCGTCCTGCTCAACTTCTGGGCTTCGTGGTGCGCTCCCTGCAAAGAGGAGATGCCCGACCTCGGGGAGCTCGCGCACATCCTCGCCCCGCAAAAGGATGTCGCGCTCGTGACCGTCTCGGTCGACAGTGGCCCGGACGAGGTGCGTGATCTGCTGAAGACGCTCCTCCGCGAGGAGCCACCCTTCCCCGTCCTGTTCGACCCGAATGGTTCGCTCGCTGTGGGTCCGAAGTTCGGCACGAACCAGTTTCCCGAGACGTGGCTAATCGACAAGCGCGGTGTGATTCGCGCGAGATTCGATGGGACGCGTCCGTGGGGTAATGCGACCGTCGTCGAGCTCATCGATGAGCTTCGGGGACGCGAGTACTGTCCAGTAGAGATCAAAGAAGGCGCGACGACCGGCAAGGCCGCGCACTTCTGCGAGGATCCGACGGGATCCTGACGTAGAAAAAGGGCGCCAAGACGCCAAGACGCCAGAGTCGGCCGTAGTTGTGTGTCCTTCGGCCGTAGCAGTGTGTCCTTCGGCCGTAGTTGTGCGTCCTTCGGCCGTAGTTGTGCGTCCTTCGGCCGTAGCCAGTGTGTCCTTCGGCCGTAGTTGTGCGTCCTTGGGCCGTAGTTGTGCGTCCTTGGGCCGTAGCAGTGTGTCCTTGGGCCGAGGGCGTCCCTTCTTTGGCTCAATCCTCTACTATCGCGCGTGATGAGCGACGCCGAGCTCGTGGGGCGCTTGCGGCAAGGCGAGGAGGCTGCGTTTGCAGAGCTCTTCGACGCCCACCACGCGACCATCGTGCGACTCGCGATGGCGTTCGTGAAGAGCCCGAGCATCGCCGAGGAGATCGCCCAAGATACCTGGGTCGCCGTCATCGACTCGCTCGACACTTTCGAAGGTCGGGCCGCCATCAAGACGTGGATCGCCCGCATCGCCATCAACCGCGCCAAAACCCGCGCCGTGCGGGACGGCCGCCAAGTCCCGCTGGAAGACGAAGAGCAACCCTCCGTCGATCCCTCACGCTTCGGCTCGTTCGGCCAGTTCAGGAGCGCGCCAGCCAAGTGGGATGACACCCCCGAAATGCTCGTCTCACGCGGCGAGGTGCGTGAGGCCATCGATCACGCCATCGAGGACTTGCCGGCTCCGCAGCGGGCCGTCGTGACCCTCCGAGACCTCCATGGGTGGTCAAGTGAGGAAGTGTGTAACGCTCTCGACCTCAGCGAGTCCAACCAACGTGTGCTTCTTCATCGAGGACGAGGGCGCCTACGAGCGGCGCTCGAGGCGGTGCTGAAATGAGTTGCCTGCAAACGGTCGAGGCGATGACGGATGCGTCAGAGGGAGCCCTCATGGGCTGGAGAAAGGTGCGTTATCGTGTGCACATCACCATTTGCCCCTACTGCCGGGCGCACCGCCGTCAGGTCGAGACGACGATCGACACCGTAAAGGGGCTTCCTCCTCCCACCGTTGACGAGAGCGCCCGCAGCGAGGCCATCGGTGCCTTTCTTCGAAAACATTCGGTGTAACGAAACGGTTCGACCGGAGTCAGTGACCCATGAGCACGAACGACCTCGCCAACGACGCCACCCTCGCCAGCGACATCGGTCGAGACGCGACCCTTGCGTACGACTCCGCAGCTTCACTCCCATCGTCCCGAGTCGACGGATCCGCCGCGCTTCGCACGACCGTGCTGCCGCGTGTCGAGGTCGTGGGCATCGAGCCGCGCATCGTCGCTGACGGCAAGATTCGGTACGAGCTCTCGGGCAAGCTCGGCGAAGGCGGCGTGGGCGAGGTCATCAAAGCGCGCGACAACGACATCGACCGAGACGTGGCCATCAAGCGGTTGCGGTCGGAGCTGCGCTCGTCGAATGCGACGCTCCTGCGTTTCGCCGAGGAGATTCGCACCGTCGGCAGGCTCGAGCATCCGAACATCGTGCCGATCCACGACGTCGGCGTCGACGCGAACGGCGAGTACTTCTTCGTAATGAAGTACATCCACGGCGAGACGCTCGAGACCATCATCGAGAAGCTCGCGGCGGGAGACCCCGCTTACCACGAGAAGTACGACATCGAGCGGCGCACGGAGATCATGATGGGCGTCCTCGAGGCCATCGCGTACGCCCACTCGCAGAAGGTCATCCACCGCGACATCAAACCCGCCAACGTGATGGTCGGCCCATACGGTGAGGTGATGGTGATGGATTGGGGTCTCGCGCGCCCCATCCACGGCGCCGAGCCACTCGGCGACACACGCGAAGCGCCCGACGCGAGCGGGTCGAAGAAGCTCTTTCAGACGCAGCTCGGCACGCTGCTCGGTACGCCGGCGTACATGTCTCCCGAGCAGGCGCGCGGAGAGCAGCTCGATGAGTCCACTGACGTGTACAGCTTGTCGGTGATGTTCTACGAGCTCCTCGCGCTGCGCCACCCGCACGAGGACGTACGGACGCTCGAAGCGATGCTCGAAGCCGTGAAGACGACGCCCGCCCCCTACGCCATCATGCAGTCATCGAAGTTCCAGGGGCCCGTGCCGGCCGACTTGTCGTGGTTCGTCGACCGCGGGCTGCGCAAGAACAAGAGCGAGCGTTACGCGAGCGTCGACGCGATGATCGACCGCCTTCGCCATCGCGCGGCGGGCGACATTCCCGTCCAATGCCCCATCACGTTCTCGATGCGCGCGACCACACTCTTACGTCAGAGCCTCGGGCGTCATCCGTTCATCACGTCGGCTGTGTTCCTGCTCGGTACGATGGGAACCTTTGGCATGGCGATCGTCGGCGTCTTCAAGCTCGTCGGCCATTAAAAGCGCTGCTCGAACGAGAGGCCGGCGAATCCGGGTCCGAGCGTCGGCCGAAGGGATGTCTTCGCGCGCTCCGACGGTGGTTTCAGCTCGTTGAGCAACAAGAAGACGTTGCTGATGATGGAGCTCGCCAAGGTGAGCGCCCCTGCCGCGACGTAGCTGACGATGGCGAGAGAGACCTGTGTGTTCGTCGAGTCGACCTTGCCGCGATACGCCGTGCACGTCGCACTGGTCAGATCGCTGCACGGGTGGGGGTTTATCGCGCGATAGGCGGTAACCGCGTTCGACGCACCCTGCGACCCGAGCGAGAACCCGATGCCGAATCCGAGCGCCACGAGGCCGAGAAAGCTGATGCCTTGAAGCGCCACCGTACGTCCGCCGGCTGGGTGATGGTTGCGCGTGGTGCGCTCGAACGCCGTCTGGCGTAGTCGGCGAAGCTCCTGCTCACGCACGGGATCGCTCGCGAGCGCGCCGCGCGCGAGGAGATCGTCGATGTCGTTCATCGCGTGCGTGTAATACCCAGCCGCATACTCGGCGAGCGCGAGCTCTTGGATGCAGACGTCGTTTTTTAGCACGGGGCAAGCGTCGACGAGCTTGTGGCGCGCTTCGTCGAACTTGCCGTGGGCGTAGAGGTCCCGCCCGTCCCTCTCCTCCACCGTAGCTGCGACCTCCGCTGGGGACTGCGCAGCCGCGTGACGTGTCGAGAGGAGGGTGAGCGCCGCGAGTGACGCCACACGCGCAAAACGCCAAGCGCGATGCATCGTACGAACATAGCGAGCCGCCGGTGTGGAATCATGCAAGAACGTCCATCGCATGCGCTACGCGGTCACCTTCCTTTGCATCTCTGTGGCATCGAGCAACGCCCTCGCGGACGATCTCGCGACAGCGCAGATCGCACGCGCGAGATTCACGACCGACGCCTCACCCGATGCCCTCCAGCATGCGTCGTGCAGCTTGGATGCCCACGTGGAAGTGGCCGGTCAATCGCGCGCGCTCGACGTCCGCGTCGTCCACGGTTCGCAGGTGACGCGATGTTCGTCGCAAAGTGGCTTGGCGCTCACGGTGCTCACGTCGGACGCACGCGACGTGAGCGTCGAGGTGGAGGTGCCCGACGGCGCCCCGCAGGAGACCGTGCACGAGCTCAGTAACCTCGTCCAAGCCATCGCTGCCGAGATCCGACGTCGCGCGGGCTTTGTGCAGCCACAAGCACCCGTGCAAAAGGTGGCGTTCTCGCCCGTGCTCACGGGGACGGGCATCGCGCTCGCTGTGGTGGGTGTTGGCGTGTTCGTGGCGGGCTACATTTGGCTTCTCGGTGAGATCGGCAACCTCTCCTGTGAGAACGTGGGTGCGTTCTGCATCGATGGGGGTCCGCCCGCGCTCATGGTGGCTGGTGCCCTCGCCGTCCCCTTGGGTGCGCTCCTCGCAGTCGTCGGCGAACGTCGCGTGCCGGTTTCCTTCCCGACTGCGCGACTCGTTCCATGGGTCACACCGCGCGTGGGCGGTGCAACGGCAGGGCTGTCATTCACGTTCTGAGCTGTTCAGTTGAGCGTCTTCGGCGCGACCGGCTCTTCTACGACGATCCGGCCAATCGCTGACGAGTGATGGTGGACGAGCCGCCATTCCCCCGACTCGCGTACGAATACGTTCGTCGCCGCGAGCACGGCTCCCGTTCCCGTCTTCGGATCCGTCACCCGCTCGTAGCAAAGCACCATCGCCGTCTCACCCAGCATCACGACGCGCGAGCCCTCGATCGCCACACGCGGGGCGCCGTGACTCGCGAGGATCGACTTCCACGAGCGAATGACCTGCGATCTCCCATGCAGCGCGGTCGACCCTGGATGCAGGCACACGACGGGCGCTCGCTCCGCCCAGAGGCGATCCATCGCGGTCATGTCGCGCGTGTTGAACGCGTCATAGAAGGCGTCGTTGCTCGCGAGCACCTCGCTCTCCCGGACGGCCTCGAGCATGTTGCATACGGTGTAGCGCAAACCTACGTGCGAGCAATCGAAAGCGCTCTTCGATGGCGCGTTGGGCGCTCGACTTCCAGGCGGTCGAACGCGGCCTTGAACGCCGCGAACGTACCACCTGCGCGTGTCGCGTCGGCCAACGCACGCCCCTCGGCCTCGCCGCCTTGCGCGAGCACGTACTCGACCCATGCCCACTTCGCGGAGGTCGACCGCACCTCCGCTCGTCCGCGAAGCCCACGTTTCAATCGATCCAGGCGATCGGTCACGACAGCGATGCCCGCGAACGGCTCACCATCCAGCGGCGTGTTGCGTTTGGCGCAAAAGGGCGCGATGCCGAGCGCAATCGGTACGATCTTCGACAGCTCGGCCACGAACCCCACACACTCGTCGATATCGGCGTCCGTCTCGGAAGGCAGACCGATCATCAAGTAGAGCTTCAACCGATCCATGCCGTGCTTGCGGGCGAGCTCCGCGCATTTTTCGAGATGCTTGATGCGCGCGCGCCGCTCGAGCAGGTCCCGCAAGCGGTCGGATGGTCCGTCCATGGCCGTCGTGAGCGTGCGCGTGCCTGCGCGCTTCAGCGCCGACACGAGATCGTTGTTGAGCCTGTCGGGGCGAAGGGACGAGAGGCCAACCTCGCGACCTTCGTCTGCGAGCGTGCTCACGATTTGCGCGATGCGCGGGTGGTCACTCACGGCAGCTCCGACGAGACCCACGCGCTTTGCGTCCTTCGGCACGTGGCCGAGGATCGTCTCCATCGGCACGACGCGCATGCCGCCGTTCGTGGAGCGACGCATGACGCAGTAGGTGCATGCGCGCGAGCAGCCTCGCTCCGTCTCGATCAAGAACATGTCCTTGAGCACCGCGTGGGGCGTTCGGATGGGTGCCCACGCCGGAAGGAGAGCCATGTCGGCTTTGGCGATCTCGGGGAGGATGCTCCCGTGAATCTCGGGGACGAAGACGTGCGGAATGCGCGCCAGCGCCTCGAGAACGTCTTTGCGCGGCGTTGCCTCGATGACCCGCAGCACGTCGATCACGAGCGACTCTCCCTCGCCCATCACGATGGCATCGCAGAAAGGCGCGAGCGGCAGCGGATTGGAGAACGTCAACGGCCCGCCCGCGAGAATGAACGGATGGTGGATGCGACGGTCTTCGCGTAGCGCAGGGATGCCCGCAGCATCGAGCATACTCACTACCCCCCCGATCTCGAGCTCGTACGCCACGCTGAACGCGACGACCGGAAGCTCCTCGATGGGGCGGAGGGACTCGTAGGTCACGGGGCGCGTCTGGGCGAGGAGATCACGTTCGGCGGCATCGTCGAGGAACGCTCGCTCGCAAGCCATACCTTGCGTCTCTTGAATTGCGCGGTAGATGCGCTGATAGCCGAGCGAGCTCATCGCGGCCGCGTAGGGCGACGGATAGGCGAGCGCCACGGTGAACGGCGCCTGTTTGGGAATTGCGCCAAGCTCGGCGCGAAGCCGTTCACGTACTACTTGGGACTTCATGTTGCTCGCAAGCGAGCCTTAGCGCCTCGGGCGATCACTCCGCGGGCGCGGCGTTGGGATCTCGGAGGGCGTGCGCGCGGCAGGCAGATCGGACTGACTTCCCCTCGGTGTGACACGGTCGAGCGCGCGGACGAGCTCAGCAGCCATGCTTCGCACATACGCAAGTGTGGCAGGCCCATCGGTGCGGCGCGACTGATTCACCGTCTTGGCCTGCACCTCGAGCGACGCGCGCATCGTGTCGGCGTCGTCGAGCTGCCGCACGAGCTCTGCCATCCGAGCCTCGAGAATGGCGCGCTCCTCGTTGAGCCGCGCGAGCGTCTGCTCGAGATGTTGGGCGTGAACCTCGGCTTGTGTCGCTCGTGCGAGCAGGCGGCCGAGGAGCTCGTCGATGTCACCCGCGGGGACGGCATCGACCGCGTCGCGCTTCGATTCGGATATGCGACCGTCTTTGGCGCGCGAGCTCGGCGGAACCGAGTCCACGCGTGGGTCTCGCTTGGTGCGTCCGAAACGTGCGGTTGGGCGTCGTTGTTGTTCGCTCATGGATCCCGATGGGCCGTGTCGATGGACGCCCATGATACATACTCGGCAGCCATGAGGGCGTGATAGAACGCGACGCCATGAGCTCTCGGCGGTCCTTCATGTTGTCCGTCACGTTTGCCGCGGTTTTCGGCGTGCTGGCGGGCGGGCAAGGCTGCAAAAATAGCGGCGCCTCGAGCGACCCGAACGGCCCCATCATCGTTGGCGCGTATCTCTCGCTCTCGGGCTCCGACACGACGTTCGGCAGCGACTCGCGAGAGGGCATCGACCTCGCGCTCGACCAGGTCAACGCCGCGGGTGGCATCAAGGGTCGTCCGATCAAGGTCATCTACGAGGACGACAAATCGACGACGCAAGAGGCCACCAACAAGGTCCAGCAGCTGATCGACCGTGACCACGCCGTCGCGATCCTCGGCGAGGTCGCTTCCAGTCGATCCATCGCGGGCGGCATCGTGTGCAACAAGAAGAAGGTGCCGATGGTGACCCCGTCGTCCACCGCCGTCGACGTCACGGTCGAGAAGAAGGAAAACGGGCAGGAGACCGTGCGCGAGTACGTCTTCCGTGTGTGCTTCACCGACGATCAACAAGGCCAAGTGGCGGCGCGGTTCGTGAAAGACACGCTGAAGAAGACTGCCGTCGCCATCCTCTACGTCGCCCAAGACACGTACTCGTCCGGGCTCGCGAGGAGCTTCCGCGAGTCCTTCGAAAAGCTCGGCGGCAAGATCACGATCGACAAGGGCTACAAGAAGGGCGAAGGCAACTTCACCACGTACTTGAACGACGTGAAGGCCACCAACCCCGAGGCGATCTTCGTGCCGGTCTATTACAACGACATGGTGCAGATCGCGAAGCAAGCCAAAGACGTCGGCCTTTCGGGCAGCATGTTCATCGGCGGTGACGGGTGGGACTCGTCGAACCTGCTCGATGGCGCCGGTGACTTGCTCGAAGGTGCATACTTCACGAACCACTACGCACCCGACGTACCGTGGAAGAACGCGCAGACGTTCCTCGGCGACTACAAGAAGAAGTACTCACGCGATCCAACGTCACTCGCTGCGCAAGGCTTCGACGCCGCCGGGCTTCTCTTCGACGCGATGAAGCGCGCGCCAGAGGTCACGCCCGAGGCCATCAAGGTCGCCCTCGCCGCGACGAAGGACTTCGCCGGCGCCACCGGCTCGCTGACAATCGACGCGAGCCACAACACGAAGAAGCCCATCGTCGTCGTTCAGATCAAGAACAAGAAGTTCACGTTCTCGACTCAGCTCACGTCCCAGTGATCGAGAAGATTCTCGGGGCGCTCGTCACCGGCATCGCGCAGGGCGCGATGATCGCGCTCGTGGCGCTCGGCTATTCGATGGTCTACGGCGTGCTGAAGCTCATCAACTTCGCCCACAGCGAGGTCTTCATGATGGGCGCGTACGTCGGGCTCTTTTGCATCACACTCTTTGGTGGGGTGGCGCATCCGGCCATTGCGGGAATCGGCGGGACCCTCGTCGCCATGCTGGCGTGCTCGCTCCTCGGCGTGACGATCGAGCGCGTCGCGTATCGGCCCCTTCGAGGGCGTGGGCGTGGGCCGCTCACGCGCATCACGCCTCTCGTGACTGCGCTCGGGATGTCGGTGCTGCTCCAGAACGTCGCTCAGCTTCTCTTTTCAGCGCGCTTCAGGCCCTATCCGCGCCTCTTCGCGGGCGCTGCGATGATCGAGGCCGGCCCGCTTCACCTAGGCGCGACGAGGCTCGTCATCATCGCCGCTGCCGTGGTCGTCATGGTCGGCCTCGAGATGATCGTTCGGCGCACGTGGTTCGGCAAGGCGATGCGCGCTCTCTCCACCAACGAAGAAGCCGCGAAGCTCATGGGCATTCGAACCGGCCGTGTCATCTCGATGACGTTCGCGCTCGGAAGCTCGCTCGCCGCACTCGGTGCCGTGCTCTATTGCCTCGACCAATCGCAGGTGTACCCCACGATGGGCGTCAACATCGGCACGAGCGCATTCGTCGCCGCGGTGCTCGGTGGAATCGGAAACATCACGGGCGCAATGCTCGGCGGACTTTTGATCGGCGTGCTGGGCGAGCTCGTGAAGCTCTCGGACTACTCGG
>Ga0302324_100004852_pt1 | contig 29665 bp, 27 predicted proteins | sample Palsa_T0_1_FD_201949 | JGI IMG/M metagenome (GOLD analysis project Ga0302324, IMG submission 201949) | Peat permafrost microbial communities from Stordalen Mire near Abisko, Sweden - Palsa_T0_1 | ecosystem: Environmental > Terrestrial > Soil > Palsa > Peat permafrost | place: Sweden: Abisko...
CCATCGCCACCGCGCTAGTCGACAACCCCGTCGGCCGCCTGGTCGAAGACCTCATCCTGCAGGGTGGCGTCGACACCTCGCACATCTACTGGTCGCCCTTCGACGGCGTTGGCCGCGACGCGCGCAACGGCGTCTACTTCCTCGAGCGCGGCTTCGGCGTCCGCGCGGGCCTCGGCATGATGGACCGCGGCCACACCGCCATCTCCCAGCTCAAGCCCGGCACCATCGACTGGGATACCTTGTTCTCCACCCAACCAGTCCGCATCTTCCACACCGGCGGCATCATGGCCGCGCTCTCGGAGGACGCAACCGAAGTCGTTCGCGAAGCCATTGCCGCCGCCCGCCGCCACGGCACCGTCGTCAGCTACGACGCTAACTATCGCGCCTCACTTTGGAAGTCTCGCGGAGGCCGCGCCAGGTCCGTCGAAGTCAACCGCACCATTCTGCCCGAGGTCGACATCTTCTTCGGCCACGAAGGCGACGTCGCCGCCACCCTCGGCGAAGAAGCCCACCGCCCTGCCTGGCATACCCTCGACACCTTCGCGCCCATGGCCGAGCGCATCGTCGCCGAGTACCCCAATCTCCAGGTCCTCGCCACCACCATTCGCCGCCCGCACACCGCCAATCGCAACGGCTGGAGCGCGTTTGCCTTCACGAATCACCAAGCCCTCGCCGGCCTCGCCTTCCCCGACCTCGACATCCTCGACCGCGTCGGTGGCGGCGATTCCTTCGCCGCCGGTCTCCTCTACGGCCTCCTCGCCAACAAGCCCCTCGCCTGGGCCTTAGACTGCGGCGTCGCCCACGGAGCGCTCGCCATGACCACCCCCGGCGACGCCTCCATGGTCACCCTCCCCGAGGTCGAGCGCCTCATGAGCGGCAGCCTTCCCGGCACGCTTCGCTAGACCCCATCCCTCCTCAACCGGGCCTGTACACACACAGATACCAGACAATCGCTTGTCCTATCTGCGCAAATCGAGCATCCTTGTATACTCAAACGATCATGCAGGACATTCCGTGTCGAATGTGAAAGGCCTCGAGGCAAGACCACAGACCATCGCATGAAAACCAAGCCGCCTAGCTCGTCGGATCCGCTCCCCGTACCAAAGAAGCGGACCAGCCTCAAGGACCTCGCGACGTATCTCGGCGTCTCGCAGACCACCGTCTCGTTCGTTCTGAACGATGCCCCCCTGGCCAAAAATCTAACCGAAGAGACCCGCCGCCGCGTGCATGAAGCGGCACGCAAGTTCAACTACCGGCCAAGCTACTTCGCTCTGAACCTGCATAAAACCGGCAGCGATTCGGTCGGCGTCATCGTCCCCGAACACAGTGAAGGCTACTTCACCGTCGTTATGGAGGGCGTCGAGCGCTATCTCCTGCAGAAGCACTTCCTCTATTTCACTGCCTGCCACTACGGCAAGCACAAGCTGGTCAAGGAGTACTCGGAGCTGCTGATGAATCGCGGCGCCGAGGGCCTGCTGCTGCTCAACACCAATGCCGACTTCGACACTCCTCTCCCCGTCGTCACCATCTCCGGCCACATGGAGAAGGAGGGCGTCACCAACGTCTTCATCGACCACCGCGCCGCCGCTCGCCTGGCCATCCGCCACCTCTACGACCTCGGCCACCGCAAGATCGCCTTCATGAAAGGCCACCGCTCCGTCATGGACACCGACTTCCGCTGGGAGGCCATGATGCAGGTCGCCCGCGACTTCGGCGTCGAACCCACCCCCGAGCGCACCGTTCAACTCGAGGTCGGCGGTTGGACCCCGCAGATCGGCTACGAGCCCACCCAGCGCCTGCTCTCCGCCACCCGCGACTTCACCGCCCTCATCTGCTTCAACGATACCGCCGCCATCGGCGCCATGCGCGTCATGCATGAAGCTGGCATGCGCGTACCCAACGACGTCTCCGTCATTGGCTTCGACGACATCGTTTCAGCTGAATTTCATGTGCCGAGTCTGACAACCATCCGTCAGCCGCTCAAGCACATGGGCAAGCTCGCCGCCAGCATCCTGCTGGACCGCATCGCCAACCCCGCCGCGCAATACGCCTCCAGCATCCCCATCAAGCCGGCACTGATCGTCCGCGAATCCACCGCGCCCGTAGCCAGCTAGAGCCGCCCTTCCCGCTGGTACAATTTTCGGGCAGGTCAAGGTCGCCGCGCTCTGCAATTCTTGATGCCGACACACCCGACCGCGCTGTTTCTCAAGCGACTGAGCCGGCTTCTGCCCTTCAGAAAATTGACCCTCAGAAAGTTCACCAGCTAAGCGCAAGTTTTGTACGCAGAGGAGTAAGACAAAATGGTAATGACGCGCCGGGAATTCGCCCTGTCGATTGCAGCAGCCAGCAGCATGGGTTCGTCCCTATTCGACCCTGCGCTTTCCCCAATGGGTGTTCCCCGCGGCGTAGTTCCCGGCCGAGTCACCTGGGCACACGATCCGGCGGCTGTAACTTGGGATGGAACAGGTTCCTGGTGGGCGGACGCCAACAACAACCAGGCTACCATCGACCGCATGGTCTCCCGCTCCATCCGCGGTCTCACCAATCAAAAGAGCGATGCCCAGGCATGGACCGCTATCTTCCGCTATTTCAATCGCACCCATAATCGCGGCAACGTCGGCTACAAGGCCGGCGAGAAGGTCGCCATTAAGCCGAACCTCAACAACACAACGGATCATGGCACCATCGACCGCCTCAACTCCTCCCCGCATCTCATCCTTGCGCTCGTCCGGCAGCTAACCGGTCCGGGAAGAGTGCCGCAATCCTCCATCACCGTCTTCGATACCAGCCGCTTCATCCCCGGCAATCTCTACGACAAGATTCACAGTGAGTTTCCCGGCGTCGTGTTCGTGGACCACATCGGAGGTGACGGTCGCCTCAAGGCCGAGTTCAAACCCAACGCCATCCCCTTCTCCGTTCCCAGCCGCAATGCTTCGGGTCTCGATACCACGGTCGTCGAGGCTACCTACCTCATCGATGCGGCCTTGCTCAAAGGCCATGTGAGTTCAGGCATAACGCTTTGTGCCAAGAATCTCTTCGGCGCCACCAGCATCAATCCCGACTGGCGCAAGAACGCGCACGACGGCTTTCCTCCCAACCACGACGGCTCCCCAAGCTACTCCGCCTTCGTCGATTTCCTCGGCCATAAGGATCTCGGCGAGAAGACCATGCTCTTCATCGTCGACGGCCTCTATGGAAGCCAGAACGCCGATGGACCACCCGTGCGCAAATGGAAGATGGCCCCGTTCAACGATGCCTGGCCGAGCAGCCTTTTCATGTCGCTGGACGGAGTAGCAGTCGATTCCGTCGGCTTCGACTTCCTGACCTCGGAATGGCCTGAGCTCGTCGATATTAAGAATGCGGACAACTATCTGCGTGAAGCTGCTCTCGCCAACGATCCGCCGTCGAAGACCTTCTACGATCCTGAACGCGACGGCATCCGCTGCCGCAGCCTCGGCGTCCATGAGCATTGGAACAATGCAACCGACAAGAAGTACTCAGGCAATCTTGGAAAGCCGCATGGGATCGAGCTCTTCCAGGTAGGCTGATCGCGCAGCTTAGAAAAAGGCTGGCTTCGCCGACCAGCAAGAATGTTTGGCGTCCCCGACGGGATTCGAACCACGTGTTTACGCCATGAGTGTGGCGTCGTCCTGGGCCACTAGACGACGGGGACGCAATTCAGCTGCTGCTGATTCTAGAAGGTTGACGTCCCCTTCGGGCCTCGAACCGTCCGACCACCACGAAGGCGGGAAACAACCTGCTCTCCCTAGTCTCGCGGACTGCCCTGCAATTTGCAACCTCGTTCCGATCATCATCCTCGCCTGATCTTGCGTCTCCCTTCACCACCTGCAATCATTCTCCTCAGCCATGCCGCAGCTCACTCAGATCGGAGCACCCGCCACCGCGCCACCGCAGCCTGCCGCCCCTTCCTGCGCTCCATCGCCACGCACTCCCGTTCTTTGGCTCCAGTCCGTCACTGTCCTCTGGATGCTCGTCGAGCTCGCTCTCTCGGCCCGCGCCGCCTTCACCGCGCACAGCCCCGCCCTGCTCGCCTTCGCCTCTGACAGCCTCGTCGAACTCCTCTCCGCCGCCGTCGTCCTGCTCCAGTTCCTCTCAGCAGGTCGCGTATCCGAGCGAGTCGCCACCCGCGCAGCCGCTATTCTCCTCTACGCCCTGGCCGCCATCGTCGCGGTCATCGCCCTTACCTCTCTCGTTCAGCACGACCATCCGCGCCCCAGCCGGCTCGGCATCGCGATCACCTTAGCCGCATTAGTCGCCATGCCCATCCTCGCCGCGCTCAAGCGCCGCCACGCGCGCCTGACCGGCAACGTTGCCCTCGCCGCCGACGCCGTCCAATCCGCCACCTGCGCCTACCTGGCCCTCATCACGCTCGCCGGCCTAGCGCTCAACGCCATCTTCCATGCCCCTTGGTTCGACGCGATCGCCGCCCTCGCCGCCATTCCAATCCTTCTCTACGAAGCCAACCAGGCCCGCCGTGGCATCCCCTGCGCCTGCTGCTAAGGACCCTCCCAGCCGACTCAAAGCCTAACCCGCCACGCGAAGCCACTCGCCATCCGCGCAGGATCTCGCCGTCCGCGCAGGGCCTCGACAACTCACCGAACCAACCGCACATCCATCTTCAGCTGATACGCCACTGGTCTCCCATCTACCGACGCCGGGATGAACTTCCAATCCTTTGCCGCCTGCAACAACTCCGGATCGGTTCCAGGAGCCAGCATCCTGACCGCGTCCACTTTGCCTGCCGCGTCAATCGTTAACAAAACCGTCTCCACTCCCTGCGCGAACGACTGCTCCGACACTGTCGGCGGCGGCCTCCACAGCAGAATCGCCTTCGGCTCCTTATCCGCGGCATAAAGCCCCGTCGATTCCTCGTCCTTCACGAACACCGGACCCTCGTGCCCAGTGACTCCCAGGGCGCTATCTGTCAGCCGCCCGCCGTTCTGCTGCGACGGATCCGCCTTTAGATACTCGTACACCACAGGCCTCTCCAGCCACTTCGGCGGCAGCGTCGCAGAAGCCACCTTCGCCACCTGTGTCTCGATTCCCCGCGCACGTGCTGCCATCATCGCGGCTCTGATTCGCACCACGTCGCCAGCCGGCCACGCACTCTCCAACTCTGCCCAAGCCCGTTCCGGCCTGCCGCTGTACAGGTACGCCCAAGCGATTTCCAGCACGGCCGCTTTGGTCTTGCGCAGCCGAGCCGACGCCGGAACCGACCCGGCGTTGAGCTGGCCGTCGCTCTTCCGAAACTCCGCCAACTCTGCTGCCGTCACGCTGTCGCGCAGCGCGGCAATCTGACGGTCATACAGCGCGCGGTACCACGCGCTCACATCCACCAGTCGTCCGTGCTCCAACCGCAGCGCCACCATCGGAGGAGACGAGTAGTCTGTGCGCTCCAACCCGTCAAAACCATCCACCGCCGCAGCATCCGTCGTCCAGATCGCGACGTACCCATTGAACTCGGCATCCACCGCTCGATAGGACTCTCCACCCGTCAGTGTCAGCAGCCGCCGCGGTTTCCTCTCCATCGACCAAATCTCATAGTTCGCGTGCAGGTCATCCTGCGCCGGCCGCACCACAAACGCCACCACCGGCACGCCCATCCCCATGTCTGCCCCAAGCGCGTCGATATCCACCTGCGCCGCCGTCTTCACCACCACCTCCCGCTCAGTGCCCCACCGCAGCTCTGCCTCACATGCCCGTGTCGCAAACCCTCCGCTCTTGACCGCATCCACCCGCACCGTCACGCCAGTCGGAAATTTCGCCTCGAAGTGCCCACTCCCCCGGTCGCACACCACCTGCCGCGACTGCGCCCATCCCCCGCTGCACGACCCACAGATCAGCAGCAGTACCCATTGCTTTATCGGCTTCATCTTCCCTCTCGCCTCTCGCGGACGCACCGCTCCACCAGCTCGCGTCCGGGCGCGAGCGAAATGAAGAACCACTGAAGCATAATCGATTCGTTCAGGAAACACTCTGCGTAGAGCCGGCGGCAAAACCTGTCAAGCCCCCGAGACCAACCAATATCGCGAAAACCCGCATGAACACTCGCGATAAATCTTTCCAAAACCTGGCATAGTTACCCCCTCCAACTAGCTACAATTGAAGTAGGCCCTCTTCCAATCCACACTCGAACAGCCGTCGGAGGCCCCGTCGCCCCCTACTTGGCGACCTTTCTGCCCGTAAGTTCTTTAGAAGAGTAACTTTGACCGTAAAGTCTCTGGTTGCCCTACTTTAGAGGCCGTTTTCACCCCCGGACGGGAGATACTTAAGCCCCTAACCGTTCTGAATGCAGTACTTTACGCCAAGTACCGCTAGCCCCGGGGGGGAGGGGGGGTAGGCACCCGCCGGCTTGTTGAGCAGCAAAAAGCCCCGCGCGAGCGAGGCTTTTTGTTCCAGCAAAATCGGCGAACGGTTAGTGCTTGCCCTGCGCGCTCGCGATCTTCTCTTCCGCAACCCGCGTCACGGCATTGGCCTCGTCATACTTGGCTTGATCGTCGCCGGCCTGGTCCCAGAGTTCCTGTCCATGAACCAGCTCAGCCTGCGCCTCGGCGGGATCAATCTCGTCGGGATGCAACGCGGTCTCCGCCAGGATGGTCACCCGCTCCGGCAGCACCTCCACAAAGCCCCAGGCCACGAAGAAGGTCTGCTCGCCAGCCGAGCCGCCATGCAGCCGCACCTCGCCAGCACCCAGCTCCGCCAGCAGCGGCGCCGCGCCGTACAGCGTCTCCATGTACCCCGACATCGACGGCAGCTCCACCGCCTCTGCCGTGGCATCCAGCAGCACCCGGTCCGGCGTTACCAGCCGTACCGCCAGCAGCCCCGATTTGTTTCCTTGCTCAGCCATGCTTTTTCTACGCTCTACTCTCTATCCTCTACGCTCTGCTTCTACGCCGTTGCCTTCAGCTTCTCGGCTGCCGCGAGTACATCCTCGATGCCGCCCTTGAGATAGAACGCCTGCTCCGGAATATCATCGTGCTTGCCTTCGATGATCTCCTTGAAGCTGCGCACGGTGTCTTCCACCTTCACATACGCGCCAGGAATGCCGGTAAAGATCTCGGCAACATGGAACGGCTGCGACAGGAAGCGCTGTACTTTACGAGCACGCGACACGGTGAGCTTGTCCTCTTCCGACAACTCGTCGATACCAAGGATCGCGATGATGTCCTGCAGATCCTTATAGCGCTGCAGGATCTTCTTCACGCCCTGCGCAACGTCGTAGTGCTCCTGCCCAACGATGCGTGCAGACAGGATGCGCGAGGTCGACGTCAACGGATCGACGGCCGGATAGATGCCCAGCTCCGACAGCGGACGCGACAGAAGCATGGTCGCATCCAGGTGAGCAAACGTAGTCGCCGGCGCGGGATCGGTGATGTCGTCAGCAGGCACGTACACAGCCTGCACCGACGTAATCGAGCCCTTCTTGGTCGACGTGATGCGCTCCTGCAGCTCGCCCATTTCGGTGGCGAGGTTGGGCTGGTAGCCCACGGCTGAAGGCATACGGCCAAGCAGCGTGGAAACTTCAGAACCCGCCTGCGTGAAGCGGAAGATGTTGTCGATGAACAGCAGCGTGTCCGCACCCTCTTCGTCGCGGAAGTATTCCGCAACGGTCAGGCCAGTCAGCGCCACGCGCAGACGCGCCCCCGGCGGCTCGGTCATCTGGCCATAGATCAGCGCAGCTTTGCTCTTGTTGAAGTCGTTGATGTCGATAACACCCGACTCCTGGAACTCATGCCACAGATCGTTGCCCTCGCGGGTACGCTCGCCAACACCGGCAAACACCGAGAAGCCGCCATGCTGCTGCGCGACGTTGTTGATCAGTTCCTGAATGACGACGGTCTTGCCGACGCCAGCGCCGCCGAACAGACCAATCTTGCCGCCCTTCAAGAACGGCAGGATCAGGTCAACGACCTTGATGCCAGTCTCGAACATCTCTTCCGAGGTCGACTGCTCGTCGAAGGCCGGCGCCTGGCGATGAATCGGCATCCGCACCTTGGTATTGACGGGACCAAGCTCGTCCACCGGCTCGCCAAGCACGTTGAGCACGCGGCCCAGCGTCTCGCGACCCACCGGCACCGTGATCATCCCGCCGGTGTCGATGGCCTTCATGCCGCGCACCAGACCCTCGGTCGCGACCATGGCGATGCAGCGTACCCGGCCCTCGCCGAGATGCTGCTGCACCTCCACGACGACGTCCATTGGCGTGGGCACATTGAAGCCCTCGCTGACGATGCGCAACGCCTGGAAGATAGGAGGCATCTTCGCCTCATCGAATTGAATGTCAACGGCGGGGCCGCTGATGCTGACGACCTTACCGATATTCTGGTCTGCTTTTTTATCGATGTTCTGTGTCTCTGCCATATGTCTCTTTCGTACGGTCGCGTTTGCGCTTACAGCGCAGCCGCTCCGCTAACGATTTCAATAATCTCTTTAGTGATCGCTGCTTGACGCAAGCGGTTCATGGTGAGCGAGAGCTTGTCGATCAGCTCTCCTGCATTCTTGGTCGCCGCATCGGTCGCGGTCATGCGCGCTGCGTGCTCTGCTGCGATCGACTCCAACAGCGCATGGAAGATCTGGGTTGTAATGTAGCGCGGCATCAGGTGACGAAACAGCCGCTCGGGTGCCTGGTCGAAGAGGTAATCCACGTCAGCAGTGCCAAACTTCTTGGCCTCCTGCTCGTACGCGGACTCTTCCGGCTCGTTGATCGAAACGCCGGATTCCCGGGCAGCCCTACCTGCGGCTTCCTTCTGTTCCTCGGTCATCTCTTCGAGCACAGTCGTCTCGTGCGAACCAAGCTTGCGAATCGGCAACAGCTTCTCGACAACGACGCGCTGCGAGATCACGGACTTGAACTCGTTGTAGACGATATAAACCGAGTCAATCTCTGCCCGCTCATAGCGAGAGATGATCGAGTTGGCGACCGCCGTAACCTCTGAGAAGCTCGCCTTCAACAACAGCGTGGGATGTTCGGAAGCGACTTCGATCGGCGCGGCACGATGCCGGATATCTTCGATGTGCTTGGACAGCTCGTTGTCGTAGAGCTCTTCCTTGTGCTCGTAGACCGCCATCGGGAAGCGTTTCTTGAACAGGCCAATCGCCTTCTTGCCAATGGGCTCGAGGTCGATGTTCTGGCCCAATCCGCGACGCTCGTCGATGAACCGCTGCGCCGCCTTGCCGATGTTCGAGTTGAAGCCACCAGCAAAGCCTTTGTCGCCGGCGATCACCAGCACGAGGACGTTCTTCTCTTCGCGCTCCACCAGCAGCGGGTGCACGATCTCGCCCGACTCTTCGTTGTACAGATCAGTCCGCCGCACCAGCGACTCCAGTACGTTCGCGAGCATCTGCGCATAGGGCCGCGCCTGCATCGCATGCTCTTGTGCGCGACGCAGCTTGGCCGCCGAAACCATCTTCATGGCCTTGGTGATCTGCCGCGTGTTCTTCACACTGCGGATGCGTCGCCGTAGATCGAGTACGTTTGCCATTCGTCCTTTTACCGTGCGCTGCTACGCGTTTACCGTCGTCTTGGCTTCCTTGCGTTCCTTGAGGCTCGCTAGAAAGTCCTGCTTGTACTCATTGATCGCGTCGGTCAGGCGCTTGCGAATGTCGTCGTCCAGAGCCTTCTTCTTGGTGATGTCCGCGAGAATGTCCGGATGCGCAGAGTCCAGGAACGGATAGTATCCATCCTCGAAGGCGCGGAGGTCGGAGACCTCGACGCTATCGAGCAGCCCTTGCGTTCCGGCGAACAGAATCGCAACCTGCTGTGCCGCGGTAAGCGGCGCAAACTGCGGCTGCTTCAGAAGCTCGGTCAGACGCGCACCGCGGTTCAGCTGATTCTGCGTCACCTTGTCGAGGTCCGAGCCAAACTGCGCGAAGGCAGCGAGCTCGCGGTACTGCGCGAGGTCGAGCTTGAGCGTCGAACCTACCTGCTTGGTTGCCTTGATGGCAGCGGCGAATCCCACGCGCGAAACCGAGAGGCCTACGTTTACCGCCGGGCGAACGCCGGAGTTGAAAAGGTCAGTCTCGAAGAAGATCTGTCCGTCGGTGATCGAGATGACGTTGGTCGGAATGTAGGCCGAAACGTCACCAGCCTGCGTCTCGATGATCGGCAGAGCGGTAAGTGATCCGCCGCCAAGTTCCTTGGACATCTTGGCCGAGCGCTCGAGCAGACGCGAGTGGAGGTAGAACACGTCGCCGGGATACGCTTCGCGGCCTGGCGGACGGCGCAGCAGCAGCGAGATCTCGCGATAGCTTGCGGCATGCTTGGAGAGATCGTCGTAGATGATCAGCGCATGCTTGCCGTTGTCGCGGAAGTACTCGCCCATCGCGGTCGCCGCGAATGGAGCGAGATATTGCATGGGCGCGGGCTCAGAGGCCGTTGCGGCAACAACGATCGTGTACGCCATCGCGCCGTACTCTTCCAGCGTCTGCACAACCGCAGCCACCGAAGAACGCTTCTGGCCGATCGCGCAGTAGATGCAGATCAGGTCGTTCTTGGCGGAGTTGATGATGGTGTCGAGCGCGACCGCGGTCTTACCGGTCTGGCGATCACCGATGAGCAACTCACGCTGTCCGCGGCCGATCGGAATCATTGTGTCGATGGCCTTGATGCCCGTGTTCATCGGCTCCGTAACGGATTGGCGCGAGATGACGCCCGGAGCCAGCCGCTCGACGGGAAGGAACGTGTCGGTGTTGATCGGTCCCTTGTCATCGATGGGCTGGCCGAGCGCGTTCACTACGCGGCCAATCAATGCCTCGCCGACGGGCACAGACATGATCTTGCCCGTGCGCTTAACCTGATCGCCCTCTTTCAGCTCGCTGTAGTCGCCGAGAATTACCGAGCCAACCTGGTCTTCGTCGAGGTTCATGGCGAGACCGGAGATGCCATGCGGGAAGTCAATCAGTTCGCCAGCCATGACCTTGTCGAGCCCATGGATGCGCGCGATACCGTCACCGAGGGTGATGATCGTGCCGACCTCATCCACCTGGATGCGCTGCTCATAGTTCTCGATTTGCTGGCGAAGCAGCTCGGTGATCTCGTTTGCCTGAATCTTTGCCATGTAGTTCCTTTTCCTTCGAATCCTTCAAATCTTGTTGCGCATCTTTTGCTTGCTCGGGCTACGCTCCAGCTGCAATCAGCCGAGCTTTCAGCTGCTGCAGTTGCGCGCGAATCGACCCATCGTAAACAGTGGATCCTATGGTGACGACGGCGCCGCCGAGTAACGTTGCGTCTTCGCTGTAAGTGGCGTGGACGTGCTGCTGACCGGTCAAGGTCGAGATCTTCTGCTCCAGCAGTTTGCGATTGTTCGCGTCCAGCGGCAGAGCGCTGACAATCTCCGCCTCTGTGAGGCTGGCGTTCTCATCCGCAATCGCGTCATACGCCGCGACCATGCTGCGCAGTTCGTGCAGACGCTGATGGTCGGCGATGACCGCGATGAAATTCCGCACCGTCTTGCTCATGCCGGATTTCGCAGCAATGGCATCGAGCACCTTGAGCTTCTGAGGCTCGGGGATCGAGGGATCCTCGAGTACCTCACGCAGCTCCGCGCTGGCTTCCAGCGTGTCGGCAAAGTCGTTCAACTGCCCTTGCGTGGCGACTACATCCAGCTTCTGGTTAGAGATCACAGCAGCCAACGCACGTGCATAGCGAAGATCAACGGCAGCCATTAGTTGTTGCTCCCTTCGCCAAGCTTGTGAGCAAAACTCTCCACCAGCAAACGATCCGTCTCCGGAGTGACAACCAGCTTGTGGGCGGCCTGCTCGATGGCCAATTCTGCGGCATACTTCTGAATCTCGCGGCGCGCAAGAGTCGTCGCACTCTGAATCTCGGATTCGGCAGCGGCCAGGATCTTGTTCTTCTCGTCTTCCACGCTGGCCAGGATCCGCTGTTCATCTCGTGCGGAGTCCGCCTCAGCCTGAGCACGCATCGCGGCAATCTGATCGTCCAGCTTCGCAAGCCGATCTTCTACGGAACTGAGTCTGGCCGTGGCCTCTTCGGTCGCGGTGCGCGCGTCCACCAGATGCTTCTGGATTGCCGTGCTGCGGTTGCGGAAGGCCTTGGGAAGTACCTTGAACAAGCCGTATCCAACTCCACCTGCGAGGAGGAGGATGTTAAAGATTGTGAAGACATTCGCAGCCGTCTCTGGCTTCATGCCCAACAGAGCGCCAAGCTTCACCACTGGCGCGGACATGCGGTATTGGTCTGTTTCGCTCAGGACTGTCTGGTGTCCATGGGCCGGATTCGCCGCAGGCGCGGTAGCGGTTTGCGCATGCATGGGTTGGCCAATGGACAGCACCAGGAACAACCCTGATGTAAGGATCAGCGACTGACGCAAGGAGGCAGTTAACTTACGAGCGATCATGACGGGCGCGCCTCCGAGACTTTGGTTCCAGCCGGAAGCACCGCACGTAAAATCTGTTCGCTAAGCTGCGCTGTCGACTCTTCAATCTGCTTGCGCGCCGCGGCGGACATTCCCTCAATCTCCTGCCGCGCCGCATTCACGCGAGTCTGAGCAGCATCGCGTGCGCTCTTCACGGCTTGATCCCGCTCAGCTTGCCATTGCTGCACCTTGCGCTCGCGTGCAGCCATCACCTCGCTCCGTGCGGCGCGCAGCTTTTCCTCATACACGGTGGCTTCGGCTTCGGCCGCAGAAATTGCAGTGCGTGCTCTTTCGACCGCGCCGGTGGTGCGTGCGCGACGTTCGGCCAGGGTCTTGTCGAGCGGCTTGCGCACTAACGGTCCGTACGCTGCTACCAGCAGAAGGAAAAAGACCATGGTCGGCACAGAGCCGAGCACGAGACCACCAAGTTGATGCAAAATTTCCATGAGATTCTAGGGTTCTTCAGGAGGGGGTAAAGGCTCGTTGCTTCCAGGAGCAAATTCAAGCCCTGTTGTCTATTGCCGAGCACCGCTCAAGCATTCCTATTTTTTCAATTCGCTCCCTTCATTTGTAGCAAAGCTGGGAGTTGGAAGTCAAAGAATGAGCGCGTTATCGGAGCAATTCTGAAAGATTCTGGCGGCAAAAACGATAATCGTTTTTCTCGCTCGATTTATGAATAATTTCTTCTTTCATGGTGCGCGTCGGGAGTAAGATGTTTTTACCACCCTGAGACCCATTCCGGGTCATGCAGGCCGCGTGAAACGGGACACCACCTCCGCTCCCGATCAGGCGGCCTGTACTAGTTTGTGGGCCTAATTTGAACAGCTTCGAGTGGCTTCACCTGTCGGTGTTGATAACGCCTGTAGCGGTCTAACAACGAGGCTGGCCCCACAGCGTTGAGATATACCAGATTTCCCTCAAATCGTTGACCTGTGATCGTCGCTCCGCGCTCTAGGGCGGCAAGCACTCGACCCTCAGCCTGCGGAATGCGAAACTCAACGGATTCGAGCGGATCGGCTGTCAATGCTGCGTCAATGGCATGTAGCAGATCGTCCAAGCCGTCGCCGGTGAGAGCCGAAACGGCAATTGTCGCGTCGCCTTGGGAGCCCGGCAGAAGGCTTGAGCCCGCGGGTAGTAAATCGATCTTGTTCAGGACTTGCAGCGTGGGTTTGTCCATCACGCCCAACTCCTTTAGGACAGCCTCCACCTGGGCTCGCTGTTCATCCAGGGTTGGGCTGGCGGCATCGCGCACGTGCAGCAACAACTCGGCGCGTTCGACCTCTTCCAGCGTGGCGCGGAAGCTGGTCACGAGAGCGTGAGGCAGATTCCGGATGAATCCAACGGTGTCTGAAAGCAGCACTTTGCGACGCGAAGGGAGGGTCAACTGACGCAGTTTGGGGTCGAGCGTGGCGAACATGCGTTCAGACGCAAGCACCTCTCCGCCGGTCAACGAGTTGAACAGGGTCGATTTGCCGGCATTTGTGTATCCAACCAAAGCGACGGTGGGCACCGGGACGGCCTCGCGTCTGCCGCGCTGCTGACGTCGAATGCGCCTCACGGCTTCCAACTGCTGCTTGATGCGATCGAGGCGAGAATTGATCTTGCGGCGATCGGTCTCGAGCTGCGTTTCGCCAGGTCCTCGGGTTCCAATGCCGCCGCCGGTCTGCGACATGGTCTTTCCACGGCCAGCGAGTCGAGGCAATTGGTATTCAAGCTGTGCCAGCTCCACTTGAAGCTGGCCCTCGCGCGTTCGGGCATGGCGGGCAAAGATGTCGAGAATGAGCTGCGTGCGGTCGATGACTGTGCAAGGCAGTCGCGCCTCGACGTTGCGCGCCTGTGACGGCGTCAGGTCGTGATCGAAAAGGACCAGGCTGGCGCCCGTCGATGCGACGGTGGCGATGATTTCATCGAGCTTTCCGCCGCCCACCAACGTAGCGGGATCGGGTCGCCCGCGGCGTTGGATCAGAACCGCCGCAATCGTCGCCCCGGCAGATCTGGCCAGTTCCTGAAACTCGGCGAGCGAGGCATCAAAGTCCAGATCGATCGGAGGCTCTGCTGCATGCGTGGCAACCTCGGGCAGTTCGTCGAAGTGGCCTGCAGAGGAAGCATCCCGCTCCGAGATGGCGGCCGCGGCACGTGCCTGCTGCGCTACGCTCGATGGTCGAAAGCGGTCAGAGGTGAACTCAACGGCAACCAGGACCGCACTTTCGCGTGAAGTTCCCTGCCGCGAGCGCAGAAGGTCGCGCTCAACCGCTTCGCGATTCGCTCTTGCCTTGGATGCGGACTTGATTGGCACGTTGCCTTGTAACTCTCGCGAGCAGGGGTCGCCTGTTGGCGGAGGATCGACTAGCTATTGGCCGTCCCCGTGGCTGGCTGCGGAGTCTCTGTATGGTTTGTCGCGGCAGGACGAGTCTCGCTACGCGTCTCGCCAAATCCGGATGGACGACCGCTGACCACCGTGGAGATTGCATGCTTGAAGATCAATTGTTCCTGCGCGTTGTTTTCGAGCAGAACAGAATATTTATCAAAGGAACGAATCTTTCCTGTCAGCTTTACACCACTAACGAGGTAGATGGTGATGGGGCTCTTGTCCTTACGGACCGTATTCAGGAACGTATCCTGAATATTCTGTGCCGGCTTGGAATCCATGGGCCGATCTCCTCTTATCATTGCACTCAACCATTTTTTGACATTCCGCGCCAAAGACTCGCGGTCGAACCTTGCAGCAAAGCAGACGTGCACCCTTCACACTATCGCCTTCGCTGCTTCAGGACAAGGGCTTTGCACTCGTATCGGGCGCGGAAGCTTGGAGAAGATTACGATGATGGAGATGATTGAGACTGAGACTCGCCCAAAACTGCTCGCTGTTCCGATGCTGGACTTTAGCCGCGAATTTGCAGAAATTCGCGAAGACGTGTTGGCGGCGATTGCGGCGGTTTGTGAGTCGCAGCGGTTCATTCTGGGGCCCGACGTTGCGCGATTTGAGGCGGAGGCGGCTAAAGCTTGTGGTGTTCCGTTTGCGATTGGGTGTGCGAGTGGGACCGATGCGCTTTGGTTGGCGTTGGCAGCATTGAAGATAGGACCGGGGGATGCGGTGGTGACTACGCCGTTCAGCTTTTTTGCTACGGTAAGTTCGATCTTGCGTGTGGGCGCGAAGCCGGTTTTGGCGGATATTGACGCGGGGACTTTCAACCTTTCGGCGGGGGCGGTGGAGGAGGTTTTGGGGGCCGATGTTGTGGGGGTTATGCCTGTGCATCTGTATGGGCAATGTGCTGATATGAATGCATTTACGGCGCTTGCTGAGGCGCGGGGGGTGAAGGTGGTGGAGGATGCGGCGCAGGCGTTTGGGGCGTCGTGGGAAGGTGTGAAGGCGGGGGGGTTGGGGGATGCGGCAGCGTTTAGCTTTTATCCGACAAAGAACCTGGCTGCGTTTGGGGATGCTGGGATGGTTTCTACGCGCGACGAGGTAATTGCTGAGCGGGCTAAGATGTTGAGACAGCACGGGATGCGGCGACGGTATTTTCACGACGAGGTGGGATGGAATTCGCGGCTGGATACGCTGCAGGCGGCGGTTCTGGAGGTGAAACTGCGGCGGGTGGAGGCTGGGAATAAGCGGCGGCGAGAGCTGGCTGGCCTTTACAATGAGCGGTTTACGGCGGCCGGGTTGGTTGGGAAGACTACTGCGGATGGCGTGGTGCTTCCCTTCACCGATCCGCGTGCCGAGCATGTGTTCCACCAGTATGTGATTCGGGCACCCAGGCGGGATGCGCTACGGGAGTTCCTGACGGCGCATTCAATTGGTTCGGAAGTGTATTACCCTCTGGTACTTAGCTTGCAGGAGAGCTTGAAGTTTCTGGGTTATAAGAAGGGCGACTTCCCGGTAAGCGAGAGGGCTGCGGAGGAGGTCCTGGCGCTGCCAATTTATCCGGAATTGCGGGTGGAGGAGCTGGAGAGCGTGGTGGAAGCGATTCGACGGTTTTACGCTTGAGACGGATGTTTTGCCCATTTCTCGTGAATTTCGTGCTGCAAATCGACTGCTTGAGGTGGGTTTCGTGCTGCAAATCGATGGCTTGAGCCTAGGTTAACCCGCGTATTTGTGAAGCCTCGGATGTAGCTTGCAGCTAGGTTGGGTCATATGACCCACATGCACCTTGGTGAGGGCGTTCCTAGGGCCCTCTTGGGGAAGACGTGGTCGGGCTATGCCAGATACGTACTCATGGGCAAAGGCGCAGGGGAATGGGGCACCCGGCGTATTATGGCGGCAGTCAAGTCCCAGGGCCAGACCGTATCAGAGTTTATCCGCGGCATCTTGAGCGCGGCGATGGAGGCATGGTGCTCACCTCGTCTATAGGCTGGATACTCATCGTTTCGGGGCTTGTCACCGCTGGCGGCGGACTGGCTGGACTGCTTCTGCCGAAGCTGCTTTTGCGGTTAGGTTTTGGGGAAGAAAGCCCGAGCCCCATCACGGTGTTCCTTGCGCGACACTGGGGAGTATTGATTGCCGCGGTGGGAGTGCTGACCGTGTACAGCGCGTACGTCCCGGCGGTTCGCGGCCCGATACTGTTGGCGGCTGCAGTTGAAAAGTTTGCCATCGGCTTACTGATCTTTTTCGGGCCGCAGAAGCGGACGCCTGTGATGACACTGATTGCGCTCACGGACGGATTGTTCGCCATCCTGTACGTGGCGTATCTTGCAGGGCGATGAGTCAGGAGAGTTTGGGTTTCACTTCCCCACCCATCCGCAAAGGGCGCGTACGCGGCAGCACCCGGATTGCTGACGGGCTAGTGCTTGTTTGGCTTTGCGGGTTTCGGGGCAGGTTTTTTGGAGGCTGCGTGGGCGGCTCGCTTGGCGGCTTTCGAGCCGGGCTTGAGGGCATCCGGTTCGGGGTGGGCTTCGGGTTCGGGCTGGGTGCCGGGGGCGAGGATGCGGCGGCAGATGTTGCCTTCGAGGCGGTAGGTCTTGGCGATGGTGCGACCGGGCTTGATGAGGCCCGTGGTGGGGTCGGGTGCGGGGATTGGCTGGTCGGCTGCTAGGACGCGGTAGGTGAAGGTGGGGAGATCGAGGGCGGCCAAGGCTCCCTTGCCGTAGGGATCCTTGTTGGAGCCTACTTTCACGGGCAGATAGCCGACGATGTTGCGTTCGGCGAAGCCGGTCTCGTAGCGATGCTTTTTGATGTTCCAGGTGAAGACGCGGACCTGGTTGAAGTCGTAGGGCAGACCGGCCTTGTAGGGGGAGAGGACGGTGACGTACACGGGGATGGAGGTGACGGTGTTGCCGTTGTCGAGGATGCCGGAGGCGGGGTCGTCGACGTGGGTGAGGATGTAGGCGCCGACGATGCGCTGACCTTCCGCATAGCGAAGAAGCGAGTCAGGTGCGGAGACCTCGAGGAGGCGGCTGAAGACCCAGCCGGTTTGGCCTTTCGCATCGCGGACAAGCCACCAGTCTTCGTAGACGGGGCCGGAAGACAGGGCGTTGGGATCGGCTTGTGCGGGCTGAGCTCCGGGTGTGACGGGTTTGACTACAGAGGCACGCTGGAGAAGGCTGAGGGTTCCGTTCTGGGTGAGCAGGTAGAGCTTGTCGGTGAGGCGGCCGGGGGCGACGTGGAGGTAAGCATCGTCGCTGGTGGTGGCGGTGGCGACGACGGGGTCCTTGGCGTGGTCCTTGCGCAGGGCGTCGAATTTGTCTGCGAGGTCCTGGGGAACGGTGAGGCGTTCTTCGATCCAGCCGATTTCGCCGCTCGGGGTGCGGACCTTGACCCAGCGGCGGGCGTGGTCGAGGACGACGAGTTGTTCGCCGTTGGTGGCAGTGCCGGTGCGGTTGGAGACAGCGGCGACGCGGTCGCGGAGGAAGGTCTGCTTGGCGGTGACGTAGACGTACTTGTCAGAGGGGTGGGGGCGGAAGTGTGAGCAGCCGGATAACGCGCAGGTAAGGACGATCGCTGCGAGGATACGCGCGAGGGGCCGGTTTACCAGCTTCGAAGGAATTTGCTGCATGTATGGGTGATGCCTTTGGAGGTTGCTGCGATGTATGGAACGCTGCATCAAGAGTAGCGCGAAGTGTGTAGACGTTTAGTGTATGCGCGGGTACGGTGGGATGGTTGGTTCGGATTTGGGGCTGCGTGGGACGTGCGAGCGGCTCTTGGGGCGAATGTGAGGTTGCCGAAAACCCGACTTTCGGAGAGGCAAGTGGGTTCGTGCTCGCGCCAGATGCGTCGCATACAATCAGCCAATGGGCAGGCAGACACGATTCCACATGCTCCCCGGTGATTGCCATCGCTTCCTCAGCTTCTTGCAAGAGCGCGACCCAGTGATTGTCACCGAATGGCACTCATCAAAGTCTCCGGAATGTGAGGCTGTGATGCGTCCGTGGGAAAGAGGATCGATGTATTGCCTTTGGAACCAGGCAGTCATCCCGGCTCTGAGTCGCGAAATTACAGGACAGTACTTCAACGTCAGATTCACCGCTCCAGTCATTCAGTTCAGCTATGCCTCACCTGAAATCGAATTATGGAATGGTCAGCCTGCCCTCGTGCAAGGAAGAATCTGGGCCAGCTTTGAAAACGACGACAAGTCATTTGAGAGTTGGTACAACGCCGCTGTCCGATGGGTTCGCAAGAATTTCATTCGTGATCGAGCCATCGGCCATGATCGCGATTCGATCGGGCCTGAGGCTTACGAGTGGTTCAAGAGCGGTGGATTGCTGCTTCCGAGTTTTGCACCGCCGCTCACCGATGCTTGGTTGGCCTGGGCCAGCGTTCAGAACCAACATCGCGACACTTTGCTCTCCAGATAATGCGTCTCCTGAGACGCTCCCGCGATGAATTAGCTGATGGGACCGATGGTTCATGAAAAACGGCGTTATCGGAAACTTGGCTGATCCGACGGCCGGAAACTCCGAAGTTGCCGAAAACCCGACTTTTCGGGAGAAACCTAAGAATTTCTATCTAATCGGACACACAGAATCAGGGACGTCGGTCGAATTGATCTGAAGGACAAGCTCGATCCGGCATTCTGTTGCTGAGCATGAAACACTCTTAGGTTGCTTGAAACCCCCATTTGGAGACGGCAGAAAGCGGTAGGTTCCGGCATCGACAATCCCCATATCGAAACGACCTCTGTCGTCCGTCTCCACACTTTTCAGAGAAGTTTGTTCTATTGGCGAAATCCATCTACGGAGTTCTACCTTCGATCTCACAAATTTTGCACCCGACGGATCAGTTACGACGCCGAACAGGTGGACCTGTCGAGCTAATCGGAGATTGGGTTCAACCTTTCGATGTTTGCAGTCTTCGACGGTGCAGCAAAGATGAGTAGCTTGCGAGTGCAATGGGATAACGGGCATGACTGTCTGAAACAGGCCGACCACAAGCATCGCGTAGGTGGATCGAAATCTTTGCATCGGCATCAGCTCCGAAAACCAAGCGTATCGCGCCTGAGGATCACCGACAACGGCTATTCCCGCAAAACGGCGTTTGCGGAAACTTCGCGGCGGGGGTTTTGCGGTATCCGTACAAGTGCCGCCGCTGGATGCTGGTTTGTTTGAGGCGGGGTTATTGGGTGGTGGCGATGGCGCTGACTACGGCGGCGTTGGTGCCGCTGCCGGCGCTGCCTGAGGAGGTGAGCGCTCCGGTGGTGCCGATGGCGAAGAGCTCGATGCCGGTAGAGGTGTTGTAGCCGGAGGTGATGAGGTAGCCGCCGGTATTGTCGATGGCGAGCGCCCCGACGGAGGTGGGGCCGGTGAAGGGCGAGCCGGAGATGGCGGTGAGGACGGCGTTGGTGCCGATGGAGAATGCAGAGATGGTGCCGTCGGACTTGTTGCCGACGTAGACGAAGGTGGAGGCGCTGTTGACGGCGACGGAGCGGGGGCCGCTGCCGGCGGTGTAGGTCTTGAGCGCGGAGGGAACGCCGGCGGTGGTGACGGAATAGACGGCCAGGCCATTGGTGGCTGCGGCGTAGAGATAGTTGTTGGCGTCGATGGCGACCGCGTAGATGCCGATTTGGGTGGTCGCGGGGGCGAGGGGGTTCTGGGGGGTGAGGTTGCCGGTGGTGGTGTCGAAGGCGAAGGTCTGGAGGCCTCCGGTGCCAAGGGCTACGGCGACGTAATCGCCGCTGGGAGCGACGGCCACGTTGATGGAGGCATAACCGCTTGTGCCGGCTCCTGGTGTGATGGCTCCAGTGGTGGCGAAGGTGACGGCGCCGGTGGAGGTGTTGATGGAGTATTCGGAGAGGGTGAGGCTATTGGCGTCGAGGACGAAGAGCCAGTTGCCGTCGGGCGAGACGGCGAGGGAGACGGCGCTCTCGGTGACGAGAGGCTGGCCGCTGGAAAGGATGTTGAGGGCGCCGCCGGTCTCGATGGAATAGCCGTAGAGATAGCCGGTGGAGACTCCAGGGTTGCTGACCGCGTAGAGGAAGGTGTTGGCGGGGGTGACGGCCATGGCGATGGGTTGGTAGCCGAAGGAGAAGGGCGCGCTGGTGGCGTTGGTGGTGAGGTTGCCGTTGGCGAGGTTGTAGCCGTTGACCGTGTTGGGGGAGCTGGAGGGGTTGGCTACGTAGGCGATGTCGGTGCCGGTGGCGGGGCAGGTGACGGTGGAGGACGGGACACAGGGAGCGGCGGGGCAGTCGGCTTTGCCTTCGCAGACGAAGAAACTTCCGCAGCCGCTGAGAGCGGTGATGGTGGAGAGCAGGGCGAGGGCGCAGAGGTGCGCGGTGGTCGGACGGGACGTGAAGCGGGGGGCGGCAGGCGCCATTGTCGGACTCTCCATAGCCATCGGGCGGTGGGTCTGCCCTCTGATAGTAGTTCATTGAACCAGGTGCACCTTGCGGGAGTGCTGAAGCTTAGGACGGATGGGAGGGGGAAGGGTTTCGAACGAGCGGCGAAAGATTTTATGAATTGCGAGTGAAGGTGGGCGCTAGAGGTACGGCAATCCGGTGAGGGCTGGGAAACGTCTCATGAACAGGCGCGGCTTCCAAGTGCGAGGCCGAGGCCGTATCATCTGAGTCTGTATGCCGAGTTTTCCTGACAGCATTTTTTTGTTTGTATTGGCGCTGCTGCTGTTTGGGCCGAAGCGGCTGCCGGTGCTCGCGCGCGAGTTGGGCAAGTGGGTGGGAGAGTTTCGGCGAGCAAGCAATGAGTTCAAGATGCAGATGGAAGATGAGCTGCGGCTGAGCGAGCAGGCGGAACGGAATAAGCAGATTGCGGCGATGGAAGCGGCGGCTCCTGTGGCGCCGGCGATACCTGCGGAGACCGGTTCTGCGCAGACGGCGGGAGTGGAGACGGTGGCGACAGAGACGACTGTGGTGGAGAGCGTTGCGGCGGCGGAGGAAGAGAAGCCGGCGGAGTTTGAGGTGGTGGATGGGGTGAAGACGGCGCTGCCGATTGCGGTGTCGGGTGAGTTGAAGATTATGCCGCCGAAGACAGGGTTGCCGGTGGCGGCGGCGAATGGGGGGCCACGGAACAGCGCGCTGAAGGGGTTGCTGGACGCGATTCCTGCGGCGGAGACGGATGGCGAGTCGGCGGAGTCCACGGAGACGGCGGCCCATGGCAACTGATCTGGTAGACCGCGCACGGACCGCGGTGCATGACCGGGCGGAGCTGCCGGGGATGAGCTTGATGGAGCACCTGGAAGAGCTGCGGACGCGGCTGTTCTGGATCTTCGGGTACTTGCTGGCGGGGTTTATCGTCGCGTGGGTGTTTCGGAATCGGCTGGTGGGGTATATCCAGAAGCCGCTGGTGGATATCGGGCTGAAGATGACGATGACGCATCCTACCGATGCGATCAACTTTTTTATTAAGACGTCGCTGGTGTGCGGCGCGATTATTGCTTCGCCGTTCATTCTGTACCAGGTGTGGCTGTTTATTTCGCCGGGGATGTATCAGAACGAGAAGAAGTATGTGTGGCCGTTTATGACGGCTACGGTGGGATTGTTTCTGGCGGGGACCTGGTTTGGGTACCGGTATGTGCTGCCGGGGGCGATGGTGTTTCTTATCCAGGACTTTGGCAAGAATTTTACGCACATGATCACGATTGACGATTACACGGGATTTTTTCTGGCCGTGATTCTTGGGTTGGGCATTACGTTCGAGATGCCGATTGTGATTTTCTTCCTGGCGCTGTTTGGGATTGTGGATGCGAAGTTTCTGCTGAAGAATTTTCGGTATGCGGTGATGGCGATCTTTCTGCTGGCGGCGGTGATCTGTCCGGATCCTAGCCCGGTGGGAATGTGCTTGTTTGCTTCGCCGATGCTGGTGCTTTATTTCGTGGGGGTGGGCGTGGCGTGGATTGTTACTCGGAACCGGAAGAAGAAGGATGTTGTTCAGGGAGCGGCTTAGGTGAGAGTACGGATTTGGGCGGTGGTGGGAGGGGTGCTGGCGGTTGCGCTCGCTGTTTCGTCGACGGGGCATGCGCAGACGCATGGGGTGAGTGGGGCGGAGGTGATGCGGCTGACGCAGGCGTATGTGAATGCGGCGCCGAAGCGGTATATCGGATCGCCGGGGCATGCGGCGGCTGAGGCGTTTATCAAGGATCAGTTCAAGCCGGAGGTGGCGAAGGGGAATTTCGTCGATGATAAATTTACGGCTCGAACGCCGATTGGGCCGTTGACGATGCATAACCTGATCGTGAAGTTTCCGGGGAAGAAGGACGGGATTATTGTTCTGGCTTCGCATTACGAGACGAATTATTGGTTGAAGGATATTCACTTTATCGGGGCGAATGATGGGGCTTGTACTACTGCTTTGCTGATTGCGCTGGGGCAGTATTATCGCGAGCATCCGCCGCAGGGGTATTCGGTGTGGCTGCTGTTTACGGATGGCGAGGAGTCGATTAACAAGGACTGGACGGATTCGGATTCGCTGTATGGGACGCGGCATATTGCGGCGAAGTGGTCGCGGGACGGGACGCTGGGGCACATCAAGGCGTTTGTGCTGGCGGACATGATTGGGTGGAAGCAGTTGAACATTGATAAAGAGACGAACTCGACGCCGTGGCTGCTGGAGCTGGAGGCGAAGGCGGGGAGAGACACGGGGCACTCGAAGTATTTGTTCAAGGAGTCGCAGGCGGTTGAGGATGATCATCTGCCGTTTGTGCAACGTGGGGTACCGTCGCTGGACGTGATTGATTTTCAGTATGGGACGGCGCAGGATCCTGAGGCGTTTCACCATACGGACCAGGACACGATGGATAAGTTGAGTGCGGCGAGTCTGCAGGTGGCGGCGGATTTGTTTTTGGATCTGGTGAAGCTGATCGATCAGCGATAGGGATGAGGGTGTTGGGTGTGGCGCGCTGGGCGTGTAGGCTTCTTGAAGACACACGATGACGCCGCTCTCTTATTGGATTGCTTTTCATGTCGCGCTGGTGACCCTGCTAGGGGTGGAGTATTTGGTGCACCTGGCGGTGCCGAATGCCCGGCGCAAGGCGATGTGGGCGATTGGAATGTGGGTCGGCGCGTCGCTGTTGCTGGCGGTGGTACTTAGCCGGGTGTATGGCGTGACTGGGGCGACACAATACCTCGCGGGCTATGCGGTGGAACAGGTGATGTCGCTGGATAACCTGTTCGTGTTTCTGCTGCTGTTTGGACTGTTTCGCATTCCTCCGAGCAAACAGCCGAAGGTTTTGTATTGGGGGGTTGCGGGGGCGGTTGTGCTGCGCGGACTATTCGTTGCGGGCGGCGTTGGGTTGCTGAATCGGTTTCACTGGATTGAGTATGTGTTTGGAGCGTTGCTGTTGGTGGCGGCGGTGCGACTGCTGAAGCCGGAGCCGAGCGAGGATGAGCCGGAGCGGGCTCCGGGGTGGCTGAAGTGGTTGACCAAGTGGCATCCGATCAGTGAGAACCAGGATCATTTTCTTGTGGTGGAGAATGGACAGCGCATGGCTACGGTGATGCTGCTGGCGCTGGTGGCGGTGGAGTTCACCGATGTGGTGTTCGCACTGGATTCGATCCCGGCGGTGCTGAGTATTACGCGCCATCCGTTTCTCGCGTACACGTCGAACATTATGGCCGTGATGGGGCTGCGGTCACTTTATGTGCTGCTGGCGGCGGGGTTGGCGAAGCTTCGGTTTTTACACTTTGGGTTGGCGGCGGTGCTGGGCTTTGCGGCCGTGAAGATGCTGCTGGCGGATTGGGTGGAGATTGGGCCGGGGGTTTCGCTGGCAGTGATTGCGGGAATGATGGCGGTGACGGTGGGGGTGTCGATGGTGGCAGGGAGAAAGACAGCGAAGGCCTAGGTTCTCAGTTCTCAGTTGTCCGTTCTCAGTTGCAGGCAAGGACGAGCTCGCTACGCTCGGAATGACAGACAGTAAGGCAACAACGGCGCTGAGGACTTCTGCGAAGCTGGCGGGGTATTCTGAAGGACGATGACTTCTGCGGATGCACGTACGGTGATTGGTGTTCGGACTCCCTCGGCTGAGTACGAGGTGGAGATTGGTGCGGGGTTGGTGGAGTTGGTGGGGGCTCGACTGGACGCGCTGCTGGGCGGTGGCCTGAAGGCTGGGAAACAGCGGGCGTTTGTGGTGACGTCGCCGGAGATTGATCGGCTGTGGGGGGAGAAGTTGGACGGTGGATTCCCTGCTGCTGCGCTGACGCGGTTGATGGTGCCGGCGGGTGAGGAGCATAAGCGGCTGGCTACTGTGGAGAGGTTGACGGAAGAGCTAGCGGGGCTGGGAGCCGATCGGGATTCGGTGCTGGTGGCGCTGGGGGGCGGCGTGATTGGCGATATGACAGGGTTTGTTGCGGCGATGTATATGCGGGGGATTCGGTATGTGGGGGTGCCGACGACGGTGCTCGCGCAGGTGGATAGCTCGTTGGGCGGGAAGACCGGCGTGAACCTGGCGGCGGGGAAAAATTTGGTGGGGGCGTTTCATCATCCGCTGGCGGTGTATGCGGATATTCGGACGCTGGGGACGCTGCCGGCGGCGGAGTTGCGGGCGGGGCTGCAGGAGTCGGTGAAGGCTGGGATCATTCGGGACCGTGGGTTGTTTGAGTTTTTGGAGCGGGAGAGCGCGGCGGTGCTTGCCGGCGATGCTGAGGCGTTGACGCGGGTGGTGGCGGCTAGCGTGCGCGTGAAGGCTGAGGTGGTTAGCGCGGACGAGCGGGAGGGTGGGCTTCGGATGATTTTGAATTTGGGGCACACGCTGGGGCATGCGATCGAGGCGGCTACCGGATATAAACAATTGCTGCATGGCGAGGCTGTCGCGTGGGGGATGGTTGCGGCGGTCGGGATTGCGCAGAAGCGTGGGACGGTGACGTCGGAAGAGGCCGAGCGGATGGACAGGGTGATTCGCGCGTATGGGCCGCTGCGTGGGTTTACTGCCGAGGCGAGTGAGTTGGTCGCGCTGACGGCGAAGGATAAGAAGAATCGGAGCGGGGCGCGGTCGTTTGTGCTGCCGGTGGGGATTGGGGATGCGGTGGTGGTGAAGGATGTTGGCGAGGCGGAGTTGATGGTCGCGGCGGAGCGGATTGTGAATGAGGCGCGTGGGGTAGGGGTGAGTGCGTGAGTGTTGTGGACGAGGTAAATCGGGGGGCGCGGCCGGCTGGGGAAACGAATGAGGCTGCGGCGGCGGAGCATGTGCGGGAGATTTTTGATTCGATTGCTCCTAGTTATGATTTGTTGAATCATTTGCTGTCGATGGGGTTGGATCGGCGGTGGTGGGGGCGGGCGGCGCGAAGTTTCAAGGACGTGTTGGCGCGGCCGAATGCGCGGGTGCTGGATCTTTGTTGTGGGACTGGCGATATGACGGCCGCGTTGTTGAAGGAGCGGCCGGTGGGTGGAGTTCCGGTGACGGGGCTGGATTTTTCTGGGGAGATGTTGGGGCGCGCGAAGGGGAAGTATGTCGGCGCGAATGCGGTTTGGGTGAAGGGCGATGCGATGCATCTGCCGTATGCGGATGGGAGCTTCGACCTGGTGACCGCGGCGTTTGGGTTTCGGAATTTGACGAACTACGCGGAGGGGCTGGCAGAGATCTATCGGGTGCTGGCTCCGGGTGGGCGGATGGGGATTCTTGAGTGCAATCAGCCGGATGGTCTGCGAGGGTTTGGGTACGGGATTTATTTTCAGCATGTGCTGCCGGTCGTGGGTGGGATGATCTCGGGTGAACGCAAGGCGTATCGGTATCTGCCGGAGTCGGTGGCGCGGTTTCCGCGGCCGGCGCAGATGCTCCCGATGATGCGGGAGGCGGGGTTTGTGGATGCGGCGTGGGATGGGTATTTGCTGCAGGCGGCGGGGCTTTATCGCGCAGTGAAACCGGCTGGGTGAGGGACGGTTGTCAGTTATCAGTTCTTAGTTCTCAGTTGGCGGACATGTGTGGCGTTCGCAGGGTTGAACAGGTATGCTCAGGGCGATGGACGCGGGCTGCGCAGGGGATAGCAGGGTTGGGGCGAATGAGGGTGGTTGAGGCTGGCCGGAACATAGGACGATGAGCGACGTCGGATGAGTGAAACAAGAACGATGAGTGAAGTTCAATGAGTCAGATGGCTACCGCGGCGAAGCGATCGGCGGCGCAGGCGTCGCTGCTGGCGGCCGCGGGGATTACGCTGCTCAAGCTGCTGACGGGAATCCTGGCTGGCTCGCTGGGGATGCTGAGCGAGGCGGCGCACTCGTTTATTGATTTGATTGCGTCGGCGATTACGCTGCTAACAGTCCGGGCGGCGGATATGCCCGCGGATGAAGAGCACAATTACGGACATGGGAAGCTGGAGAGCTTGTCGGCGGCGTTTGAGACGCTGCTGATGGTGGGATCGTGCTTGTGGATTGGGCGCGAGGCGATCGTGCGGATGGTGCATCATACGCGTCTGGACCTGCGCTGGTCGGTGTGGCCATTTGCTGTGCTGGCGTTGTCGATGGCGGTGGACTGGACGCGGTCGCGGTCGCTGCACCGGGTGGCGAGAGAACACAGGAGTGATGCGCTGGAAGCAGATGCGGTGCACTTTGGGACTGACATCTGGTCGTCGGCGGCGGTGTTTCTTGGATTGCTGGCGGCTTACGCGGGACAGAAGTTGAACGTGCCGGCGCTGGAGTATGCCGATCCAATTGCGGCGTTGATTGTGGCGGCGATTATTCTGCGGGTGACGTGGCGATTGGCGCGGCAGACTGTCGATTCCCTGCTGGATGCGACGCCGCCGGAGGTGCGGGAGCAGATACGGCGGGACTTGATTCGCGACCTGGAGGCGGAGGAGGGTGTGCTGTCGGTGAACCGGGTGCGGGTGCGGCGGTCGGGGTCGAATTATTTTGTCGATCTGACGCTGAGCCTGCCGCGGCGAATTACGTTCTCACGGTCTGAACAAATTACCGCTGCGGCTACCGAGGCGGTGCAGCGGCTGCTGCCGGGAGCCGATGTGGTGATTCACACGGTGCCGACGGCGTCGTTGGGAGAGAGCGTGTTCGACAAGGTGCGGGCGGTGGCGGCGCGTTCGAACTTGTCGATACATGATGTGAGCGTTCGGCAGTACGACGGGGCGCTGCATGTGGAGCAGCACATGGAGGTTCCGGAGACGATGACGCTGCGCGAGGCGCATGACCTGGTGACGGCGCTCGAGACCGAGATGAAGCGCGAGGTGCCGGGGATTTCTACCTTGTTGACGCACATTGAGAGCGAACCGGCGACGATCGCGGAAGCGGCGCAGATTGATCCGAGCAAGAATTTGGAGCATCAACTACGGACGACCGCTAGTCATTTTCCGGAGATCCTGGATATTCACGAGATCACGTTGACGCGAGGGCATGGTGGCGCGGCCAACAGCGTGCAGGTGAACCTGCACTGCACGCTGCCCGATGATCTTCCGATGGAGGCCGTGCACGAGGTGATTACGAACTTCGAGAGCGAGTTTCGGCTGGACCATCCGCAGGTGTCGCGGGTGTTTATTCATCCGGAGCCGGCTACGGATAATCGGCGGTGAAGAAAGTTGTCAGTTCTTAGTTCTTCGTTGTCAGTAAAGGCGGCTTTGCAACTGACAACTAACATCTGACAACTGAGAACCTTCTGTATGCTGGGGCTGCGATGAAACGTTGGTTGGGCTGGGTGATGTTGGGGTTGGGGATGCTGGCGGTGATGCTGCTGTCGGCGGGGTTGACGCTGCGGTTTGCGCTGCATGGGCACGAGGTGACGATTCCAGACTTTGCCGGGATGACGGTGGGTGAGGCCAGCCAGGCGGCGCTGCACACGGGCGTGGATTTGAACATCGAGAACAAGTTTTATTCGACTACGGTGCCGGTGGGGAGGGTGTTGTCGCAGGCACCGGCGGCCGGATCGCGGGTGCGGCACGGGTGGCAGGTGAGGGTGACGGAGAGTTTGGGGCCGCAGCAGGTGACGATTCCGGACGTGGTGGGAGACCCGATGCAGGAATCGTCGATGGAGATACGCAAGATGCAGCTGGACCTGGGGACGCTGGCGCATATTGGCGCGCCGGGTGATGCGGAGATGACGTTGGCGCAGACGCCGCCGCCGAATGCGGGGGTGGACCAGCCGACGGTGAGTTTGCTGCTGAGCTCGTCGGTGAATGCGTCGAGTGCGTTTGTGATGCCGTCGTTTGTGGGGATGAGTTTTGGGGCGGCCAATCGGGCGGCGATTGGGTTGGGACTGAAGGTGGCGACGATTGGCGGTGTACCGGCGACGGCTCCGGAACCAGCGCCTGCGCCGGTGGTGCCGGGGCAGGCGGTGGTGCCTGCTGCGCCCGCTGCTCCTGTGGCGCCTGTTGTGCCGAGTGGGGTGGTGACGGAGCAGTCGCCGGAGTCGGGGTTTAAGGCGAGTCGGGGGGACGTGGTGCGGCTGACGCTGGGGGCGAGTGGGGCTGCGGCGGCGCCGGCTGCTCCCGCTGCAGCGGTTCCGGCGGCGGCACACTAAGGTGAGCTAGGGGCGGTGGAGGAGGGCGGCGAAGAAGCCGTCGCCGCGGAAGTTTGCGCCGGGGAGGGTGCGGAGGTTGCCGTTGCGGAGGAGGTCCGCGGGGGCGCCGGCGGGGAGGAGGCCGGTGGTTGCTAGGTTGGTGAGGATTGGGTCCAGGGGGAGGGTGGTGATGCCGGGGGTCGCTGCGAGGGCGGCGGCTACTACCTGCTCGTTCTCTTCGGGTTCGAGCGAGCAGGTGGAGTAGAGGAGGTGGCCGCCGGGGGCCAGGCGGGTTAGGGCGGCTGTGAGGATTTCGCGCTGGCGGGTGGCCTGGCGGGCGAGGTCGGCGGGCTGGAGGCGCTGGCGGATCTCAGGATTGCGGCTGAGGGTGCCGGTGCCGCTGCAGGGGACGTCGCAGAGGATGAGGTCGAAGAGGCTTTCGGTTTCGGGGAGG
>Ga0302324_100004854_pt1 | contig 29658 bp, 30 predicted proteins | sample Palsa_T0_1_FD_201949 | JGI IMG/M metagenome (GOLD analysis project Ga0302324, IMG submission 201949) | Peat permafrost microbial communities from Stordalen Mire near Abisko, Sweden - Palsa_T0_1 | ecosystem: Environmental > Terrestrial > Soil > Palsa > Peat permafrost | place: Sweden: Abisko...
AGCCCCGACGTTTTCTCAATCGTTTGCGGCCCGACTAAAGTCGTGCCCTGATACAAAACAGAGCATTCGTGCAGCCCGTAAAGTTTTCCCCTGAGGGAAGCCGAGTTCTCACGCCAGGCTCTCAAGCCGCTGATGTACGTTTTTTCTACCCTCTAAATTCTCTTGTGCGCTGATAAAAAGATGCCCTCAGGGGCTAAAGCCCGACGTTTTCTCAATCGTTTACGGCCCGACTAAAGTCGTGCCCTGATACAAAACAGAGCATTCGCGCAGCCCGTAAAGATTTCCCCTGAGGGAAGCCGAGTTCTCACGCAGGCTCTAAAGCCCCGAGCATTTATCGCGGGTTTGAAAACTCGCTCCCCCGGACTGAAGTCCGGAACTGGCGCGGATTGCATGACCTGGCACGGATATCACGGATCACGCTGTAGCCTGCGCCAAAAATATGGCGGGTGAGGGGATTGGCAGCGCTGAGATCCGCAGGGGCTGAAGCCCAGAGTCTTTCAAGCATTTTTCGGCCCGACTAAAGTCGTGCCCTGATACAAAACAAAGTTCTCACGCAAACTGTCAAGGCCCATGACTTCTCCGCCGGAACACCCCAGGTCTCAAAAGCGAGACCTGGGCCACCCACTCAATCACTGGCCCCGCAACCAGCGCTCCAGTTCTTGCGGCGTCGCTTCAGCGGCAGGACGAAAGGATCATGATGCAAGGCAGACGCATACCGCGTGGTGCTATTACTGGAAGCTGAAATGGAACCTAAAAACCGTGCATCTCCTTGGTTCACCCCTGCTTCAGCCTTCTACGCGGAGGTGTTGATCAGACTCCCCGTACCCCGTCCGTTCTCCACCAGAAAGTCTGCTAGATCGTGCTGTGCATCATCCTGCGGTGCGCCCTGGAGGCTGCCTGAATTGAGCGATTCTGATATTTTGCCGATCAGGGTATCGAGCGGGTTTGCGGTCGGAGCGCCGGCATCGGAAGAGGCGTGCTGAGTCTGCAGATCCAGCTGGACCTTGCTGACGTCCGTCTTTGCTGCGGAGGTATTTCCAGAAGTCAGGTCTTTGAGCAGGGAGGTCAAATCGTCGCCCAGGTCACTCGACAAGTTTGGAGCAGTCTGAGCCTGCAGATCTGCTTCGAGCCCATCAAGGCCGGTATTTGCTCCGGAATCATCTACAGGAAGCAGCGCCTGGTGCTTCGGGGTATCACGCGAGTTGCCAGAGGTGTTGCTGTCCAGGCTCGACGTGATTGCGGGGATCCGAGTTACCCTCGTCAATTCCGTCGCAAGCGAGGTATCGAAAAGCGAGGGGGATGGAATATCGTCGATGGACAAGGGAACCCTTTCAGAACCTAAGTGAACTTCGCACACTCGAAGATAAATGCTTTATCGGCGGCGGGTTGGAAAGAGTTCATGGGCACTACGCTTTTTTCGTAAGCTGTAGGCAGGAAAACCGAGGCACACCATGGTGGAGACGTTTTATAAGATCGAAGTTGCCAAAGGAAAGTACACCGAGTCAGCCGAGTACTACACGCTTGCCCTAATACCCCTTACGGGCTCATCCTACGTCGTTACAGAGCACCACGGGTGGTGGGATAACGTGGCAAATAAAGCTCGGCTCAAAACTACCATCCTGACCAACGCAGACGAACCTACGCCCGAAGATGAAGCAAGGCGCATATACGATGAGCAGCGCTCGTATCTACCAGCAAGCGTTTCGTCCACGTCTACCAGCAGACACGATGAACAGCGGTTAACCACCTGGAGACGCTGGCGGAGGAGATCCGGAAGCGCTCGGCAGCCATTCGGTAACGTGCTAAAACGAGTCGATTGGACCGGATTGATACTCTGCTCTCAGCTGCTCTTTCCTTTATCCGATAGAGAGATCAGTTGGCGTCATGTTCACAATTAGGAACGTTTCCTGGACGGCCTTGGTTACGATGTCTCAACCTGGGACACGAATGCTTCTAAGGGCAGAGATACGACTGGCGAGGAACCTCCAATGGCTCATCAAACCATCGCGAAATACTCGACGCCAAGTGGAATCACTCTGGAGGTGATGGTGCAAATTATCGAACCGTATATCGAGGATTGCGGAGAAGAACCGCGAATTTGCCAACGTGCCGTTTCTTCATCACGTGCAAAATGCAGTGCTGAAATAGTCCTGCGCGACGAGCACGGTGAAGATCAGTTTCTATGCAGAACCCATGCCGCACAAGAGCTGAGAACTAACCTGGATTTACTCGCAAGAGCGGTCATCGAGATATCCTTAATTGCGAAACGGCCACTGTAAACGTCGACACAATCACAGGCGCCATGCAAGGTCCTCCGGTCTGGCCGGGTTATGGCTACGGACCTCCGCAATCTATGCCCCAGCTACGTTCTCGCTTCTGACAGATATTGGTTTTTTGCGCGGAAGGGCTGCCGATACCGGCCTGTTGTAGTTTGGCGAGGGCAGCTGATCGTGCAGGATCACATTGAGTAAAGATTTGTGCACCCTGATGCGTCCGTTGTATTCGACGAAGCCGAGTCGGCGAAAGCGATTCATGAAAAAACTGACGCGCGACCGAGTCGTTCCGATCATCTCTGCCAGGGTTTCCTGTGTGATCTTGGGGATCAGACTCTCCGGTTCGCCCGGCTTTCCAAAATCCGCCATCAACAGAAGAATCCTTGCCAGGCGTCTCTCGCTGGAGTTGAAAAGCTGGTCGACCAGATCAGCCTGGGTACGCATGCTGCGGGCGAGAAGAAACTTAAGGAACAGGTCGGAGAAGCCATGCTCCTCCTGCATCACACGGATCATCTCCGCCCGCTCTATTTTGAGGACCGTACAGGCGGTGATCGCCGTGGCTGTTGCCGGGCGGCGTCCCGTTGCTCCGGCAATCGATTCTTCTCCGATAAAGTCGCCTGCGACGAGAAGGGTGAGGGTAGCTTCTTTACCCGACGCAGAGACCACTGTCAGCTTGGCGCGGCCCTTCTGCAAATAAAAGATAGAGTCGGCTTCGCTGCCCTGAGAAAAGAACGCCTCACGTGCCTTGGTTTGGACGATCCTTCGTCCCGGACCGGCACTCGCCAGAAAAGCCTCAGCATCAAAGTCCCGTCGCCTTGGGTCGGTCACTAGAGTGGCCTCTTTTCCCGGTTGTCATAGTTCTTGGGGTTACTGTTCATGATACGCCTCAGGCTTCCCGGGTGTTCGGCTTCAGCTTGGAAGTCTGTTGTAACTATTTAGCAACCAACCGCGATCTAGCGCGGTGCCGTGATCAGTGACCCATTCTCGCTTGCGCTCGCCTGTGCCACCATCGTCTCGGCTCGCGAAACCGGCACTAAGTCGCTTTCCGGAGTGGGCGTCGGGGCCCCGCTGATTACTGGTTCTCCATCCGTTGCTTTCCTCGTTTGTTCCTGGCCCAATCCCATGGTCAACGCTGTCAATCCAGCAAGGCCACCCAATTGCATCGATTCGACGGCAGTGCTGGGGACAATGACAATGGTAGAGTTTGCCTTGAGACCTTCGTACAACATGTTCATGGCTCTCAAATGCAACGCAACCGGGTTGTTCATATAGGTTTTTGCTGCTTCGCCAAATTTCTCTGCCACTTGACGCTCGGAATCTCCCAAAATCACGCGTGCCTGCCGCTCTCTTTCCGCCTGGGCCTGCATTGACATTGCATCTTCCAGGGAAGCGGGGATCAATACATCCTTGACCTCGACCGATATGACGTTGATGCCCCAAGGTTCTGTGCGCTCGTCAATAATCTTCCTTAGAACGTCGCTGATCTTGTCTCTGCCCTCGAGCATTTCCGAAAGCATGGTCTTGCCGATGACATCGCGCAGCGCTGTTTGGGAGGCCCAGCTGATTGCACTCGGATAGTCAGCTACATCCAGGGCTGCCCTTTTGGGATCCACAATCTTCCAGAACAGCACCGCATCTACATCTACAGGAACCGTGTCTTTGGTTAGAGTTTTTTCCGCTTTGAAGGAACTCGTGAGGACACGGGTGTCGATCCAGTAGGGAATACTATCTATGACCGGAATGATCAGAAATAATCCCGGTCCCTGAAGAGACCGGAACTTACCAAGCCGCAAGACAACCGCCTTGCTCCATTGATCCGCCACCTGAATTCCGGAAGAGACAAACCAAGCGAGTATAAGCCCGATGCCCCCGATCCCCAGGGCGTTTAGGCTACCGGAGGTTCTATAGACCGCATACGCCAAAACAGCGCCGGCGGCCAGGATCAAAACAAATATCAACGCAGCAAACGAACTGTTCCTTTTCATTGCAATCACCTCATGTGGGGCGGTCAGCCGCAGCCCGGGCGGTTGCTCTTGCTTCAGCATGGCCGCGATTCATCTGGAGTTGTGGCGCGTTCCCTGGATGATGTTTTCCCGTGGCCACGGCGGGAGAGGTGCCATGAACGAGCAGCGTGCGCTTTTCTGCGGATTTCAAGAAACCCGCTCATCCAGTGTTCCACCCGTCAAGGTCATGCGCTGAGCAATCCGATACAGTTTCAATGAAACAGGTGATGATTCATCGCGGCATCTATCTCAGCAAATCAGCGTAACTGCGGGGGGCGGCGGCCCGTCATCAAGGATTCAAGAATTGCTGCAGGTTGTCGGCCGCACTCGCTATCGACCTTGCCAGACTGAGCTTCGCTAAATTGTGGGCGAATACACTGTTGATCAGGTCAAGCTCGGCGGAGGTGAGGGATTCCTGGGCCTGGACGACTTCCACATTGTCGGTAACGCCGGCGTCAAACCTCTGTCGCGTCAGGTCCAGCGTTTCTCTTGTTACCTGAATATTCCTTTGACCCAGTTTCACCTGACTGGTTGCCGCCCGGAGATCGAGGTAGGCGTTCCGCACATCACTTTCCACCTGGCTCCTGGTGTCTTCGAGTTCGGCTTGCCGCTGGGCCAGGAAAGCCTTCGCCTGCGTGATATCGCCCGCCGTGCGACCTCCCGGCCAAATTGGAATATTGAGCCTGGCCGCGCCGAAATACGTCGTTTGCACCTGCGACGGGTTGGTTCCGATTGCTCCGTAGTTGCCATTCACTGAAAGTGCGGGCAGACGCTCATAGCGAGCAGCCGCAAGCGCGTGTTCGGCGGCATGAATCTGCGCTTCCGCGGCCTTGATATCCGCTCGGCGCTCAAACGCCTGCTTCAGTGCGTCATCTAAGCTGAGATCAGGCGCAGCCACGAAGGGCACATCATCGGTAAGGTCGTATTCGTCGTTAGGAGGCAGTCCAGTCATTCGCGCCAACCCGATCTTCTGTCTGGCTACTTCGTTCTCGAGCGAGATAACTCGTTGTTGCTGGGTAAGCTTTTCGACTTCGCTGCGGTCGACGTCTACTTGAGGCGCCAGTCCCACGCTTCGCTTTTGCAGAGTCTGCTGATAGAGCGCAGTTGCCGTGTCCAATTGAGAATGCGCGGACGTGACCCTCGCCTTTGTTGCGATCACTTGCAGATAGGTACCGCACACCGCAAGGACGACCATCTCGCGCGCATCCTGCGCTGCGAACCTGCTGGCGCGATAAACCTCTCTTGACGACCGATAGTTGTTCCATTCGGTCAGATCGACGATCGATTGAGAGACGCTGCCCCGCATGTCGATATTGTTAAAGGGTCCGATGGTCGCCGGGATGGCAAAGCCAGGAATAGTGAAGCGAAACCCTTCCGCCCCAAGGCTGATCTGTTGAATCGTCTCGGCCAAATAGCCGCTTATATTGGGAAGCAGGGCGCTGCGTGCAACCTGACTCTGCCCTTCAGCCTGACGCACAGCGTGGCTCTGACCCACCGAGCCAAGGTTATAGTTGAGTCCTCTCGCAATGGCTTCGCGGAGCGATAGCTTACCCGAAAACGGCAGTTTCGCCGTGCTCGAAGCGCTTCCGGAATATGGCCCCTGGGCCTGAACCGTTGGGTTTATCGTATTTACGCTGTCTGTTGTGCCTGCTATAGGCGCCTCCACCGTGGTCACCGCCCCGCTCTGTCCAGGGCGCCCGGAGAGGGGAAGCGGACTTGCTTGCGAACTCTGCGATTGGCCCGGCCGCGACGTGATTAAGAGGATTGCCAAGCAGAGAATCGCGGCTTTTCTCTTCTCATCATTCATATCAACATTCCTCGTCCTTAACTGAGCTGCTTTCGGAATCGCCAGACACTTAACGAGCCAAGCGCCAGCGTAATCAGCAGCAAACCAAGGAAGTTAAGCCAAAGCTCGATCAATCCGCTGCCCTTGAGCGTGGTTCCGCGAGCGATGGTTGCGAAATGATGAATTGGGTTCAGTACAGTAAAAGGTTGTAACCATTTCGGCATCGCCTCAACCGGATTAAGCGCACCAGACAAAGCTGAAAGAGGTGGATTCACAAAAAAACACAGTAACTGTGCTTGCTGAGCCGACTTGCTGAACGTGGCAATGACAGTGCCAATGCTGATACCAGACAAGATGCACAGTGCGCCGCCGGCAAGCAGAAGCAAAATGTTGCCGCGGAATGGAACTCCGAACGAAAATTTGAGCACGCCAATGGCCGCCAACATCATCAGGAAGAGCAGCAAGAACAGAGGCGTGATCTTGGCGATGATGATCTCCGAACTGGAAGCAGGGGACATGAGCAACTGTTCGAGCGTCCCCGCTTCCCGCTCGCGAACCATAGCCGCGGAGCAAATGAGGGAACTATCCAGGATTAGCAGCAAACCAAGTACACCGGTCACGATAAACCACGAATCGACCAGACCGGGGTTGTAGAGAAACGCGGGTTGCAGTTGCACTTGACCGCGACGGGCGAAGTCCGACCCAGCATTAGGTTGGGCGCGAACATGAATGCCCTGGTTCCGTAGGCCCGTGTTGAACCTCTGGATGACGCTTTCTGCATATCCGCGGCTGATCGTGGCAGTATTTGCATTGGTGGCGTTCAGCAAGAATTGAATGGTCGTCTGCCGATCGCGCGCCAGGTTCCGCGCGTAGTCGTAAGGAACGACCATCCCGGCGTCGGCCTTGCCCCGGCTGACCGCATCTCCAAGTTGGTCAACCGAGGAATAGTAGCCGGCCAGCCGGAAACTCTTGCTCTCGGTCAATGTCGCAATCAGCTCCCGGCTCTCGGGCGACCGGCTATCGTCTACGATTGCGAGAGGGACGTTCGATACCGCCGCACTCAGCGCGAAGCCTATGAGAGTCAGCTGCACGACGGGCATGACCGTCATGGAAAACATCAGTTTCCGGTCGTGTCGGGTCTCGTTGAACTCTTTCTTAAGCAATGCCCGCAGGCGATAGCTGACCAGAGAGTTCAGAAGCTTTTTCATCTTCAGGCCTTCACCTGCATCCTTCTCATGCCGAGCCATGCACTTGCGTAAAAGATGGCTCCAATCACCCCGATGATGAGGACCTTGAACCACATGGCAGCCCATCCCCCGCCCTGCAAGAGCGCGTCGCGGACGATCTCGATGTAGTACCGGCCCCAGACGAGGTCCGAAATCCAACGCAGCCCGGCCGGTATGTTTTCGATCGGAAAAATCAGGCCGGTAAACAAGTACACCAGCAGAAATCCGCCGAAAGCCACCGCTTGCATGGCCGCGGCCTGGTTTGGGATGATCGCTCCGATCATTGTTCCAAACGCGGCCACGCAAAAAACATAGAGGATGGTGGCGATCAAGGCGGGCGTCGGATCGCCGGCAAAGCTCAGGCCAAAAGACGTGAAGAGAAGCAGTGACATGACAAGACACTCCGCCAGCGCCACGGCCATGAACGCGATGATTTTACCCAGCAGGAACTCATGCGCGGAGATACTCGATACGTATACCTGCAGGATCGTCTTCTGCTCACCCTCTTTCGCCATGGCAAGCGCGGCCAGCAGAGGCGGGAACATGGAGATGCCAAGCACAAATATCCCAGGAGCGAAGAACTTCGTCGAAGAGAGCCCGGGGTTGAACCAGAGGCGAATGGCGGTCAGTATCGGCGCTGCTTGCGCTCCACCGGCCTGCTGGGCGTAAGCGCTGGTGATCTGGCTGGCGTATGCCGAGACTAACTTGGCCGTGTTTGCATCAGAGGCATCCACCATGAATTGGACAGGCGCGTTGACACCCCGTGCCATGTCGCGACCAAAGTGGAATGGGATGATGAGCACGGCTCGCGCCGCATTGGAAGCAAGGGCCGCCTCGGCTGTCTTGTCCACCGGCCACGAGACGACGTGAAGCGTTATCGAAGCCCGGAAGGCGTCGATAAAATCGTTGGACGCCGATGAACCGTCAAAGTCCTGCACCACGATCGGAAGCTCGTTCACCGTGAGCGAGAGTGCGTTGCTCATCAGCACAAGCAGGAACACGGGGAGCGCCAGCGCGAGGGCCAGAGTACGCCAGTCTCGAACCATCTGGGTTAGCTCTTTGCGTGCTTGCGCAACGATACGCCTCATGCTGGCTGCTTCTTAGTCATCGGTGGCTGCCTTGCCCTGCGGACGTGCCTTCTCAACGATAGAGATAAACACGTCTTCGAGCGAGAAGGGGTTTTCTCTCGCGCTGATCACGCGTATCCCGTTCTCTTCCAGGCGATTCTTGGTTTCCTTGATGGCGTGCCCTGGGTCTTCGTCCGTGATTACATGCAGACGTTCGCCGAACAGCGACACTCTCCAGCTATCAGTCTTTCCCTTCAGCAGATCGGCGGCCTGTTGGGGCTGGTCGACGAGGAATTCAAGCAAGTGTCCCGACTGCTGGGCTTTGACGCCGCTGGGCGTGCCCTCGACCACGAGCTCGCCCGCGACCATCATTCCGAGACGGTTGCACTGTTCCGCTTCATCGAGATAGTGAGTAGTCACCAGGATCGCCGCGCCGCCGTCGGCCAGCCGATTAATCATCGTCCAAAAGGCGCGCCGCGCGAGAGGATCGACGCCCGAGGTCGGTTCGTCGAAAAATAGAATGTCCGGTTCATGCATGATGGCTGCACCGAAGGCCACCCGCTGTTTCCACCCGCCCGGCAGGCTTCTCGTGATCTGGTCCTGCTTTCCGTCGAGCCCCGAAAATGACAGCACCCACCGAATCTTCTCTTCGCGGTCTTGTTCAGGAACTCCATACACCCCGGAAAAAAAATCAAGGTTCTCGAGAATCGTCAAGTCGTCGTACAAGGAGAACTTTTGCGACATATAACCGATGCGCTCGCGTACAGCTTCCGATCTCAAGTTTCCACCTGTGCCACCCAATTCCATCGTTCCGCTGGTAGGGTCCAGCAGTCCGCAGAGCATTCTGATCGTGGTTGTCTTGCCGGCGCCGTTCGCCCCAAGGAGCCCATATATTTCGCCATTCCGAATCTGCAGGCTGACCTTCTTTACCGCCGTGAATGCTTTAAACACCTTGACGAGATCTGTTGCCCCCACCGCAATCTGTCCCCGCAGGCTGCTGTGATCGTGCTTTGCAGGAAATGCAACCGTATCGGCCTTTTGGCCCAATGCACGCAACTTCGCCACAAAGGTGTTTTCCAGTGTCGGCTCATCGACACGCATATCGTCTACGGATAAGCCCTTCAGTTTTCCCGTAACCAACTTCCGCGCTTTGTCTGGATCGCGCACCAGCAAGTCGAGCCGGTCGCCGAACCGCTGAACGTCCATGATGTCCTTATCCGGCCCGGCCCCCTCGGAGAGTAGGCTCTCCGCCTTCCTCAGGTCCGCGGTGCGAAGCTCGATTCGCTTGGCGCCCAGGCTTGCGCACAGCTCTGCGGGCGTGCCGATTTGAATGATTTCGCCCAGGTGCATAAAAGCGATGCGATGGCACCTCTCGGCCTCATCCAGGTAAGGAGTAGCCACAAGGATGGTCAACCCGTCCGCCGACAAGTGAGCGAGTACATCCCAGAACTCTCGCCGGGAAACCGGATCGACACCCGTGGTTGGCTCATCGAGCAGCAACACTTTAGGTTGTGGAACGAGCGCGCAGACGAGGGCCAGTTTTTGTTTCATCCCGCCGCTCAACTGCCCGGCAAGCCGGTCCACGAATCGGTCCATCTCAAACATGCGAAGATATTGAAGACCGCGCTCAGCGATCTCCTTCGACGGAAGGAGCCGCAGATCGCCGTTGTAGCGAATGTTTTCCGTCACCGTCAAGTCGGGATACAGGCTGAATGCCTGGGTCAGATATCCGGTTTGCGACCGCATGTCGCGTGCCGGGTGGCCAAAGATATTCGCATCGCCGGAGGTTGCTTCCATTACGCCTGCAAGAATCTGAAAGGTGGAAGTCTTTCCAGCGCCATCCGGGCCAATCAGGCCGAAGATCTCTCCGTGGCTAACCTCAAAGCCAATTCCGCGGACCGCCTCAAGTTTGCCATAGCGTTTCGTTAGGCCGCGAACTTGGATCGCCGGTTGCCCGGGGATGTCATGGCGGTGATCCACCGCGTGGTCTGGATTTGCAGTGATCATTTGCGCTTGACCTTCGGCCACTTGTCCCCCTGCACCAGGACTTCGCCATCGACAGGCATGCCAGGCTTGGCAAAGCCGAACCCGCCTATCAATTGCAGCTTGAGTCCGACTACCTGCTTGACACGGTCGTCGCGGAAGTATGTGTTTTCCGGAGTGAAGGTCACCTGTGGGTCGATCCTGGAGACGTAAGCGTAAATAGGCTTCTGCGAACTCGAGTCGAGATATATGCGTGCCGACTGTCCCACTTTTATTTTGCCGATTTGGCCTTCAGGGACAAACCCGCGCAGATACACCTTGCGCAAATCCAACAGCGTGATAATAGCGGTACCTTCCACCACTACCTCGCCCGGCTCCGCTGCACGCGTCACTACTGTTCCGGAAAACGGCGCCCTCACGGTCAGGTCATGGCGGTTGTCTTCCGCTTCTGCAAGTTCGGCGCGAGCCTGTTGCGTTTGTGCCGTTGCACTCGCCACCTCAGCTTCCTGCTGTGCAACCTGTCTTCGCACCGATGCAACCTGCGATTCGCGAATTCCAGGGTTGGACAGACTCGCTTCTGCTGTCGTCAACGCGCTCTGTGAGGCCTCAACCCGGCGCTTCGAAGCAGCAACTACCGCAGCCTGCTGATCGGCTGTCGTCGAAGCCTGCAGTCCCTGTCGCTCTGACACGGCCCCGGATTTCGCAAGACGCGTGTAGGCATCCTTATCGAACGCTGCAATCTGATACGCCGCCTGCTGCTGAGCCAATTCCGATTGCGCGGTGGCCAGATCGGCCTCCGCTTGCCCCACATGTCCTTCCGTATCCAGCTTCGACTGGTCTACTTGCAATCGGCTTTGCTGCAGTTGCTCCTCAAGGATGGCAATTTGTTCTTGTGCGGCTGCGGCCTTTGCATCTGCCTCTAGGAGAGCCGCACGAGCCTGATTCTCGCGCGCTCGGATCTGTGCGTCGTCGAGAATGGCGATCGTGTCTCCGGCATTGACGCTGTCGCCTTCACGCACGCGAACCTCAAGAATGCGCCCGGTTGTTTTGGAGGCAATTGCAGAGTCGTCGCCTTCGATCCGGCCACTCACGACAACAATGCTGTCTGGTATAGCGGGCGTTGCAAAAAAAACTCTCCAAATAAGAATCGCCGCCCCAATCAGGACCACGCCGGCAACGATCATCAGGATGAGGCGTCGTCGCGTCGCGGCCTGCTTCGTCTTTTCGTCGGCAGCCTGCTTAGCCTTATCGTCCGCTGCTTTCTTTTCACTTTCCTCTGGGTCCGGCTTTGCACCGGGCGGGCCCGTCTGCTTTTTTTGCTCGGCTTGTTCTGGTGCGCTCTCAAGTGTGGGTGTCGTCATTCGATGCCCTCGGTTTCCCTTACCGGTGCGATCGCTCTGTGCGTCGAGCGAAAGTCCTGGAGATACGAAAGTGAAAAATCCGCGATGTGATCCGCAATGCGTTCCACCTGGTCAGGTGTCATCCTTAGTTCCGGCCAAATCTCCGTCAACAATGGGCCTGGCAGAACGTAAGCAAGAACCTGTCCCACCACGCTGATTGCGCAGAGCCGGGTGCGATCGTCATGCGGAGGCAAGCCAATCATTTCTCCAATGAGTTCCAGTGATCGCCTATAGATCGGTCGAGCTACATTTTTGACAAGTTGTCGAAATGCCGGTGTGGGCTGAACCAGCTCGTGCGCCAGAAGTCGAGAATGCCAACCCGGTAGGCCTTCCCCGGTGATGCTCCGCAGTCGAGCGCGAATGAGAGTCCGCAAGATGTCTTCAGGGGGTGCGTTTTGATCAAGTGAGTTTTGAACGGCCGTAATCTGGACAGCTCGCACAGATTGCTGCAATACCTCGGTATAAAGTCCCAATTTATCGCCGAAGTGATAATTTACGGCAGCAACATTCGCTCCTGCTTCGACACAAATTTCGCGAATCGTGGCGGCCTGATAGCCTCGATCAGCAAATATCGGCCCAGCCACCTTGAGTAACTTCTCACGTGTCAGGTCGGGGGTGGGAAAACGTTTGCGCTTCGCTGGCTTCAGCCCTTGTTGTGAGCGATAACTATTCATATTCAAACGCGAGTTTAAAACAGTAACGTGCTGATTACTGTATCGGATTGCTCATCGAGTCAGCTCGCGGAAGGGAACCTTTGGTTACAGCGCCACGCTGTCTTCATTACCGCGATTGCAGGAGCGCTTTATGAAAGCGACTGCGATGCACGCCTCCTGGCGCACAGTGCCGAAGCCGTATGCCGCCTCATCGTTGCAGTGCGGGAAGGCTGGGCGGGAGCCGCACCCTTGGCGCTACGAACGAGATGGTTCGCTGGCGGACGATATTCCAAGATCCCTCTGCGAGAACGACACCCCGGAACTCAAAAGGGGGCTTGCGTCGATGGACACTTGGCGGCGGAATTCCAGCGATGGCTCGCTGGATCACTAGGCAAGAACCAGTTCACAATTCTTTCGAACGAGCAGAACGTGGTTCAACCAGAGAGGCTACTTTTTCTTCCTCGCTTCTGCGGACTGACTCCGTCAAGCGCGGCCGCTGCATCTCCCTTTTCACGCTGGAAATGATCTTCCTGGCGCGCTCTAAGCGATCCTGTTTTTTCTTCGTCATCACAACAATATGACCTGGGCGAAGAGCGGAATCTGTTCTCAATAGCTCGCAATCCCGTTTTTCCGTAACCAATTGTGTCGCGAATGAGATCGACGTGCCGGCGACGGTTGCTGGTCAGAGTAATTTTGCAAAGATGAGCAATTAGGTACAGTTCAGCTCTGCCTCCGGGACCTAGATTATATTTGTCGTCCCATGATCCTGCATTGACGGTGCTGGTGTTTCGAATACCGCGGTCGCAGCCCGGAGGCATGGGAGTGCCGGTTCACCTCATGTTCGTCCAGTCTCACTGCTGAGACGAAGGAGTCACATATGCCATCCAAGATGAATGCAGCTGTAGTCGAGCAATTTGGCAAGCCCCTGGTATTGCGGGAATGGGATATTCCTTCCCCGGGGCCACGCCAGATCGTGGTCAAAACCGAAGCATGCGGCGTGTGCCACACGGATCTCCACGCTGCACTCGGAGATTGGCCGGTGAAGCCGGCGCTCCCGTTCATTCCAGGTCATGAAGCGGTCGGGCTGATCGTTGCCCTTGGAGCAGAGGTGAGCCTGGTCAAAGAAGGTGACCGAGTCGGTGTCCCATGGCTTTACTCGGCATGCGGTCATTGCGAGTATTGCCTGACGGCGCGTGAAACCGTGTGTCCTGCAGCAGAGTTCGGTGGCTACACCAGGAATGGCGGCTTTGCCGAATACGTTCTTGCAGATCCCACCTACGTCGCCCACATTCCCGCAGGACTCACGCCAACAGAAGCCGCGCCTCTGATCTGCGCTGGTATTACGACCTACAAAGGGATTAAAGAGTCGCAAGCGAAACCTGGGGAATGGATGGCAATCTCTGGGATCGGGGGGTTGGGCCACCTGGCTGTTCAGTACGCGAAGGCAATGGGGCTGCTGGTATGTGCGATCGACATCGATGACGGCAAGCTGGCGCACGCCAAGCGCCTTGGTGCGGATCTGACCATCAATGCCAGGAACGTTGATCCCACGACCACACTGAAGAAGGAGACGGGTGGCGGAGCTCACGGGGTGCTTATTACCGCTCCGTCGCTCATCGCCTTTAAACAAGGCATAGGCATGACGCGCAAGTGCGGTACCTGCGTGCTAGTCGGGTTACCGCCCGGTGAGTTCCCGGTAGCTCTCTTTGATGTAGTGGCGAATTGCATCACAATCCGGGGTTCTTTTGTAGGAACTCGCCAGGACATGGTGGAAGCGCTTGATTTCGCGGTGGGAGGCAGGGTCAAAGCGGATATTGAATTGGCACCTCTTTCATCGATTAATAATGTCTTCGAACGGCTCCATCATGGCGACGTGCCGTCCCGCATGGTTCTTGACTTCACCCCCAGCGGTGCCCGGCAGGAACAGCATTCGTCCGGCTCGGAAGCCTTTATCCTCGAGACGGCCGGGGAATTCGCCTGAATGATGACAATGGCAACGAGTGTGTATCGGAGTGCTCAGTGTCTGCTGACTCGGAGCTCCTGGCAAAGACTCAGCCGGCAGAATTGTTTACTCAGATTTCAATGGAAAGCCGCGTAACGCAATGTCCTCGACCGCGATTCTGTTCGAAGCTAAGCAACTGCAAAACGTGGGTGACCGCCTGGACTTGCTGGCGGATGTGCTTCCTGTCGTCTCCGAGGCACTTCTCGCGATCTCCGGAAACATTCGTCAGACGGCCGCTTTGCTGGAGGTGCTGGTTGCGACCAAGCTGCGGCCGGCCAACGGATTTGAACCAGAAAAGTTCTGACAGGTTGGTCGGCTCAGTGGTGGGTGTCGAGTAGTGACAACCTTAAGTGGACACCGCTTGGCGGGAGGAGATCGGCGCTCAGTTCTACTCGCGGGGCCGCACTCGACCAGAATCCCAATGAGCAAAAACGCTCAGACATAGCCCCGTCAACAGGTCGACACTCAGAACATAGTCTCGCAACAGCAGCGCCAAGAGGGTGTCGTACGGCCTTCTCGAAGGAAGCTGTTGACCAGACTTTTGGGGGGAACGACATGGTTATCGACGTCAGCCAAAGTGCCGCAGCACTTGCCCAGGAGAGTGCAACGCGGGCGTTCCAGGTCCTCCTACACAACCGTCACTCTACCAGAGGTCCATTCGACCCTGATCGGCCGGTCACGACGCAACAGGTGAAGTTAATCCTAGAGGCGGCGCGTTGGGCTCCTACACCTGACAACATGCAGAACTTTGCCATCGTCGTGGTCGATGACAAAGAACGGCTTGAAGCACTCGGGAAGATTCCTGCCGAGATGTCAGAGACCTACCTTCGCGAAACCTATGAACACGTCTCTTTCAGCGAAGAGAGCCTAAAACGTAGGAAGACGGGTACTCTGGCGAGCATCTATCCCCGCGCATGGACAGATCCTGAAGCATGGAATCCTGAATCAGATGCCCGGTCGCAGCTCACGCTTCTGGGCAAGGCTGTCTTGCAGCCCCAGGTACTACTGGTGGTTCTTTATGACTCATCTATCCATTCCCCTGACTCTAAAGGCGACGCAATCGGGCTCATGGGGCTTGGCTGCGTCATGGAAAATATGTGGCTTATGAGTGAGTCCGAAGGACTGGGCATGCACGTACTTACCGTCTTTCGTAATGGAGCGGTCGAAAAGCAAGTGCAACACGCCTTGCATATACCGCCGCTTATGAAAGTTGCTTTTGCTTGCAGCCTCGGCTACCCCGCTGAACCGGCAAACCCTTATCTGCGCGTCCGGCGGGAACTGGAGGACTTCGTCCACCACAATGAGTTTGGCCACAAGGACGTCTTGTGGAGCGCGGCAGCCCCCGCGTGTTTCCCAGACCAGAAATCCTGACCATACTCACATGCAATCCGCGACTACATGGACCGGCCAGTACAAGCCGCTCCAAGGATCAAAGACTTTCCAGCCGCGCTTTTCCGTCGTTAACCTTGCAACAGGCCGACCAAATCCTCACTGAGACCGAAGGGCCTGGAGGTGGGTTCATTCATTCCTCAATGCTTCTCAGATGGCCTTCGATGGCCAGCAGGCCAATCCCGGTGGGATGGACTCCGGTGAGCCGCAGCCCCGCAGCGTCGAAAATCCGGCGGAAATCCTCGAGCGTGCGTTCCCTTCCCGGCAGCAGCGTTAGCAGAAGCACGTCCGAGATCTTCTTGCCTGCGGGATCGCCCCCGGGTTCCAGGATCGCGTCAAAGACAATCAGCCCATCGCCCGGCCGCATGGATTTTGCGCAGTTGCTCAGGATTCGGATGCACTGTTCGTCGCTCCAATCGTGCAGCACGCGCTTTAGCAGGATCGCGTCGGCCCTTATAGGGACCGATTCGAAGAAGTTGCCCGGAACCACCTGGTAGCGCTCAGCGGGAATCTCGCCCACGAGCACGCATGCCTCCTCCACTACTTCTCTGCTGTCGAACAGCACGCCTCGCGTCCGCGGATGATGGCGAAGGATCTCGAGAAGAAAACCTCCCCGGCCGCCGCCGACATCGGCAACGGATCCAAATCTCCCGAAATCGTAGCCGCGGGAGATGGCCGCGTTCTCGGCCACTGAAGTCCTGTGCATGCCTGCATTGAAAACTTCGCGCGCGTCCGCGTCCTTGGCCAAGTAGTCGAAGAATGCGCAGCCGAAGACGGCGTCAAACCCAGACTGCCCGGTCCGTACCGAGTCGCCCAGCCGGCCGACGGAATTCCAGAAGATTGGGTGTCCTGCCAGAGCCACGGCGTCCCGGATGGAGTCGTCTCCGATCAGGGCCTCCGAGGTTGGCGTGTTCTTCCACAGCCCACCCTGCTCCATGAAGATGCCGCGGCTGGCGAGCAGCCCCATCACCCGCGCCAGCGGCCCGGCTTGCGCTTCCACTACTCGCGCCAAGTCTTGCATGCTGCGTCCGCCGGACTCCAAGCGATCGGCGATGCGCAGCCTGGCGACCACCGCCAGCGCCTGCGACAACACGTGCGCGTAAGCCAGGTCTAACAGCCCGTTTGAAGGATCCGGCTCCATTTACGCTCCGCTGTTCGGATAAGCAAAGCCCCAGCCGCGCCTGGCGTTCTCCGCGGCGGTGAGATTTTCGAAAGCATTTCGCTCGTAGGCGTCGTTGTGCTCCATGAAGAACATGAAATACTCCACGTTTTCCGCTCCGGTATTGACTACCTGGTAGAACTCCTGCGGCGGAAGCACCACGATATGCCAGGACTCGGCGCCGCCGAGGGAAACCGGAACCGAATGAAAGTCTCTCAGGCCCCCGGCCGTGTGGTTCACGGTCGCCCTTCCGCGCGTAAACACAAAAAAGACATCGCCTCCGATTTTGTAGCGATGCACCTCGTTCGGGTTCTGCCCGGGCGGCAGCATGGCATGCAACAAAGCATACTGCTTGTAGCGGGCGCTTTCGGCGATCAGCTTGATCTGCGATCCGCAGCTTCCCGGAATCGTCGCAACCGCGGCGGGCACGATGCTGGAGCCCAGCAAGTGGTACAAGCTGCGGCCTTTCTCATGACAGGCGGCGATAGCGGCTTCACCCATCGTCTCGATGGGACGCTGAAGCCCGAACGACCGGCAACCTTCTACTCCATCGACACGCCCGGTGCCGGTATCATCCACGAACAGCCACTCATCTCCCTCCACTGACAGCCGCGCGCCGACCGAACTGGCCTTGGGATAGCTTTCGCACAATTCGGGAATCGTTCCCCCGAACGGGACCAGCGTTTCGACGCCGTCGGGGGAGCGGAAGACCGCCTGGGTAACGCGTCCAATATCACCGTATTCGCCTTCGCTTCGATAAACGAAGCGCCCGCCATCTTGCCCGCGAACGGTCAACTCCATTCGTACTGCCATGATGCTACCTCAGCGCTTCCGGCCGATGCAGTCTCAGATGCTGGCTCGAAAGCTGGTAACGCGTGTCGAGCGCATCCACGGCGTCCCGGTTGATCTCGTTTGGATAGCGCGCGCGTTGGCCCGAGTCCATCCCTTCCGGGTTGGCAGGCAGCGCGCGGTCGCCTGGGGTGCGGGGTGCGTTTTTGGCAGCAAGCTCGGCGGCCGCAACCAGGATCACTGTCATCACCAGGTCCGACCCCTCATGCGGCATCCCTTGCCCGCCCCAGAACGTTACCGGATAACCATCCGCCAGCAGGTTGATCTCTCGTATCGGCTGGCCCGCGAGCGAATACCGTGGCGTGGGCGAGCGCGACTGCGCTTTTGATAACAAGTCCGAACCGACCAGAGCCAGCGAATCTGTGGAAAATTCAACCGCGTGTGCGATATCTCCGATCTCGAAGAACAGGTCAGCAGTGACTTCCATGATCGCCGACAGCAACGCCGTGTCGCCGGAGCTCATCCTCGCGGCCTCCAACAAGGTCGCCAGGGCCTTATCCCGTATCCCAGCGCCGCCGTATGCTGAACCAAGCAGGAACAGGAGCTTGGGCGCTACATCCGGAGCTTGCCCATGGTTCGCTGTCCATTCTTTCTCGAACGGCTGGATGGCCGCGATCACCTGCCGGTACTCACGGTTGCGGATCAGTACGTCGGCTTGGATGAGCAGTTCCTCCAGCTTCGACACCATCGTCCTCCTCAATCGGTTTACCATTATCCAACAAAATGAACGCGCATGCTTTCCCGCTTTACGCTGGGTTGTTGAGGAAAATTCGCGACGAGATGGAGCAGCAGGCGAGCGACCATTCCATCAGCCGCATCGAGATTGTGGAGCAGTTCCTGCGTCAGGCCGAAGAGAAAATTCCCGGTGTTTTGCCGAAGTTCGACAAAGACGCGATGCGCGGGCGCTGGCCCCCGGCCTTTGGTCGCTACGATCTATCGCTGATCCGGGCATGGATTGCCTTGGCGATGAGCCGGCTGGAGACGCTGGCCCAGACCGGAAGCGAATCGCCGGTCTTTTCCGCGCCGCTGACGTTTGTTTCGGACCTCAGGCTGCGTGAGATCCTGGAGACCGATCTCGGCGAACTGCGGCGCGCCTATGCGGTGGGCTGCCTGAAGGCGACCATCATTCTCTGTGGGGCGGCTATCGAGGCGCTGCTCGTCGATGCTCTCGCCCATCACACCGCTAACCAGCCCAACGCACCCAGCCACTCTACCCTGCTCGAATGGAGCTTGGGGAAACTCATCGACAAAGCCATCGAGTACAACTTGGTCCGGCCCGCGGCCGGCAAATTCTCACATTCAGTCCGGGACTACCGCAACATGGTGCATCCAGGCCGCGTCGTTCGCGAGGGGCTTACCATAGACGCGGAGGAGGCCCGCATCGCGATCGAAATCCTGAACATCGTCTGCCGCGATCTTTCGGCACTCGTGCAGGGCGCCGGTGCGCCATAGCGCTCCCGGCTCTTTCCCCTCTACCCATCGACGGGTGCCCCATCCTTCGCGTTCTTTGCGCAGGGTGGGGTAGTCAGCTCTCACCCTGCAACCTCCGACGGAAAGCAGCCCTGTTCCTCAGGAGACCTGTCCTCATCGATAACGCGCCTTTGGGCAAATGGTCATCGCAGGACAAATCCTGGCGATTCATCTCATGATCTGTGCTCGTAAGCAGTTGCGTTCATTGGCGGAAATGGTGGCCAGAATGTGATTCCGGCAAGACAAGAAAAATTACTCTTTGTCCCCATCTCCATTTATGGAGCGCTGCTTCCTTAGTGAATGCACCTTTTGAGCTTCCGTATCCCAGCGCGAATCTGATCTGCATCTACTCCGCCATAGCCAAGAATGAGTCCGCCTCTCGCCGGCATCTTCGCGTAGCAGCTGGTCAACGGTATGGTAGAGAGGCCGGCGGCGGCTGCGATTCGAGCAATTGCGACATCGTCTGCACCCCGCGGAAGCAGTGCCACTAGATGCATACCTGCTTCGGCTCCAATCACTTCAAGTGAATCTGCCGCTTCCGCTTGGATTGTCTCTACCAGCGTTCTGCGCCGCTCCATATAAAGCATCCTCATGCGGCGGATGTGGCGCGCGAAATGTCCTTCGCGGATGAAATCCGTCATGACCAGCTGATAGAGGATCGCGGGAAAAATATCGGCGGCTTCGCGGGCAGCTGCAAAAGCAGGCACCAGGTCCTTGGGGACGACCATGTAACCAAGGCGCAGCGCAGGAAACAGTACTTTACTCAATGTCCCGATATAAACAACACGCGCATCCGTATCCATGCCCTGCAGAGAGGCAATTGGGCGGCTTCCAAATCTGTATTCGCTGTCGTAATCATCTTCAAGGATCCAGGCGCCGCTGGTAGCCGCCCAATTCAGAAGAGCAATACGGCGTGCGGCACTCAGGGTCATCCCAATGGGATATTGGTGCGAAGGGGTGATGTAAACAGCCCTGGCTTTCTGGCCGCGGCGGATGAGGTCTGATACATGGATGCCCTCATGGTCCACTTTGATTGGAACCACCGTTGCGCCTGCAGCCGCAAAGGCGTTGCGCGCGCCAGGGTAGCCCGGCTCCTCCATGCAAACCCGCTCCTTCGGGTCCAACAGAACATGTGCACAGATCTGCAAGGCCTGCTGCGACCCGGTCGTCACCATAATTTGAGCTGGATCGCAGCGCACTGCGCGGCTTGCGGTCAGATATTCTGCAATGGCTTCGCGAAACGCCAGATGTCCCATGGCATTGCCATACGCCATGGCGCTATTCGGTGTTTTTCCGGCCTGGCGTGCCACCAGCTTCGACCAGACATTGGTCGGAAAGTGATCCAGAGCGGGGAGACTAACCCGAAACGCGCCTAAACTTGCCAACCCCGATTCCACCGGCGTGCGCGCCAATGCAGCTCCGCGATGCGAAATGTGGCGGAGATGCGCTTTCTCCGATGTATCCCTGCTCACCCTACCCGGCCGAGCTGTTGCACGGAGCGACTCGTCTGGAATAAGCCGCGCCACGCAGGTGCCTGTTCCAGCAAAGGTCTCCAGATACCCCTCGGCAAACAATTGTTCATATGCCTGCAACACCGGGATGCGGGAAATCTTCAAGTCAGAGGCCAAGCCTCTGGTGGAAGGCAGACGTTGACCTGGCCGCATCCGGCCATCCAGAATGGCGCTCCGAATCCAGTTGTATAACTGGCGATGCATGGGTGCTTTTGCGCTGCGGTCGACCGATATGGGCGAGAGAAATGTGTCGGCTACGCGTTTCATTCAGTACTCGAGTGGTTATATCGGTTTTTGTCCATATGGTCATTGTAGACAACCACCATTCGACGCTAGAGTTCGTTGGCAGGAGCGCGATGGGACCAATCGCACATCCAGTGAAATGGGAGGGAGCATTCTTGAACTCATTGAAATCTATCTACATTCTTCTCTTGGCATGCGGCTTTTTGAGCGGATTGCAGACCTTACGCGCCGCAGCCCAACAGAACCCCAATTCAGCAGAGTCGAATGCTCAGCCTGTCCCGCGAGATGGACGGCACGATTTCGACTTCCTTGAAGGTAAGTGGAAGATACACCTGAAGCGTCTGCTGCATCCTCTGACTGGCTCAACCACCTGGACTGAGTTCGACGGGACTTCAAAAGCTCGCAAGTTTTGGGACAGCCGTGGTTCCTTCGACGAGTTCGAAACGGACGGCCCATCGGGTCACATCGAAGGTATTACCGTGCGCCTCTACAACCCACAATCCCATCAGTGGAGCCTATATTGGGCCAACGGTAAAGACGGCGCGATCAGCCTACCGGCGACGGTCGGCGAATTTAGAAATGGAGTAGGCCAGTTTTACGACCAGGAACCTTTTAACGGGAGGATGATCTTCGTGCGCTATGTCTGGTCTCAGATCACGCCAAATTCAGCCCACTTCGAACAATCGTTCTCCGATGATGGAGGTAAGACGTGGGAGATAAATTGGATCACGGACCAGACACGTGTGGACAGTGAATCGGACAGTGCGCGTTGAAATGGATGCGCGAGGTTCTGAATTGTGGATGGTTGATTACGTTGCATTGAAGCCGGCACGGGGCAAGCGCGCAGCCTGATACAGCCGCTCTGCCAGACGATGGACTTGCTCGATAGCATTATCCTAGGCAGTGTTCTGAATCCAAAGTTATTACTACTTTTCCCCGAGCGTGTCCTTCTTCCAGATATCGCATAGCATCAGGTACCTCATGCAAGCTGTAGCACCTGTCGATGACTGGTGTTACCTTTCCGGTGGCGACCAGCTCGCGCAGGATAGTCAGATCTTCTTTGCTCGGTTTTGCCAGGAACGTGAGCAGCTTTTGGCTTCCCATCCACGACAACAGAAGCATTTGGATCAAACGAGTCAGAAACCCGATCCCGCCCAGGCCCACCGGTGGTCCAATCCCGACGTATATCCCCCTGGGATGCAAGACGCGCCTGTATTCTGACAGCGAATGGTTGGCATAGCAGTCGAAAATCATGTCGTAATGCTGCCCACTTTTGGTGAAATCCTCATCGCTGTAATCGATCACCCGATCTGCGCCGATGGAGCGGATCATTTCCGCATTGCTCGTGCTGGATACCCCAGTCACATCCCCGCCGAACGACTTGGCTATCTGAACAGCGAACGTACCCACCCCTCCGCCTGCACCGTGAATCAAGACTTTCTTCCCCGGCTGAATGTGCCCCATGTCGCGAAGCCCTTGCAATGCAGTGAGTGCCGCTACGGGTAAAGAAGCCGCTTGCTCAAATGTCACGTTGTTTGGCTTCAGGACCAATGTCGACTCAGGAGCACACACATACTCGGCAAAGGAACCCTGGTGGTGGAGCCAAACTCTGACACCCGAATTCTGCGGGTTGCTGATACACACCCCGAAGACCTCATCGCCGGGTTTGAACTGCGTTACGCTCCTGCCAACCGCTTCCACCAGGCCAGCCACGTCAACGCCTGGCCGGCCTGGCTGCGTGACCTCTGGTTTGCGCAGCCCGAACACGATGCGAAAGATGTACGGCACACCCTTCAGTTCGCCACGGTCCAGTGGATTGACGGAAGCCGCGCGGACTTTTATCAAGACTTCACCAGCCCCGGGGACAGGCTTCTCAAGATCTTCACATTGAAGAACATCGGGTGAACCGTAGTTGTGATAAGTGATCGCTTTCATGAAATCCCTAGCCTCAAGACGACTGAACATGATTGCTTGAAACATTCTGTCTGTGCAAGGTCATCTGAACCGATGTCGAGCTTCTATAGTCCATGGACCGGAAATTCTTCCATTTTTCTCGGATCACGGGCAAACCGTACCCTACCAGCGTACCTCTCCCATTCCGAGACGCTGGCGTCCGTCAGGGAAGGGTTGCCGGCTATCCGGTGGTTGTTAACAGTCCCTCCCCGGCGAACGTCTATCCTCTTGTGGGGATTTTGCGCGCATGGCCAGGTCCGGCGACAGAGGTGACCTGCTCGCGGCAGGCCTAGGGCCCGGGCCTGTGAGGGAGCAGGTCGCGTCGAAAATCTCCGAGGACGCCACATGGGTAGCGGCGGCGCAGGACGGGGACCGGGCAGCGTTCGGGCAGCTCTACGAGCGGTACGCTCGCATGGTCCACGGAGTTTTGCTGGCGAAGGTCCCGGTAAGTGATGTGGATGACCTGGTTCAGGATGTTTTCATCAGGGCGCTTCGCCGGCTGTCAACGCTGCGCGAAACGGGAAGCTTTGGAGCATGGCTTGCGGTCATCGCTCGCAATGTGGCGAGTGATTACCACCGTCGATGTGTGCCAGAGGAACCGCTGACCGATGACGTGTCCGATACGAGAATTCAGCGCGGAGCGTCCAGCGGAGATCATGATGGGCCAGCAATCCTCGACGCAGTCATGAGCCTCCCTGATGCTTATCGAGAAACACTGATACTGCGACTGGTCGAGGGCATGACCGGTCCGGAAATAGCGGCTCGCACCGGGTTGACGCCCGGCTCGGTGCGCGTCAATTTGCATCGCGGCATGGAGCAACTCCGCGCCAAACTGAGTGCGGACGCGAGGCGCGATGGACCAGAACAGGAGAAGCCCTAGTCATGGACGCGGGGAACAATCGAACCGAAGACAGACCATCAAAGAGTGGCGATTATTTGTGGGACGGATCTGGCGAACCCGATCCTGAGATACAGAGGCTGGAAGCGGTACTCGGAAAGTTTCGACATCACTCGCCCGCGCCGGCCTTTCCCGAAATCCTCCCCGGCCGGCGATGGACCTTCTTTGTCTGGAGGATGCGTCTGTTTCCCGCTCTGGCTACCGCCGTGGTTGCCGCCATCGTTGCAGTGACATTTCTGGTGTACCGAATGAAGCCTGCTCCAACGGCTGGGGCGGGTTGGGATGTGTCCAGCGTGGAAGGGGCACCTCGAATCGGCAGAAAAACGATCAGCGCGGAAGGAATCAGTCGTCTCGGCATTGGCCAAATGCTTGAAACCGACGGGCTGTCGCGAGCCAGCCTTCAGGCGGACGATACCGGCAAGATCGATGTAGATCCGAGCACACGCCTGCGCTTGCTGAGCATGGCTTCGGGGCAGAAGCGGCTTGCTCTGGATCGCGGAACGATTCATACCTTTATCTGGGGCCCTCCCGGTCAATTCGTGGTCGACACGCCATCGGCTGTCACGGTAGATCTGGGTTGCGCCTACACATTGCAGGTCGACGATACGGGCGCAGGGATGGTGCGCACCTCCCTCGGGTGGGTAGGATTCAAGCTGAATGGCCACGAGTCCTTTATCCCGGCGGGCGCAGCTTGCGCGACGCGGCCGAAGGTTGGTCCCGGTACGCCGTACTTCGAGGACGCCTCCGCCGAGTTTCGCTCTGCTTTGGCGAGATTCGATTTTGAGGACAGCACTCCGCTACAACGCGCACCCGATTTGGCGATCGTACTGGGCCAGGCTCGCAAAGACGATGCACTCACACTGTGGCATCTGTTGGCGCGTGTCGATGAGGGGCAGAGAGTCCTGGTCTACGACCGGTTGAGCCAACTCGTGCCTCCGCCTGCCACTGTTACGAAAGAAGGCATCTTCCGGCTCGATCAGCCGATGCTGGATCTGTGGTGGAACGAACTGGGATTTGACGACATTTCCGTTTGGCGCCATTGGGAGCGCTCTTGGGCGGGAACAGCCACTCCGGCTCGCGAAAAGTAACTTGCAGCCTTCCACCTCGTAGTCAAGCACAAGTTCTGTCGCGGTACGCCGCAGCCGCCTGTTAACACTCCTCTTTCTGCGAGCGTCTTTTGAGGCGTGGGCAAATCAGCAAGATTGGGGAATCCAAAACATGAATTTACATGCCTTCTCACGCCTCGCGATCAGCACCGTTGCGGTACTGCTCGGGTTCACCACCGTCGCACACGCAGGACCACCTCTTATCTGCCATCCCATTGAAATCGGCCACGCGAAGTCGCTGCCCGAGGTTGAGTTCAACCAAACGGCAAACACAGACTATGACCTGAAGAACCTCAGCCGAGACACGCTGGCAATTCTCGACTCGAACACTCCTGTCTTGGTACATATGGAGACCTTGCGTCGGGCCACAATCTACGCCCGCCAAGACCCGCAAGTGGCCAAGGAACTGATCGCTCGACTTCAAGCGCGTGCCGCAAATTCAGATGCCGCCGGTCGCCCGGACGCTCTTGCGTGGTTCGACGTCGGCTACCTGGCCGAGGCTTACAAACAATGGATGGGCAAAGGCAAGCCCAACCCCGCAGCCGGTTTCGACGGATACAGCTGGGTAAGAAAGGCAATCACTTTGCGCGGTTCGGATCCGGAAATGGAATTCGCGGCTGCCTTGATCACGCTGCGGAGCTCAGACAGCACTCACCAGGATCACACACGGAAGGCGATGGCAGGGGCGAAGAGCGATCCTCTTCTCGCTCAAAACCTGGGCTCGAACTTCAACCATCAGACGATTGCGGAGCTTCTGATTGCCGCGCCGGAAGGAAGGTTTCAGCAATGAAACCGGCCAAAAGGAAGTCTCTCATAGCAGGGGAAGTCAGATCATGGTTTCCCCGGTTGTTTTCATGCGGGCTATTGGCCTTCTCGCTCGCCGGTTGGAGCGCAGACGAGCCGCACGCCTTTTCTGACCTGACGGTGCACGAGTGGGGAACATTCACCGCGATTTCCGGCACGGATGGTCGAGCGATGAATGGTTGCCGTTGGGCCTGCCGCGATTCCCGGCGTCTACGGATCTGCCCAAATTCGTGGAGCACATCAGCGACGCCAACTTCAAGCTGGGACTGCGCGGGAGGATTCGCATGGAGACGCCAGTACTCTATTTCTATTCTCCGCGTGAAGTGAAGGTGTCAGCAAGAGTGTCCTTCTCCAAGGGACTCATCACTGAGTGGTATCCGCACGCAGACCGCGTTCAGCCGGGCGGAGTTGTGACCGATACGAGCTTGAGTCAGTTACCGTCGGATGGAAGCATTACCTGGAGTCACGTCACCGTTTCTCCAAATCTCGCTGGCGAGTTCCCGAGCGAAGTGCAGTTGAATCGCTACTACGCTGCTCGCGAGACCGCTTCCTCGCCGCTCCGCGTACAGACCAGTGCGGGGGAGCAGCAAGAGAAATTCCTCTTCTATCGAGGAGTTTCCGCCGGCTCATTGCCGATTTCAGCTAAATTGACCTCCGAAGTAAAGCTTGTGGTCAAAAGTCTTGGCGTAGAGGAGATTTCGAACGCCATTCTTTTTGAGCGCCGCGGGAATCGAGTCGGCTATCGTTTAACTGGCGCGCTAACCGATGAAACGGTGGACCCTCCAGTGCTGAACGGAAGCGTAGATTCTCTCTGTGGCGAGTTGGAAGAAATCCTAGTCGGTCAGGGTCTCTATCGAGACGAGGCCCACGCCATGGTTGAGACTTGGAAGGACTCCTGGTTTGAAGAAGGCAGTCGCCTGATCTACATCGTGCCGGGTGGGTTCATCGACAACATCTTGCCTCTCACTGTCGATCCGGCACCAGGACAACTCGTTCGTGGCTTTGTCGGCCGGCTTGAAATCGTGACACCCGCCACCGTGATCGCCGTAAAAACAGCGATTGCCCATAACGATGAAGAAGCCCTCAACAAATACGGACGCTTCCTGGAGCCGATTCTCCAAGCCGTAAGGCAAGAACATTAGAGAAGACCACTCAAGGACGCAGGAGAGGGCGAGGAGCGAATTTTCTCAGACCGAGGAATTCGTGACGGCAGGAAGGTAGAGGGGACGGATCACGGGTCAATACAGAAGTAATCCAAGTGGCCGAGAAACCTTTCCGGATAAGTGACTCGACAATTTACTTTTTCAGCGCCTGGTTCACGGCGGCTTGAAGTACGGACTTGGACACTGTTCCTTCCCAATACTGTTTGACCTTACCATCGCGCCCGACTAGCACAAGGGCCGGAATTCCATGAACCTTGTAAGCGTCCAACACAACGAAATTAGGGTCGGTCAGTGTGCGCATGGTCCGCTTGTTTCGCTCCTCCCACGCCTTCGACTTATCCATGGGGTCGAATGAGATCCCAGAAGCCCAACCCCTCTGCTCTCATTTTCTCCGCCGAGTTCTTCCAGCATGGGCATCTCGAGCTTGCACGGACCGCAGGTGATCGACCAGAAGTCCAACAGAACTACCCTGCCGCGCAGCGAGGACAGCTTCACCAGAGAGCCGTCGGCCGCCGGTAGCGTAAACTCCGGTGCTTCCTTGCCGATCCACTCGCTCCGCACCTTGACTTCCGGAATGGCCGCCATGTCGAGCACCCATTGCGGGGTGGGTTGATCGAATTTTGCCGAATCGAAGGTGATTGTCCAAAGTGCGCGCGGAACGGAACGGCCAGCGTTGAACGTCAGCACCTTTGTCATCACAAGATGGCGCGCTTCGTTGATCCGGAAAAGTCGGGTTTTCGGCAAGTTGCTCCGGCCGGCCTAGTTCGGCAAACCCGTTTTGCAGGGAGTTCTTGTCAGGAGCCCCCATGAAAGTAACACCAGGGATGTTACAAAAGGGGGAGTGCTCCTTTACAGATGACAGGCGAGGGCGGGTTTTGGTAGATTCGTGCTGCAATAAGGCATTTTGTCCCTCGGGGAGACACGTATCTATATGTGCGAACGTACGTGTGCTCTTCTTCGTCTGCTGGCATTTCTAATCTGCTTTCCGGCCATGGCGGTTCAGGCACTCCCGCCTGCCACCCCGCTGCCTGGTCTTCCCTTAAGTTTTGAATCCAATCGAGGCCAGGCCCCTGCCGCTTACAGTTACATCTTGCACCGTGGTGGCATGCAGGCGATGTTCTCCCAGGGCGGCGTTGATTTTCGACTGCCTGGTCCCCGTACTGGGTCCAATACTGTATCCACGAAAGCGACAAGCCCACTCCGTTTCAACCTGATCGGCGCCAGCCCGAATACCCATCCCGCCGGGGAGCGGCCCACCAGGGCGGAGAGCAACTATCTGCTGGGCGCGGATTCCTCGCGATGGATAGCGCATGTGCCCAATTATTCCCGCGTGGTTTATCGGGGAATCTATCCCGGCGTTTCCCTCGTCTTCTATGGGCGGGATGGCGAGTTAGAGCAGGACTTTACCCTGGCCCCTCTGGCCGACCCGGCGGTGATCTCGTTCCGCATGGCGGGCGCGCAGAGGGTCGAGCTTTCGCCCGAGGGAAATTTGCACATTGCCTCCGCCGCCGGCTCTTTGGTGCTCAGAAAGCCTTCGGCGTATCAGGAAGCAGGCGGCAAAGCCGCCCATGTCGATGTCTCGTTCCTGCTGGCGCCGGATGGGCGGGTCAGCTTTCGCGTCGGAGCGTACGACCGCTCGCGCCCCCTGGTGATCGATCCGGTGTTGACGTTCTCTACTTACCTTGATGGGAGTACAACCGACAACATCACCGCCGTCACCACGGATGGCAGCGGGAATATCTACCTTACGGGCTTCACCACCTCGACCGATTTCCCCACCATCAAACCGTTACAGCCGGCACCGTCGGGTTGTGCATCGGGTGGCTGTGACTTTGTCTTTATCACCAAGCTCGACCCCACCGGTAAGACGCTTATCTATTCCACCTACCTGGGGGGTGGCGACCAGGATTTCGGGGGCGCAATTGCAGTGGATGCCCAGGGCGACGCCATCGTCGGCGGCATCTCCAGTTCTTTGAACTTTCCCCAGGCCGGCTCTCTGCCCGCCCGTTCTATCCGGACGAACTGTTACTTCCTCGCCTCGTTAACACCAGACGGCTCTGCCTTCAATTACTCAGGCTTGATCGGCGGCAGCCAGGGCCAATACGCGGCCAACAGCGGGCGTGTTGCCGTCGATGCTGCAGGCAATGCTTATCTCGCCGGTATAACCGACGACGCCACCTTCCCCATTACTCCGGGTACCCTCGCTCCAACGTTTAGCGGCTACCCCAACTCCATCACCTTCGTCATGAAGGTGGCGCCCTCCGGACAACTGTTGTATTCGACCGTCATCCCCGGAAACGCAGCCTATACCGCAGGGGATGTCTTTAACAATCTCTTCTTGCCAACGGCGATCAGCGTCGACGCTTCCGAGCAGGCGATCGTCGCGGGATCAGGGGGCGTGGGGCTTCCCACGACTGCGGGAGTCGTCGCGCCAAACTATCCCAACGCGACCATCAATGTTGAGGACGGTGAGGCGGGATTTATCCTGCAGCTCAACCCGACTGCTTCCGGGATCGACTACGCAACCTATATCCCAGGGACGGATCTTGTCGGGGGCATGGCCATTGACAGCAAGGGTAATTTCTATCTCGCCGGCGAAACCGCCGAAACCAACTTGCCTACAAGCGCCACCGCTTACCAGAAAACCGTCACTGTGGGCAGCGAAGGAGAAATCCAGTCGGGATATATTATTGAACTAAATCCGCAAGTCACTTCTGTCA
>Ga0302324_100004855_pt1 | contig 29654 bp, 29 predicted proteins | sample Palsa_T0_1_FD_201949 | JGI IMG/M metagenome (GOLD analysis project Ga0302324, IMG submission 201949) | Peat permafrost microbial communities from Stordalen Mire near Abisko, Sweden - Palsa_T0_1 | ecosystem: Environmental > Terrestrial > Soil > Palsa > Peat permafrost | place: Sweden: Abisko...
TGCAGCGTCGCGCCTTCGAGTTGCTCGACAAAATCAGCGTGTAGTCAGAACCAGAACACCCGAAATCCATGTATATATCTGTCACACATGGAATTTATCGCGCGCCGCGGGTAGGAACTTCAGACTAGCAGCCTTTCGGGGAGGCTCCCAGCTCCGCGGCGCTCGTCCGAGCTCTCGCTGGTTCAACGCTGGCAGGTCGCGCACCAATAGGTCGAGCGCTGGCCTTGCGCGAACTGCTTGATCGGCGTCTTGCACACCCGGCACGGCTGCTTCGCCCGCTCGTACACGAACAGTTTCTGCTTGAAATATCCGGGCGTGCCCGACGCGTTGACGTAGTCGCGCAAAGTAGTTCCCCCGATCTCGATGGCTTCCTCGAGCACGCGCTTGATCGCACGCACGAGCGCCTCTGCCTGGGCGCGCGTGAGCCGGCCCGCCGCGCGGCGCGGCGCGACCCTTGCACGGAACAGCGCTTCGCTCGCGTAGATGTTCCCGACCCCGACGACCACGTGGGAGTTCATGATGAGCTGCTTGATGGCGACCGAGCGCTTGCGGGTCGCGCCATACAGATATTCGGCGTCGAAGGCCGCGGACAGCGGCTCGGGGCCGAGCTTCGCGAGCAGCGGATGCTCGAGCGGATCGCCCAGGGTCCAGTGAAGACTCCCGAACCGGCGCGGATCGTGGAAGCGCAGAGCCTTCCCCATGTCGGTCACGAGGTCCCAGTGATCGTGCGCTCGCGGCAGTGTCTCCGCCGAGACGATGCGAAGGCTCCCCGACATGCCGAGATGCACGATGAGCGTGCCCGCATCGAAGCCGATGAGGAGATATTTCGCCCGCCGGTCGACCCGGCGCACGAGGCGGCCACGAACCGCCCTCTCGATCTTCGCATCGATCGGCCAGCGCAAGCGGCGGTCGCGCACGCGCAGTGCCGCAATGCGTTTGCCGACGATGGCGGGAGCAATGCCCCGCCGGGTGGTTTCTACTTCGGGTAGCTCGGGCAGGAACTACTTGATCTTCGATTCTTTGTAGGCGACGTGCTTGCGCACCACCGGATCGAATTTCTTGGTCTCCATCTTGTCGGGATGCAGACGCTTATTCTTGGTAGTGGTGTAGTAATGGCCGGTGCCCGCCGAGGAGACCAGCTTGATCTTGTCGCGCATGGATGATGCTCCTTTAGACCTTCATGCCCTTGGCGCGTAGATCGGCCACGACCACCTCGATGCCGCGCTTTTCGATGGTGCGCAGGCCGCGGGTGGACACTCGCAAACTGACGAAGCGCCGCTCCGTCTCCAGCCAGAAGCGCTGCGTGTGCAAGTTCGGCAGAAAGCGCCGGCGCTTGCGATTGTTCGCGTGGGAGACCGTGTTACCGGTTTTGGGGCCTTTGCCCGTGACTTGGCAGACTCGCGACATGATCGGCACACCTGAATGCTGGAAAGAAAAAGCAGCCGCGCTTTATACCAGGGGGCGTCAGGGGAGGCAACCACCGGGCTCCAGGCTCGTTTAACCAGTTGATTTTTATGGGCCCGTGCTGACCCCGGCGCGGCGCGCGCTAAGTAGACGATTGCGCCAGATTCTGCGCTTGACGCACCCCGGAGCCGAGCGCTCTTATAGCTGAACACGAAGCTGCTCCCGCAGGACGCGGGTCCCCGGCACCACAGCGGTCCCTGCGGACCGGCGCGGAGGGGGCAAAGCCGAAGCGCCAATCTTCTCGGCTCGCCGGGATCCCCTTCGGCCCCGATCGCGGCTGTAGCGATTTTCTTTTGGCTCACTCGCCCGGGCTCCGCTGGCGCGTGAGAGGGTGCGTGGACCCGGAGCCCTCCGGCGCGTCCGGCTACTTGCCGCAGCTAGATCCCATCCACCCCAACCTATAGAGTTTCCGGGGAACGCCTAGCACACGCCGGGATCATGGAAAAGAGCGGGGGGTCTGGCCATGAGCAACGAACGTTGGCAACACCTGAAAGAACTCCTGCATCAAGTGCTGGAATTGCCTCCCGACCGCCGTTCCGAATTCCTCGATAACGCATGCGCCGCGGATTCCGCTATGCGCGTCGAATTGGAATCGCTGTTGCTGGCCGGCGAGAAGGTGCCGCCTGGCTTCCTGCAATCAGCCCCATGGGATGGCATCGATTTTGCCATCGGCGCCCTGCAACCCGGCCAAACGTTTGCACGGCATTTCCACCTCATCAGCAAGTTGGGCGAAGGCGGCATGGGCCAAGTATGGCTTGCCGAGCAAACCTCGCCGGTCAATCGCCAGGTCGCACTGAAACTGATCAAAGCGGGTATGTACGATGATGCGGTCGAGCAGCGCTTCCGCGCTGAGCTGCAATCGCTCGCGATCATGGATCACCCCGCGATCGCCAAGGTGTTCGACGCCGGAATTACGGCGCAGGGGCAACCGTATTTCGTGATGGAGTACGTGCCCGGCCTGCCGATTACGCGATACTGCGACGAAAAAAGACTCGGCATCCCGGCACGCCTCGAGCTCTTCGTCCGAGTCTGCGACGGCGTTCAGCACGCGCACCAGAAGGCGATCATTCACCGCGATTTGAAGCCGCCAAACATTCTGGTGCAGGAAGTGGATGGATATCCCACGCCGCGGATCATCGACTTCGGATTGGCCAAGGCCATCACTCCGGAGCTCACCGGTGAGAGCGTGTATACCCGCTGGGGCCAATTCATAGGGACGCCGGGCTACATGAGCCCCGAGCAACTGGATACCAACGTACGCGACATCGATACCCGCACGGATGTCTATTCGCTCGGTGTCGTGCTGTACGTATTGCTGACCGGGACGCTGCCGTTCGAGACGAAGCGATGGCACCAGCAGCCGCTCGATGAGCTGCTGCGGGAGCTGCGGTTGGAAGAGCCGCCGAGCCCGAGCTCGAAAATCAGCGCGGACCGGAATACATCCACGGCGACAGCCCATGCACGCTGCACCGAGCCGAAGCAACTCGCGAAGCTGCTGCGCGGCGATCTCGATGCGATCACGGCCAAGGCGCTGGAGCGGGACCGCGCTCGGCGTTATGGCACGCCTTCGGAGCTGGCCGCCGACATTCAGCGCTACCTGCGACATGAGCCCGTCTTGGCGCGTCCGGCGAGCGCTCCGTATCGGTTGAAGAAATACGTGCGCAGGCACCGCTTCGGGGTCAGCGCAGCAGCCGCATTGGCACTGCTGCTATGTGTTTTCGCGGTGCTGCAAGCGCAGGAATTGCGCGCCACCATCCGCGAGCGCGACCGGGCGAACCATGCACGGGACAGGGCACTGTCGCTGGCCGCGCGCAATCATGCGGTGCAGGAGTTTCTCGATCTGCTCATCTCGGACGCCGCTCAGTCGGAGAGGCCGATGAATGTAAACGACATGCTGGATCGAAGCGAGTTGCTCGCCGCAAGTGAGTTCCACGATGACCCCGAGAATCGGGCCGCGGTCCTCGATATGCTGGGGTTGCATTATCACACCATCGAGAGCGATACGCGTGCGGAAGCGCTCATGCAACAGGCGCTCGCCGCTGTCGCCTCCTCCAGCGACTTGGATTTGCGTGCACAGTTGCGCTGTGATCACGCGCTCATCATCGGCTCGCTTGGCAAGGTCACGGAGGCGAAGAGCGCATTGACGGCGGTCATCGATGCGCCGGGCACCGACGACGAACAGGCCGCGGATTGTCTCGAGTACCTGAGCTACCTCGCCCAAGACGCCAACGATGCCGGCGAGGCGTTGAAATACGGCAACCTTGCCCTCGAACGGCTGCGCCGCGTGCCGCATGCATCACCGAGTGTGATGGCCGATTTCCTCGGGACCGTCGCCTATGCGGAACATCTCGGCGGACACAACGCCGATGCGGAGCGTGACTACGCCGGGGCGCTGCAGCTCTTCGCTCGAGCCGGACGCGAACGAAGCGCCAATGCGATCTCGGTGCGCAACAACTGGGGAATAGTCAGCGACGGCGCGGGCGACTCGAGGCGGGCCTTGGAGATCTTCGATGGGACGCTGCTGATGCTGCGCGAGGGCGGCAATTCGCAGATTCCGCCGTACTTGATCGGCAATCAGGCGCGCCAGCTTGAAAACGTCGGCCGCTATCCTGAAGCGCGCGCCGCCTACGGCCGCTGTGTCGAGTTGGCGGAGAAATCCAGTTCGAGTGCGCAATACTGCTTGGCGGGCTTGGCGTCCGTGGCAGTGTCGACGGACGACCCCGTTGCCGCCGAAGGGTATCTCGCCAAAGCATCCGCAATTGCGGGCTCAGTGCCCGCAGGCTCTCCCGCCGCGCTGGCCTTATTGTTGACCAGGGGGCGACTGGCCTTGGAACGCGGCCGCCTCGAGGAGGCACGGGCCTCGTTCACGGCCGTCATCGGCGATCAGCGGCCGATCGCCACGACCGTCAGGGCGCTGCTCGCCCGCTCCGAGCTGAACGGGCGAGAGTCGAATTGGACGGAAGCCGGCAAAGACGCGCGGCGAGGCCTTGAAATCGCACAGCAGCTGCAGGGCGGCATCGCCTATTCGAGCCGCACCGGACTTGCGTGGCTCGCGATCGGACGGGCGCTCGCCGCGCAGGGCGACTCGGCAGGCGCACACGAGGCGTACAAGGCGGCGACGGACCATCTGTCGCACACGGTTGATCCGGGCTTTCCGGCGCTCGCGGACGCCGAGGAGCGGCTGCGTTCCGGCGCAGCTTCGGATTGAAGCGCCGTTCCGAATAGATGCGCCGTTCCGATGACCTACCGGTCGCCGCGAAGCAGCCGTCCGCGGCTTGCGGTAGGCTATGAGGCCTCGGATGATGCGATGCAGGACGCAGGAGCAGCCCTCACAATGAAATACGATCACTCGTTGAGGAAGGATTTGTAGTCGCGTTTAGCGGGCGGAAGCCGCCGTTCAGTATTGACTTCAGTGCGAGTGCTCGACTGGCTGGTACATCTCCATCCACATCCCGTGCGTAACCTCCGGGGGTAGCAGAAAACTCGTGCCGTAGAACCCTTTGTAGGTTTCAAGCTTTCTTCCCGTGCCCGATTCAGCCAATTGACGGGCTTTGCCCAGATCGGCCACTTCGACGCTGAGGCCGATGATGCCTTCGTCATGATCGGATAGAAATTTTGTAAGCAGGCCGGCCCTGTTGCTCGACTCAAGAAGCAACAGCACTCCATGACCAGCTTTCACTTCCCGTCCGTGGGCACTGAGGAACTTCGCCTCGCGGGATTCACCACCTTCGAAGCCAGCATCGCGAAGCGTGCGTAACTGTGCTTCCGCGTCGTGCACGGCGAACCAAACTGCGTGAATGCCCATAGCCGTGTTGGGATGATCCATCCGCCCCTCAGCGCGGGCCTTGTCCTTCCAATTGGTGGAGAGGTATTCGACCAAGAAAAAGGGTATGGTGAATCCTTTTTTGTTGGCTGCGGGCTTGTCAGCGGTGCTCACGTCATACCACATCGGGGGAGGCGGCGTGGTCTCACCTTCCTTCATGATGCTGCCGGGGTCTGGGCCCGCGCATCGAAATTGTGAGCTTTCAGGTAGTCCGCCGCTGCTTTGGCAGACGAAACGTTGATGCCAAGGAACATAGCGCCTTCGTGCTTTGTCACGAACTCGGCGACCTCGGAGGCATCGCTGTGCGCGGCAGGCGCACCTCCGCTGAGCGAGAGCAGTTCGAGATAGGAGTTATTTTGGAGACTGACGCTACAATTGGAAAGACCTCCGGGAAAGTGGCCACCCTTGCTGACTTTGAAACCAAGCTGTTCGTAGTCGTGTTGGGTTTGGGCAAGGTCACGGACTCCCACACCGACGTGATCAACGCCCCACCCTTGCCCGACAAGAGTCTGGGCAGGAGCGGACGTGGTCTGAGCAGATAGTTGCGAGGTCGCTAAAATCAGTAACGCACCAAGATGAAGCTGACTCGCCATAGACTCTCCGTTTGGTGATGTGAGCTTCGAAGTGGTTGGAGAACTCTTGTTACGCGTCGCCTCATGCCTAGTCATTAGCCTGCCTGATAGCGGCCGTCCATACACGCCCGATCGGCCGGCGTACTCCACATATCAAAGAACTCCACGTTCCGCGAGCGACACGCTGACGCCGTCGCCGATGATGATGTGATCGAGGAGCCGGATGTCCACGAGCGCAAGCGCCTCCTTCACCCGCTGCGTGATGAGCTCGTCCGCCTGACTCGGCTCCGCCACACCCGACGGGTGATTGTGAGCCACGATCACCGCGGCCGCGTTCCTCTGCAGCGCCAGCTTCACGATCTCGCGCGGATGCACGCTCGCCCCTTACGCGTGCCTTTTTCTGAATGTCTACAAATACGATAGATATTCATCATAGCCAGAAACTTAGACTGCTTTAGACTGTTGACACTTCCTGCGCAGGTGACTCAATACGGTATGCGTGGTGTTTCATGTCAACAGCGCAATCCCTATTGCGTTCGGATCGTGACTTTTGCTTCCGGCGAGCGCTTTCCTTTGTTGATCGACGGATCGGCAGGCGCGCCGCTGTTTCAACCGATGCTCTATGCGACGACCCATCTGCGTGCCCGTGGCAGAGCAACCGAGACCATCCACCAGGCTTTGCGTTCGATCATGGTGCTGCAGCTAACGCTCGACCGACTGGGTGTCAATCTCGATGGGAGAATGGCTGAGGGAAGACTGCTGGACCGCGGCGAGATCCATGAGATTGCGCGCACAAGCAGCTTGCCGTTGGAAACCATTGTTCGCGAATCCTCGGCCGCGCCGAGTGCTTCGTTGTCTCTACGACGACCGAGGAACTCTGAACGCGTTCGGATGGCCACCACGTCGGCGCCGGCGCAAATTGATCCCTCGACGGCCGCGATCCGCATCCATTACATCCGGGACTACCTCAAATGGTTGACGTCGAACCGATTGTTCTCCATGAGTCCAAGAGATGGGGTGTACGCCGCGCTTAAAGTCAGTGCCGACCTCGTCCGCGGAGTACTCGCGGAGCTCGCTCCGGTCGCCTCCAACCGCCATGGGGTGACGGATCGGAAAGGGTTTTTGCAGACGGAGATCGACACGATCCTCGCGGTCATGGACCCGGCGTCGCCCACCAACCCTTGGAAGGGCGAGCACACCAAGGAACGCAACTTCCTCATCGCCAAATGGCTCGTGACCCTCGGGATCCGCCGCGGCGAGTTGCTCAACGTGCGCATCGACGACATCGACTTCCAGGCCGAGCGGGTGATGATCGAACGCCGCCCCGACGATGCGCGCGATCCGCGTCCGAATCAACCGCGCGTGAAAACCCGTGGTCGAGATCTGCCGCTTGGATCAAAGCTCGCGGCACTGACACACGCGTACGTGCGCACGCAGCGAGCCGCGCAAGGGAACGCGCGCAAACACGGCTACTTGTTCGTCGCGAACGGCACCGGGGCGCCCCTGTCGCTTCCGCAAGTCGCCGCGATATTTACGGACCTGCGCAAGAGTCGCCCTGAATTACCTCGAAACCTCATGCCGCACGTCCTGGGTCGCCACAGCTGGAACACGCGCTTCTCGGAAGTCGCGGACGAACGGAAACTCTCCGCGGAGGTGGAAAAGAAGGTGCGCTCGCGCGCGATGGGCTGGAGTGAGACCTCGAATACGGCGGCCACCTACACGCGTCGACACGTGGAACGAGAGGCCGACGAACTCATCCGCGCCCTCTACGACCGATGAAGGAAAACGCGGCGAGGACGAGACGTAGCACACGTGCCGCTCGATCACCACCGGGTTCATTACCTCTTGCTCTACCGAGCAGCGCGCGAACGCGTGGAGGGCAGCGGTTCGATCCTCGGGAGGAGATCTGGGTCTGGCGCGACGCGGTAACGCGGGCCTCCCTGAATTTTACGAGCGTGAAGCCCATGCTCTGCCCCGCGATGCTCAACTCGTTCAAAATCGTGATGGTATGGGTGGCCGAGAACCGAGCGACGGGCGGCGTTAACACGGACTTCGATCGGCTGCGTACGTTCTTTCGGTTCGTGAGAGCCTCGCGCCGCAGCGCCATTGTGAAAATCACGGGTGCAGACGTCTTGAATTATCGGGCCGCGCACCTGAACGTGGGAACGCTGCGAAGAGTACGGCCCGTCTTGCGCAAATGGCATTTGATGGGTCTCGCCGGCGTAGCCGAGGCGGTCTCGTTACTCGAGAGCCTGCGCACCAAGGACACCGTGAAGGGTCGAGCGGTGCGCACCCATGACCCCAAGATGGGACCCTTTACGTCGATCGAGTTCGACGGGCTCATCTCGAGCCTCGATCAGCGCGTCGCCGATGGCACGATGGATGCCAGTTACGCCGTCTTGGCGTACCTCTTGATCGGCCTCGGTATTAGGCCCGCCCAATGCGCACTCCTCAAGGTGTGCGATATCCGGTGTGAATGGTACGAGGGTCGGCGGCGATACGTGCTGCGCGTGCCGCAGGTCAAGCAGGGTCATCGCGACGCGCGGGCGGAGTTCCGCGAGCGCGTACTACCAGAGTCCCTCGGCAAACTCGTGCAGGATCACGCCGAGCGACTGCGTGAGGACTTCAGCAAGGTTCTCGATGATCCTTCCTCGGCCCCGCTTCTTCCTGCACCGGCGCCAAGAGCTGAGTTCGCGCCAGGGTACGAATACCACACTATCGCCCTGGATTTAACACAAGGCCTGCAGACGGCATTGGCCAAACTGAAGGTGTACTCCGAGCGGACGGGGGAAGCTCTGCATACACCGGCGATCCGCTTCCGCCGCACGTTCGCGACCCGCGCGGCCGCGGCCGGGTGGAATCCGCCGGCCATCGCCGAGGCGTTGGGCCATAACAGTACCAAGAACGTGATGGTCTATGTCGAGGCAGTCCCCGACATCGCGGCGCGCATCGATCGAGCCATGGCGAGCGAGATGGCGCCGCTCGCGCAAGCGTTCGCAGGCACCTTGATCAAGGATGAAAGCGAAGCCGTTCGCGGTGGCGATCCGGCGAGCCGGATCGTTGACGCGCGGATCGATCGGAGCGGCAGGCCCCTCGGTTCGTGCGGCCAATACTCCTTCTGTGGCTTCAGCGCGCCGCTCGCTTGTTATACCTGTCAACACTTCCAGCCCTGGCTCGACGGTCCGCATGAATCCGTGCGGGACTATCTGCTGAAGCGGCGCGCGCATCTGCTCGAGACGACGAGCGCGCAGATCGCGCAAATCAACGACCGCCGCCTCCTGGCGGTGGAGCAAGTGATCCAACTATGCGCGCAGGCCAAGAATTAGCGCCGTGAACACAATGACGAACATCATCCGCTTCAAACCGCGCGCCACGCTCGAGGCGGAGGCGAACCTGCGACGGTTTATCGACCTGTGTCGCAACGAGCTCACCGTCTTTGGCGCCGACTTGGCCTTCGATGAGAATGCCTGGGACATCTCCGACTTCGTCCACATCAAAGGCAAGGCAGGTCGGCGCCGCCTGGTGTTCTCCATCATGCCGCCGGGTCGCCGCGACCAGGGAGTCGCGTTCGAGGAGCCGTATCTCTCCTTTGCGAAGGCCTATATGCGGCATGAGTTTGCTATCCGCGGCAAGTGGTTTATCGAGGTCGGAATCAATGCGCTGCGCGTGCTGTATCGAGCGATGGCGGACCAGGGCGGAGCGGTCACGCCGACAGATATCAGAGGCGAGACGCTCAATCGCGCCGTCCAGATGCTCGACGGTGTGGGTCACCATCGTGTCAATGAGATCGCGCTGGAGCTCGAGAAGCTTACCGTCTTTCTCGTCGGCAACCATATGGTGACGGCACCGCTCGAGTGGAAGAGTCCCATCAAGAAGCCGGGTATGACCCATGCGGCGCGTATCGGAAAGGACTTCGACGCATTACGCGCAAGCAGGCTTCCCTCGCCCGAGGCGCTCGCCGCGCTCGCGCACATCTTTCGCACCGCCACGAAACCGGGCGACGTGTTGGTCTCCTCGATCATGACGATCCTGTGCGCGGCGCCCAGCCGGATCGGCGAAGTGTTCCTGCTGTCCGCGGACTGCGAGGTGATCCGCAACGACTCCCGCGGCACCGCGGTGTACGGTCTGCGATGGTATCCGGAGAAAGGGGCGCCGCCGCAGACGAAACCCGTCATCACCTCCATGGTCGATGTGGTGCGGGAAGCCTTGAATAAAATCCTTGCGCTGACAAAGCCCGCACGGACCGTATCGGCCTGGTACGAGCGCCACCCGACTGAGCTCTACCTGCCGGCTTCGCTGGAGTATTTGCGCGGCAAGCAGACCCTTAACACCGAAGAGCTTGCACAGGTCGTGTTTGCAACACCGACGACGGACGCGGGCGTCTGGAACTGGGTTTACCGGCAAAAGATTAAGAGGCGGACTGCCCGAAGAGTCAGCATGGCGGCGGACTACGCGTTCGCCGACGTGGAGGCCGCCGTCATCAAGCTACTACCGCGGGGCTTTCCGTTCGTGAACGAGGAAATCGGGCTCAAGTACTCGGATGCGCTGCTCTGTCATCTGCGGGGCCTGCGAAACTCGACTACCGCGACCTTCCGTGGTGCGGTGGAGCTGATCGGGGTCAATGACGTGCTGCGCTTGATCAGCGCACCGAAGGATAAGGTCTCGATCTTCGAACGCTTTGGTTACGTCGAGCAGGATGGCTCGCCCCTCCGAGTTCGCACCCATCAGCTGCGCCATTACTTGAACACGCTGGCTCAGGCCGGGGGTTTAAGCCAGCTGGACGTCGCGGTATGGTCGGGCCGTGCCAATATCCACCAGAACGGCGTCTATGATCACGTGTCTGACCGGGACGCCCTCGCGATCCTCGACGACAACACCCTCGATGATCGGCATGTCCCCGCGACGCTCGCGTCGCGGCGCAAAGCGGCGCTCATCAAACGGGATGAGTTCGAGCGTCTTCAGGTGAAGACGGCCCACACGACCGAGTTCGGCTTTTGTGTGCACGACTTCGCGATGCTCCCCTGTCAGCTGCACATGGACTGCCTCAACTGCGATGAGCACCTATGCCTCAAGGGGGATAAGGTCCGGAACGAAAACTTACGCCGATGGCGCGATGAAACGAAGGCATTGCTCGAGGCCTGCCACGTCGCGGAATCGGACGGGATCGAGGGCGCCGATCGGTGGACGCAACATCAAACCCGGACGCTCAACCGGGTGGAGCAAATCATCGAGGTCTACGAGGATCAAGTGGTGCCGAACGGCGCCGTCATCCAACCGGCGTGGGGGTCTGTTGCATCCTGGATCGAGCAGGGTCGTGAAGAACGACGACTCCTGGAAAAAATACACCCCGACGGCGCAGAAGCCGCATCGGAGGAAAAAGCACCATGAGGCATCGGCGGTCACGCAATCTCGACGATGCCGCCATCAGTGAGATCGTGGGCATTGTGGACGGTTGCACGGGTCCCTTGAGCTGGAACAGCCTGATCGAGGCCATCGATGAGCGCACCCGCGTGCGGTACACGCGCCAGGCGCTCAATAACCACGAGCGGATCAAGTTGGCGTTCTCAGTGCGGCGAGAGTCGCTCAAGGCGACGGGCGTCCCGACGGGTGGCAATACGGCGACGCCGGAGGTCGCAGCGTTGCTTCAGGTCAATGCCAGACGGGACGCTGAGATCGAGCGACTCAAAGCCGAGAACGCGAGGCTTCTCGAGCAATTTGTTCGCTGGGCTTACAACGCCAATAATCGCGGTGTCAGCGAGGAGGTCTTGAATCGACCCCTCCCGGCAGTCAATCGCGACTCCACGTTCCGCCGTCCCGCGTTGGCAAAGCCGCCCTCCTGATAGGGGCACCGTCACGGAAAAGTCTGCCATCCTTCAACCGACTCGGACATCACGGAAGGGGGTGAAACTGCCGGTAGGCGACTTTACCGTCGACGAGCGGTCCGATATGCCACTCAAGCCGACCTCGAGCAAAAGCGGCAATATAAACATCGGCTCCGTTCTTATCGGTTCCTTCGTAGGTCAACGAATTGAACGCTCCCAATCCATTTATCGTTGACATGATTTTAGGTAATTGCCGGTTTACGGCTGCCGCGAGCTGCGGTGCCATCTCATCGTAGTTGGGATGGCCTTGCTCCAAAGACAGGATGTAACGACGAAGAGACTCCTCGGTTCCTGGACTAGCGCCCTTGTTCTGGAGGGGCACAACGGGATTTGCCGGCTGCGATGGCTCTCCGACTGCCCATTTGGAGCCGCCTCGTACCGTTAGCGGCGCGACGACGACGATGACGGCAACGGCGATAACCGAGACCCAGGACCATGGATTGCCAAAATTTACTGTCCAGCCGATCCCCATGCGCTTCTCGACGAACAAGGCGGGATCAGTCCGGTTGAAGTACAGGAGACCCCCGATCCAACGCGCATCGGCTGTCCGATCGCCGATCGGACTGCCGCCTGTTGCCACAACGCGTGCGCCACCTTGGCCGGCCCGCATCAGGCTTATGACGAAGGCAACGATGGTGACGATGAGTGCCGCGCTCCAAACCTGCATGGCGAGCGCAGGGGCTTCCAGCAGACTAAACATCGGCGGCAGCATCGTGAAATACTCAACGGCAAGTATCAATGAAACCGTGCGACGGCGAAACTGACGCTCCGATGCCGCGGCTGGTCCTGAAGCAGAGATCCGACGCGACCAGTGCAGAACCCCGAATGCCGACACGATAAGTACAAGACACATGAACGCGTGCAGTGCCAATAGCACAATGATCGCCCGCGGAGATGTAACCACCCAGCGATTAGGGCCGCTGAGGCCCCAATGCACCGGCAGGCGGCTTGGCAGTTGATCCCAATGCGGAACGGCCCACAAACCTAAGCCGAGCAGCACGATGAATGGCAGGGTCGCTGTTAGGAGTCCCCCCGGAAGCTGCTCTCGGGGAGCCGACAAATCGACTTCGATCGTAGTTGCGCGGGAAGCCGCGTGAGGCAACACGCTCCGATGCGAAGCCACCAGCGCGCAGCAGATGCCAATTATGTAAAGGATCAATGCAATTAACGGGCGGTGCAGCACAAGGCCGACGCCGCCGGCCACAAGAGCGCTAACCCATACAGCAACCCGATAGTGGTGAAGTATCCGCCGAGCCTCATCGGTGTTCCGAAACGAGGGGTCTACCGTCACTCCAAAGAAAAGATCCGGTCGTGCGAACTGGGGCAAAAAATGGGCGAAAACGCTCATTACCAGGATAACAATGAAAATCGAGACGCTTGGCATGTCCATGTGATTACGAGTCCTCTAAGCCCTTAGCAATACGACGCAACTCTCGCGCAAGCGATGAAGGCGCTGCGCCGCTCGCTTGAATCTGAGCGATAAGTTCCTCGATGCGGCGTCGATACGTGGCAGCTTCCGGTTTTGGAGCGTTCGGGGCGGCGCGCGCTTTGACTTGTGCGCCGCCGCGCGCACTGATGAGTAGCCATCCTTCCCGAGCAAGCTCGCGATATGCCTGCGCTACGGTGTTGAAATGAACCCCGATATCGAGAGCCAGTCGGCGCACAGCAGGTAGGGGATCGCCGGGGGCCAGATCCCCATTGACCAATGCGACCCGCAGTCCATCGACTATCTGGCGATAAACTGGCGTTGTAGACTCAGAGTCGATACGAAGAATCATACTGCCTCTGTATTCTGTACATGTACAGTGTACAGACGGTAGTATTGCTGCGCAAGTCGATATACCGCTCAGCGCGAAACCACTCAAGGAATGCTGGTTCCCACCGAGGCAGGAACCAGATCCGTCGAAAGCTCAGAGCAATCCGCGTTCGGCAAAAGATAGCGTGTCGCGGCCGGCGACGATGATATGGTCGATTACGCGGACCTGAATGAGCGCGAGCGCCTCTTTGAGCGTTGCCGTGATGAGTTCGTCGGCTTGTGATGCGTCTTTGACAGCGCTGGGATGCTGATGGACGAGGATGACAGCGCCTGCGTTGCGAGCAAGAACTAGCTTTACGACCTCACGAGGTGCGACGTTCGCGCCATCCAAAGTACCGCGGAAAAGCTCGACGAAGTCGATGAGATGATGGCGCGTCGTGAGCAGCAGCACGCCGAAGATCTCATGCTCCAGGTCCGCAAGACGCGTTACCAGGAAGTTTTTGACGGTGCTTGGAGAGCTGAGCACCGAACCGCGTGCCACGCGCTTCGCGAGTATGGCGAGAGACGCTTCGATGACCGCAGAATCGGCAACCGGCGCGATGCCGGTCTCGGTCTGCTCAAAGAATCGGGTGCTGAAAGTCTCCGGCGGAGCGACAACGTAGCCGCGGTCTGAGCGAACGGCAAGCTTTTTAGAGAGTGAGCGATGAGTCATGTGAGTCTCCTGTTGCCGGCGAAATGGCCGGCGGGGAAAACCCGCACGTCGCAGCGGAGCGCTCAATTGCACCCTGGAATAAAATGGCGGGGACCCGCTCCCTGCGGGGAGGAGGCCGTTTTATGCCGGGAAAGGCGATTGACCGCGACGACCGACGTGACACAGTCAAACCCCCGGCAATCGAGCCAATCCACCCTCCCAAAACGTAAATAAGTACGCTCTCAGAGCGTTCCTATTTACAAATCCCCCAATCCCGCTATCATCGAACAAAAGAAAAACACAGTAATTATAGGCATTTGAGCGCTATTGACAGGCGCATAGCCAGATATAACGCTCCGTCGATCGTGCCGCGGAACAGCTCCTCGAACTGGATCAGGCGATGGCGCTTATCGAGATAAATGCAGCAGAACACCTCGTGCTCGAGATCACGCAGGCGCGCCGTCAAGAAATCGCGGGTCGCTTTGGGGCTCGCGAGCAACGGCCCCGCACGCATCGATTCCGACAGTTGCCGCCGCGACAGTTCCGCGGCGGCCTGCATCTGTGCGTAGCGGGCGAGCCCGAGGCCGGGACAGGCACAGAATCGCGCGCGATCGGCGCCGACCAGCTGACGGAGCGAGCCGAAGCTCTGCAGCACCTCGCGCGCGACATCGACGGCCGAGCGACCCTTGCGTCCGCTGACGAGCAGGATGGCGAGAATTTCGGCATCCGACAGTGCCGCCGCGCCCCGCTCGAGCAGCTTCTCGCGCGGCCGTTCGTCGATCGGCCAGTCCCGGATGCCCATGCGCGCGAGCATGGCCGCTGGGCACACCCCGCGCCAGGCTCATTTCCCTCGCGAGCGCGGAGATTGGAGCGGCGCCGGAGGCGCGTCCGGCCCGTGTGGGCGCCGAGTCTCAGCCGTGCCCGGAGCTCCCGAAGCCCCCCGCGCCGCGCGCGGTGCTCGTGAATTCCTCGACTACCTCGAAATCCACGTGCACTACGGGCACGATGACCATCTGCGCGATTCGATCGCCGGGATTGACGGTGAAGGAGACGGAGCCGCGGTTCCAGCAGGAGACCATCAGCGGGCCTTGGTAATCCGAATCGATCAGGCCGACGAGGTTGCCTAGCACGATGCCGCTCTTGTGACCGAGACCGGAGCGCGGCAGGAGCAAGGCGGCGAGATTCGGATCCTCGACGTAGATGGAGATGCCGGTGGGTATGAGCTCGGCGGCGCCCGGCTCGAGCACGAGCGGCGCCGCGAGGCAGGCGCGCAGATCCATGCCGGCGGACCCCGCCGTCGCGTGATGCGGCAGGGGAAACTCGCGGCCGATGCGCGGGTCGAGGATCTTGAGCTTGACTCGCCGCTCCATCAGCGGCGCGTGCGCCGCGTGCGCAGCCGATCTCGCGGCGTGGCGGCCGTGAGGCGGCGCTTGCGCGCGCCTCGCCGCGGCGCGCCGCTCGGCGGCGGCAGGCGCTTCGCGATCAGAGCGATGAGCTCGCGGGCCACCTGCAGCTTCGGGGCGCGCGCAACCTCGACCTTGCCGCCCGGCCAGATAACCGTGAGAGCATTGTCCTCGCAATCGAAGGCGATCCCTTCGCCCACCTCGTTGGCGGCGATCATGTCGAGGTTCTTGCGCTTGAGCTTGGCGCGAGCGTTTTGCTCGACGTCGTTCGTTTCCGCGGCAAAGCCGACGACCAGCGGCCGCTTCGCCATGTCGGCCACCGACTTGACGATATCGGGCGCGGGCTCGAGGTCGAGCTTCACGATGCCGCCCTCTTTCTTGATCTTTTGCTTGGCGACCTTTACCGGCTGGTAGTCGGCGACCGCCGCGGCGGCAATGAATACATCCGCCTCGGCGATGTGGCGATGGACTGCCGCGTACATCTCGCGGGCACTCTCCACGTTGATGCGGGTCACACCGGCCGGTGTCGGCAGATGCACGGGCCCGCTGACGAGCGTCACATGGCCACCGGCCTCGCGCGCGGCCGCGGCGATGGCAAAGCCCATTTTTCCGGAGCTGCGGTTCGTGAGGTAGCGTACCGGATCGAGACGCTCGCGCGTCGGTCCTGCCGTGATCAGCACGTTGACCCCGGCCAGCAGCCCGGCATTGACCGGCGGCTCGAGCAAGCTGGCTGCGAGCAAGTTGGGTTCCCACATGCGCCCCGCGCCGACCTCGCCGCACGCTTGGTTGCCGGACGCGGGCCCGAGAAAGCGCACGCCGCGCGCGATGAGCGCGGCGACGTTGGCCTGCGTCGCCTTGTTCGCCCACATGACCCGGTTCATGGCGGGGGCGATCACGATAGGCGCCTCGGTGGCGAGGCAGAGCGTCGTGAGCAAATCATCAGCGCGTCCGCCCGCAAGGCGTGCGATCAGGTCCGCGCTCGCCGGGGCGATGAGCACGAGCTCTGCCCAGCGCGCGAGCTCGATGTGACCCATGGCGGCTTCCGCGCTCTCATCCCAGAGATCAGTGCGCACGGGACGGCCCGAGACCGCCTGGAACGTCATGGGGGTCACGAATTTCTGCGCGGCCGGAGTCATGACGACCTGCACCTCGGCACCTCGCTCGATCAGCCGGCGTACCAGGTCGGGACTCTTGTAGGCTGCAATGCCTCCGGTCACCCCTAAAAGAATTCGGGTCTTGGACGTCAATGGATGCCTTTGAGCTCTTTGAAGCGGGCGATGTCGCCCTCGAATTCCTGGCTCATGTTCGCCTGCTCGGCGCGCTTCTCTCGCAAGTTCTCTTCCTGCGTGTGGATATCGCTGCTGACGCGCACCAGGTCCTCGGCCAGCTGATCGGTCATGGGCGGAGCCTTCGGATCGATGCTGTAGGGCTTGTAGAGCGAGCTTGTCACCTTGAGCTTACTCATCTTGGCGTTGAGAGCTTCCAGGAATTGCTCTTTGAGTTTGATCTGATCGGTGAGGAGGCTCAAGCGCTGATCGCGCAGGCGCTCGATCTCCTGCACCGAGCCATAGGTGCTCAAGAGATTGCTGTCGCGGTGGGCACGCTGCTCGGCATCGAGTTTCTTCTGATCCTCGGCGGCGAGCTGCTCGGGCGTCTTCTGCGCATCCGTGTGCTCGACCTCGATGCCCTGGTTATTGATCACGCCGTGTGCCTTGGCGGCATACTCGGGAGGGATCTGGTCGCCGTAGTGCGTGACACCTTGCTCGTCGACCCACTTGTAGACTCTGCGGTCCGAGGTCGGGCCGGCACCCCAGGCGCTGGCCATGAGCGCCGCCGCGGCGATCAGGACCGAAGTGGATAAGAGCCGGCTACGATGCATACGGACCCCCTTTGAGGCGGGTCATTTTGGGCCCCGCAACCCGGGTTTTCCAGGGCGGATTGCTCAAACTGTGAGCCCATAGCGGTCTCGGTAGCTCTGCATGGCGGCAAGCTCGGCGAAGCGTCCCTGGGCGCTCATGTGCTGCATCAGGTCGGTCAGGCTGATCACGGCGAGCACCGGAATCCCGAACTGCTCCCGCACCTCCTCGACCGCCGACAGCGGGCTCGTGGAGCCACGCTCCTGGCGGTCCAGGGCAAGCAGCACGCCGGCCGGATGGGCCCCCGCCGCGCGTATGATCTCGACTGACTCGCGGATGGCCGTTCCGGCGGTGATCACATCGTCCACGATGAGCACGCGGCCCGCGAGCGCACCACCCACGATGGAGCCGCCCTCGCCATGGTCTTTCGATTCCTTGCGATTGAAGGCGAAGGGGACATCGATGCCGTGACGCTCGGCGAGCGAGGCCGCCGCGGCAGTCACCAGCGGTATGCCTTTGTAGGCCGGACCGAACAGCATGTCGAATGTGATGTCGGTGGCGACGATGGCATCGCCGTAGGCGCGACCCACCGCGGCGATCGCCGCGCCCGCGCTAAAGAGCCCCGCATTGAAGAAATACGGGCTCTCGCGTCCGGACTTGAGCGTGAACTTCCCGAACTTCAGTACGCCGGTGCGCATGCACAAATCGATGAACTCGCTCTGATACGGCAATGTCATGCGGGCGCAGTCTCGCAAGGGAAGCGCCACGCCGCAAGCGCCGCGCGAGCTGGCACCGGCACCGGCGAGCGCGACGCGAACCAGTGAACCCGGTCGAGAGCGCCCGGTTCACGCCTGGTATGATCATGCGCGATGCCACTTAACTATGCCCGCGCCCGGCCTCTTTGAACTCTGCATCTTTGAGCGAACCTGCGAAGCCGACCCTGCTCCAAGCGCTCAGCGACAAGCGCATGGCGGCCGTCCTGTTTCTGAGCTTTGCCTCGGGGCTGCCCTTCAATCTGACCAATTTCAGTCTGCAGGCGTGGCTGGCGGACTCGGGGCTCGCCATCAAGACCATCGGATTTCTGTCCTTGGTCGCGCTGCCCTACAACGCCAAGTTTCTGTGGGCCCCATTCCTCGACCGCTACTTGCCGCCCATCCTCGGCCGCCGGCGCGGCTGGATCGTGGTCTTTCAAGTGTGCTTAGGCGTAGGTATCGGCACCATGGGATTCTGCTCGCCCACCAAGGAGCTCTACGTGCTCGCAGGCGTGGCGCTTGCCGTGGCCTTTCTCTCCGCCTCGCAGGACATCGTTATCGATGCGTATCGCGTCGACACCATCCCGCCGAGCGAGCGCGCGCTCGCCGCCGCGGCGAGCGCCTTCGGCTATCGGACGGCGGCGATGCTCGCGGGCACCGTGCTCGTGGTCATCGCCGGCCATTTCGGCTGGCGTCTCGCGTTTCTGTTCGTCGCCGCCCTCATGACCGCCGCCCTGTTCGCGACGTTCTGGGCGCCGGAGCCGCAAGTGCCGGGCCACCCGCCCCGTACCCTGGCCGATGCGGTCTGGCATCCCCTAAGGGAGCTGCTCGGCGAAAAGAGCATGTGGGGGTTCTTGTTGCTGGTGTTGCTCTACAAGGTGGGTGATGCGCTCGCCTTGAGTCTCTACAGCACTTTCATGCTGCGCGGGGTGGGATTCTCCTTGGATGAGCTCGGCATCGCCGGCAAGCTCAACATGACGATCTCGACCATGATCGGCGTGACGTTCGGCGGCTGGATGTACCTGCGCTGGGGCACGTTTCGCTCGCTTCTGATATTCGGCATCGGCCAGGCGCTCACCAATCTCCTTTACATGTGGCTCGCGCTCGTGGGCAAGAAAGTGTGGCTGCTCGTGCTCGCCACCTCGCTCGACACCATGATCGGGGGTATGGGCCAGGCGGCATTCGTGGCGTTCCTGATGTCGCTGTGCTCCGCCGACTTCAGCGCCACGCAGTACGCGTTGCTGTCGGCGCTCGCCACCTTGCCGCGGAATCTCTCGGGCGCCGCCGCGGGCGCCCTCGTCCCCGTCGTCGGCTGGGCGCGATTCTTCATCATCACCTGCCTCGCGGCGATGCCCGGGCTCATCCTGCTGTTGATCATGCGGCGGCCGCTGAACGAGCGCGCTGCGCGCGAGACGACGCTGCGGACTTGAGGCTCAGCGGCGCAGCGAGCGGTCCTGCGAGCTCGACCAGGAGGCACGTGCATTGTCCTCGAAATCCCGGTCCAGATCTTCCGCTTCCACGTCGACGGCGCCCGACCAATCCTCGGGTGCATCCGCGACGTCGATGAGCTCATCGAGCAGCTGCTCGTTCCAGGAGTCGAAATCGATCTCGGTGACGGTACCGTCGAAATATTGGATTTCGATGGTCTCGTCCTGCTCGTCGATGGCGACGACCTCGAACAGCTCGTTGGTCCCACCTCGGTACCATTCACCCACGATCGGCTTCACTGAGTTCATCGCCGCCTCCGTTCGTTGTCGCACAATCATTCAACTCTCAATGTGCGTTGGGTGCAACGAATAAATTTTGCGCGAAGCAACATGCGGATGGCGGCGCGTAGCACGTGCGTGCGAGAGCAAGCACGGGCGGTTCTAACGCTATGCCCGCTTGGTGTAGGCCAAATCCCACACCCCATGACCCAAGCGTTCGCCCCGCCGCTCGAAGCGCGTCGCCGGACGAAAGTCCGGACGCTCGACGTAAGTCGCGTCCGCGCTCAGCGACTCGAGTCGCTCACACGCATTGCCCACGCGCAGCATCTGCTCGGCGTATTCTTGCCAGTCGGTCGCGAGGCGGAGTACTCCGCCGGCCTTCAGCTTCGCGGCCAGCGTGTCCATGAACAGTGCGTCGATGAGGCGGCGCTTGTGATGGCGCTTCTTGTGCCAGGGATCGGGAAAGAAAATCAGGATGGAGTCGAAGGACTCGTCGCCGATCGAGTGCGCGAGTACCTCGACGGCATCGTGGCAGATGATGCGTAAATTCGATAATTCTTCCTCCTTCGCGTGGAGGAGCAGCCGTCCCACACCCGCCCGGTGCACCTCGATGCCGACATGGTCTGTTTCCGGGTGCGCCCGCGCGAGGGCGCCGATCACCTCGCCCGCCCCGAATCCGATCTCGAGACAGCGCGGCGCGCGCCGTCCGAAGAGCGCGTCGAGATCGAGTGGGCCGCCCGTGAAATCCACGCCGATCCAAGGCCAGAGCTCGGCGAGCGCGCGATTCTGCGCGGCCGTCACCCGGCCGGCGCGCAACACGAAGCTGCGAATGGGACGCCGTACATGCATAGGTGCAAATTCTGCCTGATATGATCCCAAGGATGCGCAAAACCTGGCCAGCCCTCGCGCTGTCGATCCTCGCGGGATGCGCGAGCCTGCCCCAGCACGTCAAGAAGCATCCGAGCGAAGCTCTCGAGGACCCTCAGGACACCGCGCTCGGGCGCATCGTCGCCGAGACCGAGGCAGGCAAGGCGCACAACCTCTCCGGCATCCGGCTGCTGTCGTCGGGAGACGAGGCACTCGAGAGCCTGCTCGCGCTCGCCGACCACGCCGAGCGCACGCTCGACATCCAGTATTACATCATTCGGCAGGACGAGTCCGCGCGCGCCTTACTCCAGCACGTCCGCGACGCCGCGGACCGCGGCGTACGCGTGCGCGTGCTGGTGGACGATCTGAACACCTCGGGCGAAGACCGGCACTTCATGCACCTCGGGCAGCATCCCAATGTCGAAGTGCGCGTGTTCAACCCCTTCCCCGGCGGCCGGTCGGCCATCTGGAGCCGCATACTCGCCTCGATCTCGGACATTCCGCGCATCAACCACCGCATGCACAACAAGCTGTTCGTGGCGGACAACAGCCTCGCCATCACGGGCGGGCGCAACATCGGCGATGAGTACTTCACGCTCGACAAGCACAGCAATTTCATCGACCTCGACGTGGTCGGCGCGGGGCCCGTCGTCCCGCAGCTGTCGGCCTCGTTCGACGCCTTCTGGAACAGCAAATACGCTTATCCCATCGCATCGGTCGCTGCCCCGGCCCCGGCCGCGTCGCACGAGCCGACGCAGACCGGCGTGCCCGCCGATTCTGCGCTCTCGCAGGAGCAGGATCTCGCGCAGCAGGATGCCGACTGGCTGCGACGCGAGCTCGATACGCACAAGCTCAATCTCGTCTGGGCGCCGGCCACCGTGCTCGCGGACCGCCCGGCCAAGATCGCGAGCGATGTCTCTCCCGACCAGGAAGAGACCATCGCGAACAACATCGCCGAGCTCATGCGCTCCGCGCAGCAGGAGATTCTCGTGATCTCGCCGTACTTCGTGCCCGGCAAAGAGGGCGTCGCGCTGATGCGCGAGCTGGTCGCCCGCGGCGTGCACATCCGGATCATCACCAACTCCCTCGCCTCCACCGATGCCCCACTGGTCCATAACGGCTATGCGCGCTATCGCGTGGCGCTTCTGAGGATGGGCGTAGAGCTCTCCGAGGTGCGGCCGCGGCTCGGGCAGAAGCGCGTGCGCTTTCACCCGTTTCGCAGCGCCAACGCGAGCCTGCACGCGAAGACGCTGGTCATCGACCGGCGCACGGTATTCATCGGCTCGCTCAACATGGACGGACGCTCGAAACACTTCAACTCGGAACTCGGCCTCGTGGTACGAAGCCCGGAAATCGCCCATCAAGTGGTGAGCCTTCTCGACGACATCAGCGCGGACGGCAGCTATCGCCTCTCGCTCGATGCCGCGGGCCACATCGTCTGGTCGAGCGGGGAGGGGAGCGAGGAGAAAGTCTGGCACAACGAGCCCGAAACGACGCGCTGGCAACGTGTGACCATCAAGCTCCTTGCGCCGTTCGCGCCCGAGGAACTGCTCTGATCGAAGGGTCCTAAGAAGAGGCCGTGAGGCGCATGGTGCCGAGGTAGTCGCGGACCTTGGCGCGGTAGCCCTCGCTGCTGGTCACGGTTGCCCCGCCCGCGAGCACCAGGATGAAGTCCCCGCGCAGGGTCCGATTGACCTCGCGAACATAATTCATGTTGACCAGACAGGAGCGGCTGATGCGCAGCATGGGTTGCGATCGCAGCGCCTGCTCGGCTTCGCTCAAGGTGCTGCGTGCATGGAAAGTATCGCGCCCCACGCGGATGCTGACGTAGTTACGGTCCGCCTCGATCATCTCGACCTGCGCCACGTCGATGACGTGGAGCTTTCCGTTGAACTCGGCGAGGAGCCGGCCCCGCTCCTCGGGTTGCCGGCGTGCGCCGCGCTCGAGCTGCGCGAGCAGGCCCGCGAGCATGGCCTTGCGTTCCTCGAAACCGCTCTCGGCATGCCGCGGCCGCACCCGCGCCAGGGTCTTGCGGAAGCGCTCCTGGTCGAACGGCTTGAGCAGATAGTCCACCGCGCAGACCTCGAAGGCCTCGAGCGCGTAGGCGTCATAGGCCGTGACGAATACGAGCGAGGGGAGCTCCTCGGGCGAGAGCGCGCGCGCCAGATCGATGCCGTTCAACGGATCCATTTGAATGTCGAGAAACAACAGCTGCGGCCGCTGCGCGCGGATGGCCGCGAGCGCCGCGGCGCCGTCGCCGAACTCGCCCACCACGTTGAGGTCGCTCTCGGCCACGCAGAATTCCCGCAGCGTGCGCCGCCCGGCCAGCTCGTCGTCCACGATGATGACGTTCAGCATCGCTCTGCCATCAAGCCGGCGTCAGCACCGAGGTCCGCCGCGTACTGCGCGGCTCGGGCGAAGCATGAATCTCCGGCAGCGTGATCTCGCTCACCCATTCCCCGTCGCGGACCCCGGCCACGAGGCCTGCACGGCCCTCGAACTGCACGGCCAGGCGTTCGCGCACGTTGCTGATGCCGATGCCGGGGGGACCGGGGAGCTTGCCCGCCGCGATGGTGTTGGTCACGCGCAAAAGGAGCGAGTCGCCCACACGCGCGACGTCGAGACGGATGGTCACCGGCCCCTGATGGCCCGCGAGGCCGTGCACCACGGCATTCTCGACCAGGGGCTGCAGGATCAAGCTCGGCACCCACGCATCGACGATGTCCGCCGGCTTCGGCAGGCTCACGCTCAAGCGGTCCGAGAATCGCTTTTGCTGCAGTTCCAGGTACAGGCGCACGAACTGTAGCTCCTCGACCAGACGCGAGAAGTCGCGCTCGCCCGCATTCAACAGGCGGCGCAGGAGGTCCGCGAGCTGTACCACCATCGACTGCGCACCCTTCGGATCCCATTCGATGAGCCCACGGATGGTGTGCAGCAAGTTGAACAAGGTGTGGGGCGAGAGCTGCATGCGCAGCGCCGCGAGGCGCGCGGCGCTCCACTCGCGCGCGAGCGCCGCGCGGGACATCTCGGACTTACGAAATTGTGAATACAGGGCAAGACCGGTGACGAGCGTGAGCCCGAAGCCGTAAGTCGGCAGGAAGCTCACGAAGCTCGCGAGCCACAGCGACATCACCATCGGGTCCGAGAACGGATTGTGTCCGTGTTGGGCCACCTGCTCATGCCAGGCGTGGTCGGCGACGCTGTATTCCCCGAGGATGAGGGCGGGGTAGGCGAGTGCGGCGAATGCGAGCGCCAGGATGATCTGCAGCGGCGCCGCCACGAGCAGCGGCCGCCACTGGATGCGCATCGAGGCCCAGTAGGACACCAGGATGAGCGGCAGGAGATACACGTGCTGCAGCACGCGAGCATCCCAGGGAGAGAACAGCGGCAGATTCGTCATCTTCGCGATGCCGGTGCGCATGCCGTACGCGTAGAGCACATTCGACAGCGTGACGTAGGCCCAGAATAGACCCACGATGGTGAAGAACTGACGGCGGCTCAGCGAGGAGGCGTATTGCCCCTGCAGAGCTCCGATATAGCGGTGCCAGGCCGGCCATCTCATGGGGCCAGACTAGCGCAAAAACGGGCGCGCCGCGGCCCCCGCGAGCCACGTTCGGGACGAATCCGTGGTTTTAAGGGACGACCTCGACCCACCGCCGCTGACTAGGGCACCCACCGAGGCGTTTCATAGACCCGTCGATTCCACCACTTGATAAGGAGACTTCCATGAACCCCAAGATCACCCTCGCGATGCTGATGTGCGGCATCGGCGCTGCCGCCGCCGCTGGCGTCGCAAGCGCTGCCACCCAGGATCTCGATGTCCTCACCATCGCGGTCAAGTACGATCCCGCGACCCTGCAAACGGACTCGGGCGCGCGCCGGCTCTACGCTCGCATCGCCGATGCGGCCGCGCAGGTCTGCCCGAACTACGACACCCCGCGCTGGGTGACCCAGAGGGTCCAGTTGTGCCGGGAGCAGGCGATCGAAGGCGCCGTGGCGAAGGTGCACAACCCGCGGCTCGCGGCGGTCTATCTCAGCGCCACCAAACATGGCTGAGTCGACGGCGGCCGGTCCCGCCCTCGCGCGGAGGAGCGCGGCCGGCCGCGACGTCGCATGGCGACGTGCACCCCACTCGCGGTCTGAGTTCAATCGATCGCGATCGACCGCGCCCCGGCGCCGGCTGCAAAGGGCGATCCGCCCACCTGGGTGAGGGCGCCGGTAGCCGCGTCGAGAGCGTACACCGAGACGTCGGCGGAGTTCTCGTTCGCTACGTAGGCGAACGCGCCGGAAGGATCGATGACGACACTCAGCGGAAACGTGCCGGTACCGACGGTCGCAATGGCGGTGAGCGCGCCGCTCGCGGGCGTGATGGCATAGCTCGTGAGCTCGTTGGCGGCGGTCGACACCAGCAGGAACTTGCCGGCCGGATCGACGGCTGCCGATTCGGCGTTGGCGCCCGTGGCCATGGGCGATCCCGACAGAGCCGCGAGGGCCCCGGTGTCCGAATCGAGTGAGTACATGGACACCGACTTCCCCGTCTCGTTGGCCACATACGCGAACGTGCCGGTCGGATCGACGGCGACCGAGAGCGCGCCGCTCCCGGCGGTAAACGGCGAGCCGCCGATTCCAGCGAGCGTGCCGCCGCCGGGCTCGATCGAGAATGCCGCGACGGCGTTCTGGGCGTAGTCGGTCACGTAGAGAAAGTTGCCGCCCGGGTCGGTGCTGAGCGAGGTGGGCTCACTGCCTACCGCGAACGGCGAGCCGCCGATGGCGGTGAGTGAGCCGCCGCTACCGGTCTCGAACACCGCGACGGTGTTGTCGGTCTTGTTGATGACGAACAGGAATTGATCGGACGGGTCGACCAGCAGGGCAAAAGGCCCGTTACCCGAGCCGACCGGCTCCCCCACGGCGGTGAGAACGCCGGTGGTGTCGTCGATCGAATACACGGACACATCGTTCGAGCCGCTGTTCGCAACGTAGAGATAAGCGCCGTTGGGATCCACCGCGACGGCGACCGGGGTCGTGCCCGTGGCGGCGAACGGTGAGCCGGCGATCGGCGTCAAGGCTCCGCTCGAGGCGTCGATCGAGTAGGCGGAGATGGTGTTCGAGGTCTCGTTCGCCACGTAGGCGTAGCGGCCCGGCCCCGTGCAGGTGACGATGACGTTCGAGATATCGGCGGTGCCGATGGTGCCCGAGCCGTTGTGCACCGAGCAGGTTTGTCCGCTGGGCTGCGTCAGTACCGTCACCGAATAAGCGCCACCCTGGTCGATGCCCGACGTGAAGGTGAACGTGCCGTTCGAGGAAAAGGTGAGGTTGTCCCCCCCGTTATCTTGGAGCACCAGGCCCGAGACACGCAGTCCCGTGACCGTGCCGCCCACGGTGTAGCCGCCGCCGACGTGGCACGCGGAGGCCCCGAGCCCAATGCCCAGCGCCAGGACCCCTAACTTGACGATCGTTCTCACGCAGCCACCTTCTGCCCACCCGGGGCTCGGCGATTCTAAGACCATGGACCGCGCAAATCACGTCGCGGCGACGAGCGATCGAGAAAAGAAGTATCAAGAGATGCATTCGCACGGCAGGGCCGGTACGAGGGCCCAGGCAGTGACGCCGCGCACAGTTTGAGCATTTTTCCCGCCACGTGGAAAGCGTTAGCGGGATATTGGTGAACCAAATTGAGGATGATCGTTCCAACGGTGCTGGTTCGCGACGGTCGAGGGACTCATATGAGACAGAAATACGCCGGTTTGGCGGGCGCCGCGGTTCTCGCCGCCCTCTGGTCCTGTGTCGCCTCCGCAACACTGGGGCAGCAGGAATCCTCCATCGGCGCCGAGCCGCAGCTCGCGAATGCTTCCATCAAGGAAACGGCGCTCGGCAGCTATCGCGTCCACGAGATTCTACAGCCTTCCGGCACCGTGATTCGCGAGTACGCGGGCCTTGACGGCAAAGTGTTCGCGGTGACCTGGCATGGTCCGTTCTCCCCCAATCTGCGCCAGACACTCGGGAGCTATTTCGACCAGTATGCGGCCGCCGCTCCGGCCGGTCGGCAGGATCGCAATCACGTACAAGTGCGGGCGAGCAATCTCGTGGTGCAAGTGGGCGGCCACATGCGGGCGTATAGCGGCCGTGCATACCTGCCCCAGGCACTGCCCAACGGCGTGACGGCGGGAGATCTGGAGTGAGTGCCTTTTTTCGACGCGCGCTCTACGGCTGTTTCAGCGTGGCGCTTTGTGTGAACGCGGCTTCTTGTGGCGGAGGCGACACGATGTCCTCGGGCGGCGGCTCGGTCGCGCCGACGAATAACGTGGTGGATGTCGCGGTGACGGGGGGGCCCAACAGCAACAATGTCAACGTGCTCTACACGACGGTCATGGTGTGCCTGCCCGGCACTTCGACTTGCCAGACCATCGACAACATTCAGGTCGACACGGGCTCGTACGGGCTGCGCATTCTCGCGCCCGTGTTGACGCTTACCTTCCCGGTGGCGACGCTCAGCAACGGCAGCGCGCTTGTCGAATGCACTTCGTTCGTCGACGGCTACAGCTGGGGCCCCGTGACCCTCGCTGACGTGAAGGTCTCCGGCGAGACCGCGAGCTCGGTCCCGGTGCAGATCATCGGCGATTCGCGCTATCCCACCGTGCCGACGGATTGCTCGAACTCCGCGCCGACGCCAGAGGACACCGTCGCCACCTTCGGCGCCAACGGCATCATCGGCATCGGGCCCTTCGCCCAGGACTGCGGCGACTACTGCGCCTCGAACGTGCCCGAGCCCATCGTCTATTACGCGTGCACCACCGAATCGAATTGCGAGGGCACGACCGTGGCGGTGACGGATCAGGTGCCGAATCCCGTCACCCTGTTCGCGACCGACAACAACGGCACCATCATCACGCTGCCCTCCGTGGCCACCGCCGGCGCCGCGACGGTCAGCGGCTCGTTGATCTTCGGCATCGATACTGAATCGAACAACGCATCCGGCACCGAGACTGTAGTGCCGATCGACACGAGCGGGTACCTCACGACGATCTTCAGCGGCAACACGTTGACGGAGAGCTTCATCGACTCGGGCTCGAATGGCTACTTCTTCGCAGACTCGAGTCTGTCCACCTGCACGCAGTCGGGCTTCACCGATTTCTACTGCCCGGCGAGCACGACCAGCTTGAGCGGCGAGATGCAGCTCGCCAGCGGAACCTCGACGGTGGACTACGAGATCGGCAGTGCCGAGCAGATCGAAGCCTCGTTCTACGCCTTTCCCGGCCTCGGCGGCACCAATCCGACGGCGGGCAGCTTCGATTGGGGCCTGCCTTTCTTCTACGGCCGGCGTGTCGCGATCGCCATCCAGGGTTATGCGACCTCCGTGGGCACCGGCCCCTACATCGCTTTCTGAGCGCGGCAGGGTCGGCCGCCTACCGGCCGTGAGGGCGGCAGGATAAACTTCACTGCCATATGACCACCCTCGAGCTCGACTATCTCCGCGTGGACCAGCTCGCGGCGCGCCCCGCCCCATGGTGGCGTAACGTCCTCGGTGTCGTCGGATTCACCAAGCCGCCGCACTTCGCGGCACCCCAAGTACCCGTCACCGCCAGCATGACCCCGTCGCTCGGCGCGACGGACGATCTTTGCGAGGTGTGGCGCGTCGCAGGCAACGGCGACCGCGAGCTCGCCAACGGCACCGCCGCTGAATCGAGCCCGCACGGGCGCGTGCATTATCGGTTCTGCGAGGATCTTCTGTTCGGCTCCGTGACCATCGAGGAGCGCGCGTTCGGTGATTCTGCCGCGCTCACGCAAGCGACCATCGCGGCCTACGCGCGCATCTTCGAAGTGCTCGAGCAGACCGAGCATCAGCACCTCATTCGCGTGTGGAACTATCTTCCTGAGATCAATCGCGAGGCGGACGGCGATGAGCGCTATCGGCATTTCAATTCCGCACGCCAGGCCGCTTTTCGCGCCTCGGGCCGTCCGACCGCGGTGAGCGTACCCGCGGCGAGCGCGCTCGGATCGCCCGCCGGCAGCCCGATATCGATTTACTTCCTGGCGGCGCCGGAGCCGCCGACGATGATCGAGAACCCGCGCCAGACGAGCGCCTATCACTATCCGAGGGAGTTCGGGACTCACAGCCCCAGCTTCTCGAGAGCGTGCGTGCTGAGCGAATCGGGCGGCACGAACCTCTTCGTCTCCGGCACGGCGAGCATCGTGGGTCACGAGACCATTCATCCCGGCGACGTCACTGCGCAGACGCGCGAGACACTCGCCAACATCGACGCCTTGCTCGAGGAGGCGAATCGCATCTTGGGCGCAGCGCGCTACGCGCTCGACGGATTAAAGTTCAAGGTCTACGTGCGCCGCCCCGTGGATCTCAACGCCATAAAGCGCGCGCTCTCGCCGCGCCTGCGGCCCTCGACCTCCATCGTGTTCTTGCGGGCGGACGTTTGCCGCGAGGATTTGCTGGTCGAGATCGAAGCCACGGGCGAGTCGCCGCGGCCGAGCTGACGCGCGGCTTGGCGCGCCGCTGCGAGCGCGCTATGATCGGCTTTCTGCGGGCGTCGTATAATGGTAATACCCAAGCTTCCCAAGCTTGAGCCGTGGGTTCGATTCCCATCGCCCGCTCCACTTTCCAGCCAATGCTGGCCAATGCGAGCCAGCGATTTGCCGCTTGCAGTGCCGAGCAATAAGTTCGCGGACGTTCGCTGGCATTGGCTGTGGTTTCACACGCAGGCTTGACCGTATGACCGTATGACCGTATGACCGTATGACCGGGTTCGACCCGCAGCGGCCTCTCGTGATTCCCAAAACCTGCCGTTCGGATTGCGATTAGCGGACGTTCGCTGACACATCTGTCGAGGCTACGGTGTTCTTCACTTCGCCGCGTGGTCGATGAGTGCGCG
>Ga0302324_100004858_pt1 | contig 29653 bp, 27 predicted proteins | sample Palsa_T0_1_FD_201949 | JGI IMG/M metagenome (GOLD analysis project Ga0302324, IMG submission 201949) | Peat permafrost microbial communities from Stordalen Mire near Abisko, Sweden - Palsa_T0_1 | ecosystem: Environmental > Terrestrial > Soil > Palsa > Peat permafrost | place: Sweden: Abisko...
GGCCGTCGCTTCCTTCAAAGGCGAAGCTCCGCACATCGCGACCTTCCAGAACGGCAGTTTCCGGCCAGACACAGTCGAAGCCGGCACCGCGCCGATTGAAAATGTGGCTGTCACGATCCCCGAAGGCACCATCCGCGTCCAAACGCAGGAGCCGTTCAAGGAAGCCAAGGGCGCCGTCGACCTCACCCAGGCAGAAATCATCGTCTCGGTTGGCCGCGGCATCAAGGAGCAGAAAAACATCGCCATCGCCGAAGCGCTCGCCGAAGCGCTAGGCGCAGAAATCGCCGGCTCCCGCCCCGTCTGCGACGCCGGCTGGCTCCCCATTGAACGCCAGATCGGCTCGTCGGGGCAAACAGTGTCACCAAAACTCTACGTCGCGCTGGGAATCTCCGGCGCCATCCAGCACCTCGTCGGCATGAAAGGCTCGCGCGCCATCCTCGCTATTAACAAGGACGCCGAAGCGCCAATCTTTGAAATCGCCGACTTCGGAGTAGTCGGCAACATCTTCGAAATCGTCCCCGCCTTGACCGAAGAAATCAAAAAAGCAAAAGGCGCATGACGCAATGATTTTGCCCGATGACGTCAAGTGGTTCATCTCTTCGGAAGTCCAGGAGTGCGCAATCCATGGCCACCCCGAAAAGACTGTATGGGTGAATCATCGACTGATCCGGGCATCGTCTTTCGACGAGGCCTACAAACGCGCCATAGAGTTCGGCAAAGCCGAGGAGGACACGTACCTCAACGCGGACAAAGAACAAGTCACTTGGCGTTTCCGCGGCCTCCAAGACCTGCAGCCGCTATTCGACGCGCTGGAAGATGGCGCTGAACTGATATTTGATAGTTACGACGATCAAACCGAGCAACAAATCTTGCGTCGGCTTCACTCTAAGCAAGAAATCTGGGACAGGTTGAATGCAGAACAATCAGATAGAGAAACGCAAGCTCTGATTGATACCGAATTCAAAAAGCTAGTCGACGAATCATAATCAGGTCGCATTCGAACAAGTCGCAAGCAGGCGCTGAATCCCCATTCACTCCGAACCATCCGCTGCTGTACTATGGCCTGTCACCCACCCTAGCGCGCAGCGGCATCGGAGCACCAAGCAATGACCTTCTCCTGGCTGGAGACCACCATCTTCCTCATCTGCGTCGGCATTTCCGCGACGTTCTTTTTCCTGCGCTTCGGCCCCGTGCTCGTCAAAATCTTCTCCGCCAAAAAAGATCCCTCCTTCCACCTCGGCTCCCTCGGCCCGCGCCTGTGGAAGTTCACCTCCGAAGTCCTCTTCCAATCCAAAGTCATCTCGCAGCGCCCGCTCCCCGGCATCACGCACGCCTTTGTCTTCTGGGGATTTCTAGTTTTCGCGCTCGTCTCCACCACCGATTTCCTCGAAGGCGTCCACCTCCACCTCGTCTCGCGAGAAGGCTGGTTCGGCCATCTTTATTTCGGATTCGCCGCCATCTTCGCCCTCTTCGTCGGCGTCTCCATCGCCTATCTCGCCTTCCGCCGCTTCGTCCTGCGCCCGCGCTGGTTCGGCAAAGATCTCTCCTACGAATCCGGCTTCATCGCGCTGCTGATTTTCACACTCATGGTTACATTTGTTTGGACATGGGTCCCCGGCTGGGAGAATTCAAAGTTCCTCTGGTGGTGCCACGTCCTCACCATCCTGATTTTTCTTCCGCTCATCCCGCACACCAAACATCTGCACCTGATCCTCAGCCCCTTCGCCATCTTTTTCGACCGCCCGGGCTTCTCTGACATTCCGCCACTGGTCGGCGACGAAGACTTCGGCCTGCTCACCGGCAAGGACCTGACGCAGATCGTCGCGCTGCAGGCGTTTTCTTGCGTGGAATGCGGCCGCTGCACGGAACACTGCCCCGCTTACAACACCGGCAAGGAATTAAATCCGAAAGAAATCGCGCTCGGCTTCCGCCGCTACTTGAACGCTGAAGGCCCGGACAGCGAGCAGCCGCTGCTCGAAAAATATCTGTCCAAAACCGCCGCCTTCCAATGCACCACCTGCGGCGCCTGCGAATTCCAATGCCCCGTCGGCATCCAGCATCTGCCGCTCATCGTTGGCCTGCGCCGCGGCGCCGTCAACACCGGCCAGTGGGACGACGAATACGGCGGCACACTCTTCATCAATCTCGAACGCAGCGGCAACGCCCTCGGCCTCGGCTCCTCAGACCGCGACAAATTTATCGCCAAGCAGGAATTCCCCATCTTCGACGGCACCCAGGAATACTGCCTCTGGCTCGGCTGCATGGGCGCCTACGATCCGAAGGGCCGCGAGATCATCACCTCGTTCGCGCGCGTCATGCGCTACCTAAACGTCACCTTCGGCGTCCTGCAGAAAGAAAAATGCACCGGTGACCCCGCGCGCCGCCTCGGCAACGACCTGGCATTCGGCATGCTTGCAGAAGAAAATCTCGAGAACCTGCGCGAGAACAAGGTGAAGAAAATCGTCACCATCTGCCCGCACTGCGTCCGCACCATGGGCAAGGACTGGGCCGAGTACGGCGCCACCCCCGACATCGAGCACCACTCCGAATTCATGGCGCGCTACAAGGACAAGCTGCCGCCGGAAAACAGCGGCCAGTCCATCGTCTACCATGACCCCTGCTACCTGGGACGCTACCGCGGCAGCTACGACCAGCCCCGCGAAGTCATCGAGCACTTCGGCACGCTGGTCGAGCCGCCACGCACCCGCGAAAAATCCTTCTGCTGCGGAGCCGGAGGCGGACTCGCATTCCTAGGCGAAGAACACGGCGAACGCGTCTCCGTAAATCGCGCCACCGAACTGGCAGCGACGGGCGCGCAAGTCATCGGCGCGGCGTGTCCGTTCTGCAACACCATGTTCCGCGACGCGCTGGCCGCCATGCCCGAAGGCACCGCCCCGCAGCTTCTCGACATCGCCCAAATCGCCGCCGCCTCATTGCCGCCGTTAATCTCCATCACGCCGGCAGCAACAACCTCCCCGTCCGCATAACAAATCAGGAGCAACCCGGGCGCGCACCTCAAGCATCGCAATCGGTAATTCAAGAGAATGCCGCAACCCATCCCTTCCCAATCCGCAGTCTCCGCGTAGCTTCCTTCAATTCCGCCCCGCACCTACCCCTTCCCAAACATCTCTTGACCAAACCCGCCGGAGGGCGGGTTTATCTTTGTCCGCGCCAGGCCTCTTACAATAAGAAGAGGATGCAACCCACCACCCAGCTCGTCGACGAAATGTTCGCCGCCATCGGCCTCCCCCACGGCCAGCGCAAAACGCGCGGCACCCAGTCGAAGAAACACCGCAATCCCGCCGCAAGAAAACCAGCCGCCCCGCCTGCAGCAGTAGAACTCCTCCGCAACCCGGCCTGGTCCCACTATCCTTGGCTGCAGCACGGATTTTCGACGCGCCAAGGTGGCCTCACCACTCTTTACTCCGGCGACCGCGCCACCGGCGAACTCAACCTCGGCTACACTCCCGCCGACACGCGCGCCAACGTCGACCGCAACCGTCGCCGCCTCGTACGCGCAATTTCCCCGAACGCAAAATCGCGCCCGACGTTAGTAACGCTCCGCCAGATCCACTCCGGCCTCATTCACACCATCGCCGGCGAACAAACTTCAGCGCTGAAAGGCGACGGCCTCCTCACCAACCAACCCGGCCAACTGCTGGGGATCCAAACTGCCGACTGCGTCCCGATTCTTCTCGTCGACCCAGTCAACCGCGCCGTCGCCGCCTTCCACGCAGGCTGGCGCGGCACCGTGCAACGCATCGTCGAACGCGGCGTCGGCTTGATGCGCGCCCGCTTCAACTCCGATCCTGCGCAACTGCAGGCCGCCATCGGCCCCAGCATCGGACCATGCTGTTACGCCGTCCGCGAAGAAGTCGTCAGCGAATTCTCCTCGCAGTTCGCCCACAGCGCCGAGCTCTTCCGCGAAGTCTTCGACTCCGACCCGGTGAAGAAAAAATACCCGATGCTCTTCCTCACCGCCCGCGCCCCCGGCCACAGCAACATCGGCCCGCAAATCCATCTCGATTTATGGGAAGCCAACCGCCGCCAACTCCTCGACGCCGGACTAGCCGCAGAAAACATCTGGGTCGCTGGCGAATGTACACAATGCCATCCGGAAAAATATTTCTCCCACCGAGGCGAACAAGGCTTCACCGGCCGCATGCTAGCCGTCGTTGGCACCAGCATCCGTCCCTAGACTTTGTCGCGAGCTAAATGCGGACCGCCGTCACGCTGATTTCTGGCGGATCCGAAGTTTTATTTACGGAAGCCTCGCCACCCGCCTTCTGCGGCAACAGCTGCAACTTCGACATACCAGTAATTGGCATAGGCTTTCCCAGCACCAGATTCACGTGCCGATTGATCGTCACTTGGCGATGGAGCGGCTCGTCTAAATGCATCGCCGTTCCCGACGTCACCTGGTCCATGGTGAAAGCGACAGCTAGGTCCAAACCCGTCGCCGACTCGCGCACCTCGGTGCACCGAATATTTTCGTTGAGGCTGCCCTCTTCCTCGTCGCCTGGGCCGCTGACCATGTTTATGCTTGAAGCTCCGGGACGCGCAGTCGTCACCGGAACATCCACCGCAAGGCTTTGTGGTGGCTTCTGTCCGCCGGGGTAGGTGAGCACGAATGTGAGACGGTAATACTTCGGCGCTGGCTGCGCGGATTGAGCTGCCGCGCTAATTCCGCAAATCCCGACAAGACTCAGCATGAGAACTGCTGCACTTTTCATCACGACTTCCTCCTTCTAGGCGGTCGGACTTTTATAGCCGATCGTCTGCAGAAAAGGACGCGCTGCCAGCCTTTATGCTCGGACTAATTTCGCCCAATAGAAGGAAGGCTAGTCTTCGCCAAAGAAAAAAGCGCCGCCTAAGCAGCGCTCTCTTCAATCCATTCCCCTCAATTACATCGCAGGCGGATGATGCGGATCCACCGCAGGCGCCGCCTCAGCCGGAGCAGCCTCCGACCCATTCACCAAATCCCGCAGCTCTTTACTCGGCTTGAAGTAAGGCACGCGCTTCGCCGGAACATCCACCTTCGCCCCGGTCTTCGGATTGCGGCCAACGCGCGCATTCCGGCTCCGCGTCCGAAAACTCCCGAAGCCGCGAATCTCCACCTTGTCGCCCGTCCGCAATGCGCCAACCACGGACTCGAAAATCGTTTCGACAATCACTTCAGCGTCCCGGCGCGTCAGCTCACCGATGCGGGTTACCTCTTCCACAAGCTCAGCTTTGGTCATGGTCGCACCCCTGTCTTAGGCGATATTGTAAGGTCACTTCGCTCGCGAAAGTCCCGAAAAATCAACATTTCGCGGTGACACTCTTGGCTACTTTGCGGCTACTTCCCGTTTATTTCCATAGATAGTAGAAGCCAGGGTTCTTCTCCAGCGCCTTGGAAACAGCCTGCGCCGGGTCCAAAAAGCTCAAATCCGTGTCACCCGTCAGCGCATCCAGCAGCCCGCGCCGCGGCTTGGTCGGCCTCACCACGTTCGGCTCGCCCTTGATGCCAACCTGCGCCGCCGTATCGTTCAGGCAATCGCGAAACGTCCCAACTTTATCGATCAGGTGCAGCGGCAGCGCCTGCTCCCCCGTCCAAACCCGTCCACTGGCAATTGCGCGAATGTCAGCCTCGGGTAACTTCCGCCCCGCCGCCACGTCACGAATAAATTGAGTGTGCATGTTGTCGATCAGGCTCTGCAGATACGCCCGCTCTTCCGGAGTGGGATCGCGCGTCGGCGTCCCCGCATCCTTCAGCTCGCCGGCCTTTAGCATCACCTGCTTCAGCTTCGCCCACTTCATCAGCTCGCCGTAATTCACCCACTCCGCAATCACGCCGATCGACCCAACCACGCTGGCATCGTTGGCATAAATCTTGTCCGTCGCCGAAGCGATGTAGTACGCGCCGCTCGCGCCAACAGATTCAATCGAAGCGATGATCGGCTTCTTGTTCGCCTTGCGAATTTCCATGACCTCGCTATAAATCTCCTGCGAAGCCGCCGCGCCGCCGCCCGGCGAATTGATGTGCAGCACGATCGCCTTGATCGAGCTGTCATCGGCGAATTTGTGCAGGTCGTTCTCCGTCTCTTCAGCGGACATGATCACGCCATCGACATCGACCACGCCAATGCTGTTGCCAAACGACGCCAGCCCATCGCTCTGCCCGCTCGAAGAGGTCACCCGCCACGCCAGCCAGAACATCCCGCCAACAAACAGCAGAAAGCAAACCGCTCCCAGCCCCAGCCAAAGCCAGATAGAACTCCGCTTCCCCGTCTCGCCGTAAGTCTCCGTCATAGTGCTTAAAGTGTAGCGGAAAGCTTACGCGGTCGCCGCAATCAGCCGAAGTGCCCGCAGCAAATCTTCACCGACCTCACGTATGATGAATTGATTTTTCCGCATCATGAACGCCGCTGCACAACCCGACTACAGCATCATCGTCCCGGCTTACAACGAGTCGCAGCGTATCCGCGCCTGCATGCAAAGCATCCTTGCCACTCTTGACGCCGAACACTGGGACGCTGAAGTCATCGTCGTCAACGACGGCTCCCGCGACGACACGGGAGCCATCGTCCAGCAATTCGCGGCGCAGGATCCGCGCGTCCGCCTCGTCAGTTATCAAGTGAATCGTGGCAAGGGCTACGCCGTCCGCCAGGGATTTCGCAACTCCCGCGGCCACATCGTCATGTTCACCGACACGGACCTCTCCTCGCCGATGAGCGAAGCCGCCCGCCTCTTCGCTGCCATTCAGGACGGCGCCGACATCGCCATCGGCTCACGCTGGCTCGAGGTCTCCCGCCAAACCATCCGTCAGCCCTGGTATCGCAGATTTCTCGGCCGCTGCTTCAACCTGCTCACCCGTGCCGTCATGCACCTGCCCTACGCCGACACCCAGTGCGGCTTCAAAGCCTTCACCCGCGACACTGCGCTTAACATCGCATCGCGCCTGCACATTGACCGCTGGGGTTTCGATCCGGAAATGTTATTTCTCGCCGGAAAAATGGGCTACACCGTCCGCGAAGTTCCAGTCACCTGGGCACACGACGCGCGCTCGAAGATCAGTTACCTGAAGGACGGCCTGAAGATGATTGAGGACATGGCCCTCATCCGCTGGTACTCGCTCACCGGCCAGTACAAGCGCGCACTAGCCGCGCCTCCGACCACTAGCCAAGCTTAGGAAGCCAGCGCTTCCTCGACCGTCATCTCTTCTTCCACCATCATGCCATCGCTCATCACCGCAACTGGACGACGCCGCTGCATCCGCGATACAAGATGCACTCCGGAGCCGTCCGACTCCAGCACATTCTGCGCCGAGCATTCGCCGCACAGCCAGAAATGCTCCGCGCGGGAAGTTCGAATCCCATCGTCATCGCTCTTTACTTTGAACAGGAACACACGACCGTCACGCAGATAATGCAACGGCTTGGCACAAGACGTATTCGCACATTGACTAACCATGGGGAGACCCGTTTCCTTAGTTGTGAGACGCTCTTCAACGGCCGGATTGCCGCGTCGGTCTCAACACTAGTAAGACGTTGCATACCGGCGCCGCGTTGCCCTAGATTCATTGTCATTTCCACACATTGCGCCCACCTCAACCCCACGTGAATACTCTTCGTTGCTCCGTATTTTCCCCCCACCGCAGCCGCATGCGAAAATTAACCTTCGCCCCAGGAGACCCCAGCTTGCTTCGCTCCGCCTTCATTGCCCTGTCCACCAACAAGCCCCTCCGCCGCTTCTCCGAGCGCTCCTCGGTCGGCCGCAAGCTCTCCAGCCGCTTCGTCGCCGGCATGACCCTGCCCGACGTCATCGCCGCCGCCGAGTCTCTCCAGCAAAAGGGCATCGCCTCCACCCTCGACGCCCTCGGCGAGAACGTCTACACGCCCGAAGAAGCGCAAAAGTCCGCAGACCTCTACCATCGGCTGCTCGACGCCATCACCGCGCGCAAACTGCAAGACTCAAACGTAAGCCTCAAGCTCACCCAGATGGGCATGGACATCGATCCCGCCCTCGCCGAATCCATCGTCCGCGACCTGACTAGCCACGCCGCCCGCGCTGACTCCTTCGTCCGCGTCGACATGGAAGGCACGCCCTACACCCAAGCCACCGTCAACATGGTCGAACGCGTCCACGCCCTCCCCGGCAACACGAGCCGTGTCGGCACCGTCATCCAGTCCTACCTCTATCGCTCCGAAGCCGACATCACCCAGCTCGTCAGCCAGGGCATCCGCATCCGCCTCTGCAAAGGCGCCTACAAGGAGCCGGCCAATCTCGCCTTTCCCGACAAAGTCGACGTCGACGCAAATTACGTCAAGCTGGCGAAGCAATTGCTCACCAGCGGCGTCTTCCACGGATTGGCCACGCACGACGAAGCCATCATCCGCACCATGAAGCAATTCGTCGCCGAGCAGAACATCCCGAAAGACTCCTTCGAATTCCAAATGCTCTACGGCATCCGCCGCGACCTGCAGGAATCACTCGTCAAGGAGGGCTTCCGCATGCGCGTCTACATCCCCTTTGGTCCCGAGTGGTACCCCTACTTCATGCGTAGATTGGCCGAGCGCCCCGCCAACGCCATCTTCATCGCCAAACAATTCTTCAGAAATTAGTAACCAGGAATGCGCAAATGGTCCACCACTACCTAGTCGAAGGCCGAGTGCAAGGCGTAGGCTTCCGCTGGTTCGTCCACCGCGAAGCCGCCGCGCTGAAACTCCACGGCTGGGTCCGCAACACTGAAGACGGCAAGGTCGAAGCCGTCGCCGCCGGAAATGCCGACCAACTCCAGCAACTCCGCGTCATCCTCGAAAAAGGCTCCCGCGGCTCGAGAGTCGACCGCATTCACCAGCACGACCTCGCCGAAGCGGAAGCGGAAAAACTAGGCCCCTTCACTATCGAAGGCGCCTGGTAGCGGCCGCAAAACTTCCCCTCCGCACCGCTCGCATGCAAAAATCATCTCCATGCCCGAAGCCAACTGCGACCACCTCAAAAAACTAATCCGCCACGTCCCCGACTTCCCGAAACCAGGCATCCTCTTCTACGACATCACCACGCTCCTCCGCGACAAAACCGGCCTCGCCACCCTCATCGACACCCTCGCTGAGCATTACATCGGCCAACAAATCGATCAGGTCGTCGGCATCGAGGCCCGCGGCTTCATCTTCGCGCCCGCGCTCGCCTATCGCCTCAACGCCGGCTTTGTCCCCATCCGCAAGCCGAAGAAATTGCCCGGCGCACGCGTCGGCGTTACCTACGACCTCGAGTACGGCTCTGACACCATCGAGATTCACGAAGGCGCCATCGAACCCGGCAACCGCGTTCTCCTCGTCGACGACCTTCTCGCCACCGGAGGCACCATGGCCGCCGCCGTCAAACTCGTCCGCCAGATCGGCGGAGAAGTCGCCGGCGTCGCCTTCGCCGTCGAACTCGACTTCCTCAACGGCCGCCAGCGCCTCCCGGGCCTTGACGTCTTCTCGCTGCTGCACTACAACGATTAGGCCCATGCAAGGAGGGCCATCATGTTAGCCAACGACCCGAACGAAGACGTTGAAATCGACGCATCCGAAGAGATCGATAGCCACGTAACTCCCCAGGGCACCCACCTCACTCCGCAGGGCACGCACATGACGCCGCAAGGCGATCACGTTACCCCGCAGATAGAAGAAGGCGAGTAAGTCTCATCGGAATTCATCGGCCACGCATGCGCCCACTGCTTACCTGCACGCTCGCAACCACCCTCGCCCTCACGTGCACCGTCGCATCGCAGGCGCAGCAAACCGCCCAGCCTCCGCGTTCCGACGCTCCATCTGAATCCACGAACACACCACCAAAGTGGATGCCGGTCGATCCAGGCAGCCCCACCTTCGACCTGCGCAGCACCACGCCGCAGCCGCCCGTCGATCCCAACAAGCCCGTCCCGATGTCTACCGCCGTCATGCGCTCCAACCTCGTTCACGGAGCTAAACCCGTCTACCCGCCCGAAGCGCAGAAGAATAAAATCACCGGCGTCGTCGTGATGCATGCAGTCATCGCCAAAGACGGCAGCGTCGCAAAGGTGGACGTCATCTCCGGCCCGGCTGAACTGCGCCAAGCCGCCATCGACGCGGTCAAGCAGTGGAAGTACAAGCCCACCACGCTCAACGGCACCCCGGTCCAGGTTCTCACTCAGATCAATCTGAATTTTCACCCCTGACAATTCGCGGACCGCCCGACCATATCGTTTCCCGGCCTCAAACTGTGCTTTAATTCCTGCGGAGGTCTCACGACATGCGACGCACTCTTTGCACTGCTCTACTCCTCGGTTTCTCGCTGCCAGCTCTCGCACTCCCGGCTATCGCTCAGCAATCTGACGGCCGGACCGCCGACACTCCCCACGTCACTCCACAAAATCCAAACGGCACCGTCCCCGAAACAGCCACCCAGGCGAAGACCGGAACAACTCCCGCCACCCATCACAAAAAGAAGAAGAGAAAGAAGCCCGCACCTACACCGGCTCCGGCCGTTTCCACACAATCGCCGCACGTCACTCCGCAAGCTGACCACGTCACCCCGCAGTAAGTCAGCCATGCGCGTAACCACCGCTATAGGATTGCTGCTGGTTGCCTCTCGCAACCGCAGCAAATATGCGCGCACAACCTGCCATAGCATTGACCACCCGATGTGCGACCACGTAATGAAACGCTTAACGTTATTATCAAGTCCTCCGCTCTCTCGAGGGAAGTGGCTGCTGACCATTGCTGCCGGCTTTTTGGCGCTATTCACCTGCACCAATTTATGTCTCGCACAAGCTAAGAATCTAAAGGATGCGATCTCGCGAGCCGATTCCTTGCTAGCTGGCTACCAAAACGGTGTGCCGCCTTATCACCTCCACTACGACCTCACCGAAACGTCGATGACCGGGCAAATTACGACCGGCACATACGACTCGTGGTTCGTCGATCCAACTCACAACCGAAACCGTCTCGTGATGGGTTCCTATTTTTGGGACGCAACCATGGATGGGGCTTCTCTGGTACGCCACACTTCGGGGCAACGGTCTTTACGCCTGCAAGAGTTTTATTGGCTCTGGTCTCGTCCCAAGCTGGTTATCGATGATTTGTCTGACCAGAAAAGCATCCCCGGACTAAAGAAAATTAACACTAGCCTCGGTCCTGAGCTTTGCGCCTCCACAACTTATTCGGAACTATGTTTCGACGGTAACCGGGGAAATTATGTTCGCGCAAGCGCCGGAAATCTTACTGCCGTTTACGCGCAATGGCGACCGATCGGGCTGCGATTCTTTCCGACCGATGTTGCTCTGTTTCATAAGAAGGTCATGATTTTCCATGCAATTGGATCGGTCGAGCCGTTTCAGGACACGAGTGGAATCCTGGATGTCACCAAACAGACGTATCCGTCGCCCGACGACCCGATTCGCCCCTATCCGAAGCTGCTTCATTCATCGGTCAGCAAATCAGACTCTTATGGATATGCCCTAGTTAAAATTTGGGTTGATAACCAAGGCAATGTTGCCAAGTTTCTCCTCCTAGATGCGGACGAGAAATCAATCGCAGACGCAGCGCTCCGAACCGTGCAAACGTTCAAGTATGTGCCGGCACAGCTCGCCGGTCAGCCGACTGCTTCCGAGACGACATATCTCTATAGCACGTGGGGCGGAAATTAGCCTCTTCACAAGCTACGGAAATATTCACAAAACCCGCGCCCAGCCAGCCTCCCAGCCTTGATATCCTTACCTTATGCCTACCAAGAAAGAGCTCCTCAACCGGCCCATCCGGCACATCGATATCAAGCAGCACAACGTCGTCGAGCTCGTCGACGCCATGTCCCACATGGCCTACACCTCGCGTGACCTCGCCCGCGCCGCTGACATTTACGAACGCATGCTCCGCGACCAGGATTGCGGCGTCATCCTCTGCCTCGCTGGCTCGCTCATCTCCGCCGGCCTCAAGCAGGTCTTCATCGACCTCATCCGCAACAACATGGTCGATGCCGTCGTCTCCACCGGCGCCAACATTGTTGACCAGGATTTCTTCGAGGCCCTCGGCTTCCAGCACTGGATCGCCGACGACCTTTACAAATCCGGCACCGAAGACGGCACTCTGCGCGAGCTGATGATCGATCGCATCTACGACACGCTCATCGACGAAGAAGAGCTCCGCATCTGCGACGAGACCACCGAGAAGATCGCCAACGCCATCCCGCCGCGCCCGCACAGCTCGCGCGAATTCATCCGCGAGATGGGCGCTTTCCTGCAGCGCGAAGGCAAGACGCCAGCAAACGGCGGCGGCGACTCCATCGTTCTCGCGGCTTACGAAAAAGATGTGCCGATTTTCTGCCCGGCCTTCAGTGACTGCTCCGCCGGCTTCGGTCTCGTCGCCCACCAGCACGCACGGCAGGACAAGCCCAAAGTCTCCATCGACTCCGCAAAGGATTTCTACGAGCTGACGCAGTTGAAAATTGCCAACCCGACCACCGGCTTGCTCATGATCGGCGGTGGCGTGCCGAAAAACTTCGCGCAGGATATTGTCGTCGCCGCCGACATCCTTGGCACCGAAGCGCCCATGCACAAGTACGCGATTCAGATCACCGTCGCTGACGTCCGCGACGGCGCACTCAGCTCCTCCACTCTGAAGGAAGCCTCTAGCTGGGGCAAGGTCGACACGACGTTCGAGCAGATGGTCTACTCCGAAGCCACCCTCGCCCTGCCGCTCATCACCGGCTACGCCTGGCACAAAAACGCCCAGGCCGCCCGCAAGGAACGCCGCTGGGCACGGCTACTGGAACCCGTCACGGCATAAATTACCTCGCTATTGTCCGTTCACGACCCCCGTTTTCGCGGGGGTTTCGTGTTTGCGCTCTGGATTCCCCTCAGAGGCCGGTGGCCTTTCGTCACTTTCACATATATGTAGTTGCACCGATAATGGTGGACGCACCATTCGTGATGCATCTCCGTCGGCGCATGCCGCCAATGGGGCATGGATTGGACAAATCTCAGTTCGTTAAATTGAGAGGTCCGTCCCCGCGCCAAGTCGTCGTATCTGTATCGGGCCCTTAAGTATAGCTATGTACCCCGCAGCTCGTTGATTGCTTTTAAGATTCTGCCGTCCCGTAGTCGTTGTCTCCAAAGTTCATGAGTAGTAGTTCGTTTCCAGAGAGGCCTGTTTCTTGAAGAGCTGGCAAACCAAAGCCGTCACCGCCATCGCCAGCTGCCTGCTGCTGCTGCTGCTCGCGCTCGTCGGCATGAACTTCCATTCCCCCAGCCCGCGCACCACGATTCCCGCTTTCCTCGCCATCACCTTCGCCGCCGCCGCGCTCTTCGCCTTCTCGCTCGTCCGCCATCAGCGCACCCTCGGCCCGATCCACCACGCCGCCGACATCTCTGCCGCGCCGGACCTGCAACCTTTCATCGTCCGCAACGCCGCCCCGAACGTCATCCTCAGCGGCGCTCCCGCCAGCCCAGTTTCTGAGCTGCTGCAACCCCCTGCCACTCAACCCCAGCTCGTCCAGCCGCAACTCCCCATTCAGATTCGCCGCAAAAACGAAATCGACGACCTGCCCGAAATCGATGCCGAGCATGAAAAGCAGGAGCGCGAGCGCGACCTCTTCCACTCCATCCTCAACGCATCCGCAGAAGGCATTCTCTCGCTCGACTTTAACGACGTCGTCCAGTACGCCAATCCTGCCGCCGCCAGCCTGCTCAACTCCGCCCCGTCGGACCTGGCCATGCGCGACATCCATCGCCTGCTGCACTCCTCCCGCCCCGGCGGCCTCGCCGCATGCGCTGGAAAATGCACACTCCTCCGCGCTCTCGATGGCCGCAAAACTACCTCCGGCGAAGAAACTATCTACCGCAAAGACGGCACCGCCGTCCCCATAGAATTCTCCGTCGGCCCCATGGTCGAGCGCGGCCACACCATCGGCGCTGTCTTCTCCGTCCGCGACATCACCCAGCGCTTCGCCATCGATCGCCTCAAGGACGAATTCGTCTCCACCGTCAGCCATGAACTTCGCACGCCGCTGACGTCCATCCGCGGCGCCCTCGGCCTGCTCAGCACTGGCCTCCTCGGCACCTTGCCCGAGAAAGCCACGGACCTGTTACGCATCGCCGTCAGCAACACCGACCGCCTCGTCCGCCTCATCAACGACGTGCTCGATCTCGAGCGCATGGAATCCGGCCGCGCCGTCTTGCAATTCCACCAGGTCGACCTTAGCGACCTCATCCAGCAGGCCGTCGAAACCATGCGCAGCATGGCCGAAGCCAACAACGTGCAAATTCATTTCGCGGCGGAAGAATGCCCCATCGAAGCTGACCCCGACCGCCTCGTCCAGGTCTTCACCAACCTGCTCTCCAATGCTGTCAAATTCTCCAACCCCGGTGCGCAAGTCAACATCTCCATCTCGGCCGGTGACGAGATTGTCTCCATCAACGTCTCCGACCAGGGCCGCGGCGTCCCGCATGACAAGCTCGAAAGCGTATTCGACCGCTTCCAGCAAGTCGAAACTACCGATGCCCGCCAGAAAGGCGGCACCGGCCTCGGTCTCGCCATCTGCCGCAGCATTCTGCAGCAGCACGGCGGCCGTATCTGGGCTGAACCGAATTCCCCGCGCGGCACTACTTTCCGCATGGTTGTCCCGCGTCATCAAGCCCGAGCCACCGCCGACCTGCTCAGCTCACCCATCTCGCGCTCGCTGCCGCTGCTCGAGCAAGCCGTCCTCGTCTGCGACGACGACCCCATCGCGCGCTCCATGGTCCGCCATCACCTGCAGCAGCACGGCTATCAGGTCATCGAAGCAGAGTCCGGCGAGGAAGCCATCGAGCTCGCCCACCAGCACTCCTTCGACGCCATTCTGCTCGACCTCTTCATGCCCGGCATGAACGGATGGGAAACGCTCAGCCGCCTCAAGTCCGATACCGCTACCGCCGCCATCCCGGTCGTCATCCTCAGCGTCTTCTCCAGCCGCCCCGTCAATCAGAAGGAAGACATTCGCGGCTGGGTGTCGAAGCCATTCAACGAGCAGTCTTTGCTCGCCGCTCTCGGCACCGCACTTCACCCCGGAGCCGGCAGCTCGCGTGTTTTACTCGTCGAGAATGACGAGCCCCGCGCCGCTCTCATCTCCTCCACCTTCGAACGCTCCGGCCTCGCCGTCTCCCGCGCCGGCACTCGCGCCGAAGCTGTCTCCATGTGCCAGCGCCTCCGCCCCGAGCTCATGGTCCTCAACTTGTCGCTGCCGCACAACGACGGCATGCAGATCGTCTCCTGGCTCCGCCAGCATTACGAACTCAACAAGCTCCCACTCGTCGTCTACTCCGGCCGCGAAATCTCCAACGCTGAACTCGACCTCCTCTCCCAGGGACCAACCGAGTTCCTCGTCAAGGCGCAGATCCAGCCCGCCGAAGTGGAACTCTTGGTTCTCAACCTCCTCTGTAAGCAACGTTCCCCTATCCAGGACGCCACCAACTTTGGTACCACTGGGTGGGATGGCCGCAGCCCGGCCCTCTAGCCTGGAAGGTGGACCCCGTTCACATGCGCAAGATCCTCATAGTTGACGACGAAGATGACATTCGCGCGGTCGCTGCTCTTTGTCTGGAAACCATCGCCGGCTGGGAAGTCCTCACCGCCACCTCCGGCTCGGAAGGCATCCGACGCGCGCTGGAAAACAAGCCCGACGCCATCCTGCTCGACGTCATGATGCCGGAGATGGACGGCCCCACCACCTTCCAGCATCTGCAGCAGGATCCGCACACCCGCAGCATCCCCGTCCTGCTGCTCACCGCAAAAGTCCAGGGTGCAGATCAGCGCCGCTTCGCTGACATGGGCGTTGCCGCCGTCCTCTCTAAGCCCTTCGATCCGCTGACTTTAAGCTCGCAAATCTCGGCCGCACTCGGCTGGGAGCGCTGATCGCCCGTTTCCCGCATCTCAATATTCGAGATCGATTTTCAGAAGTGGCACCCGGGCCTATTCGTAACCGAAAGCGTGCAAATGCAGCAAACTCCCGCACAGGCCGCGCAACTCCAAGCCGCCATGGCCCAGGTCTGGCAGAAGTCGCTCCCCCTGTTGCGTGACCGGGTCAACACCCTCGGCCGAGCCCTCGCCGCCATCCAGGCCGATCAGCTTACCCCGGAACTTCGCGCCAACGCAGCCTTGGAAGCCCATCGCCTCGCCGGCCTGCTCGGCACCTTCGGCTACCCCGAGGGCACCGACGCCGCCCGCATGTTCGAGATCGTCTTCGATAGCGACGCCATCCTCCAACCCGGACTGGGTGAAACTCTGGCCCCCGCGCTGACCACGCTCCAGACAATCGTCACTACATAGCTGCCCATAGCCAGATTTTTTCCGGACCCAGCCATAATGAATCCAACTGCGCACCGCTGTCGTCACATTCCGTGACCGGCTCGCTGCCAGCGTCTATCCGAAAGGAACGTCCATGAAAATCGCCGCACTAATCGCCCGCATTCTCCTCGGCCTCATCTTCCTCGTCTTCGGCTCCAACGTTTTCTTTCACTTCATCCCCATGCAGCTGCCGCCCGGGACCGCCGGCCAGTTTATGGCAGCCCTCTTCGTCTCTCACTACGTCATCGTCATTGGCCTGCTCGAAATCATCCCCGCGATCCTGCTCCTCATCAATCGCTACGTCCCGCTGGCCCTCACGCTGCTCGCACCGGTGATCGTGAATATCTTTTTCTTCCACGTCTTGATGTCGCCCACAGGCCTTCCGTTGGCGATCGTCGTCATCATTCTCTGGATCATCACCGCACTCAGCGTCAAGTCAGCCTTCGCCGGACTCTTCCAGCAAAAAGCCACGAGCTAAGTTGCACGAAACAAGAATGGGCTCCCACCGGAGCCCCTCTTCACATGGATCTCTTGCTGCCCCGCATCTGCCGCAGCCCGGAAACCGCTGTCACCATGCCAGCCACCAGCAGCACTGAGATCAGAAAATGCATCCCGTCCGGCGCCACATGCGCGCCAAACGAAGGCAGCACTTTCGTCGTCGGCCCCTGCGCATACGCCAGTTGCCAAGCCTTCGTCGTCCCCAACAAATACGGCAGCCACCACGACTGCACCTGCATCACCAGCCACACCACATCAAACGACAACGCTGCCAGCGCGAACCAGAGCGAACGCCGCCGGTAAGCAATCCAGAATAAAATCGCGGGCAAGGTCACGAAAGCGAAGAATCCAACATCGCCAAGTTCCAACTTGTGGCCCGCACGCAGCAAAGCAATGAAATGTGGCTCAGCTTGCGCGTTCCAGTTTCCCAGCGACACGCAGGAAACCAGCCACAGATAGGCCGCCAGCGCCCAATGCAGCCACGCACTCAGCCTCATCCAGTTCGTTCTCAATGCTGCTCGTCCACCGTCTCAGGCCGCAAAAATGGATTAGCTTCCTGCGCCGCTTTATCCACGCCCGGCAACCGCGCTACCGTCCGCCAATTGTCCTTCCGATTCGGCGCAAACAGCCAGCCCTCAATCGGCATCCGCAAATAATCACTCAGCGCGCTCGCGTATCCCTCATACAGCGCACGCAACTCCGTCAGCCGCGCCTCCGCCTGCGGTGACCGGTCCAGCTTCAGCCCGTCCTTGCACAACTCCTTCGCAACTTCCAGGTATCCACCCTCCGCCAGCCTACGCTGCGAAGGCTTCGGCTCCGGCCGCAACACAAATATCTGCGCCACATCCACCAGCGCGTGCCGGCAAATCGCGTACGTCAACTCCGCCTGCCGCGCGCAATGCCCTTCCACACCAGCGATCAGCAGCGCGCTCGCATCCAGCACCGCCACCAGCGCGGACAACCAACTCTGGTTGTCATGCTGCGATCGGAAATAGCAAAGCACAGGATAAGAAATGTGGCTCTCCAACAGCTCCGCCGCCCATCGCTCCCACTTTTCCAGCAGCACCACCAGCTGCTCCTCGCCCCCCGGATAGGCATGCCGCCGCAACAACTCCACCCCGCTTGGGGGCGATCCTGCTCGCGCATCCAGTAACGCGATGTCAACCTCACGCGTCGCAAACGCGCCGTACAGCACCGGCAGATATCCCACCACGACAGCCAGAAATCCCAGTCCATTTCCCGACTCAATAATCAGCAGCAGCCGCGCCGCAGCACTCGTCGGCACCACATCGCCCAGCCCCAGCGTGAACAGCGTCGTCCCACTCACGTACAAATCGCGGCGAAATCCTGGCATCCCATGCTGTCCCTCAAACGGCGAGCCCACTCCGTAAAACAGCAGCCCATAGCCCACCACCAGCAACGTCGCCCATACACCCAGCAACACTGGCAACGACAGTGGCCCATAAAAACTCAGCCAGCTCTCCCGCTGCCGCTTGTTCTGAATCTTGGTCGACAGCCAGCCCCACGGCCCCCATGTCGCAACATAAAATCCGCGCGTCAACCGATAGCGGCTCGACGTCCGCCGCGGCAGAATGATCGTCTCAAACGCATCCAGCAGCACGGAGAACAACAGCATCACCCCGCCCACCACCGCCAACGCGCGAATCAATTCTTCTGTCCCGTTCAAGCCAAACCTCGTTCTATGTTTGTATCGCAACTGCCAACTCCGCGCCACCACCGCTGCCGCTACACTCGCCTCCTTTACACTTGGATGGTGGCGCGCTCCAAACCAGATCCCGCTCCGGACCAGTCGTTCTTCGAGCAGTTCCTCTTCCCTCCGCAGCCGGAGGTTCCTGCACCCGCCGCCGCGCCCGCTCCGCCCCGCATCTGGACCGTAAAATCCCTCGTCTCCGCCCTCACCCGTCACGTCGAGCAACAATTTTCTGAGGTCCGCGTCGAAGGGGAAATCTCCAACTGCCGTCCCGCTCCCAGCGGCCACATTTATTTCACTCTTAAAGACGGCGACGCCCAGATCTCCGCCGTCCTCTTCCGCTCGCGCGCGCAGCTGCTCCGCTTCCGTCCCGAGGACGGCCTCCAGGTCCTCGCCCGCGGCCGCATCAGCGTCTACGAAAGCCGCGGTCAGATGCAGCTCATCGCCGACACCCTCGAGCCCGTCGGCGACGGCGCCTTCCGCCTCGCCTTCGACAAGCTCCGCGACCGCCTCCAGCTCGAAGGCCTCTTCGACTCCGCCCGCAAACTCCCCATCCCCGCCTTTGCCGCCCGCATCGGCATCATCACCTCGCCCACCGGCTCCGTCATCCAGGACATCCTCAACATCCTCGCCCGCCGCCATAGCCCGATGCAGGTGCAGATTTTTCCCGCCACCGTTCAGGGCCCGACCGCGTCGTCAGAATTCTGCGACGCCATCGCGTGGTTCCATCAGCAGACTCCGCCCGTCGACATCATCCTGCTCGCCCGCGGCGGCGGTTCGCTCGAAGATCTGCACGGCTTCAACGACGAAGCTCTCGCCCGCGCCATCTCTGCCGCGACTATTCCGATCATCTCTGCCATCGGTCATGAGACCGACTTCACCATCGCGGATTTCGTCGCTGACCTCCGCGCTCCCACTCCCTCTGCCGCGGCCGAGATCATCACCGACCAGCACGTCCGCGTCGAACAGCGCATCGCCGCCCTCGACCTCCGCATCGATCGCGCCTTCCGCTATCACCTCGTCCTCGCGCGAGAACAATTCAGCCGCCTCCTCAATAGCCCGGCGCTGCAGAACGCACGCGACCTCGCCGCGCGCCGTCAGCAGCATCTCGACCACTTATGTCAGCAGTTAGCAGCCGCGCAACGCGCCATCACGCAGCAATCCCGCCTGCGCCTGCAATCTCTGTCGGAGCAAATGCTCCGACAGGGCCTGGACCGAGCGCTTCTCCAAGCCACGAGTCGTCTCGACCGAGTCACCACCGCACTCGAACGCGGCGCGCGCCAGAACTTTACCGCCGCGCGTCAGCGTCTCGCGCCGCTGTCAGCACAGCTCGCAGCCCTATCGCCAATCGCTGTCCTCGATCGCGGATATGCTGTGGTCTACACGAACAGCGGCGCGCTCCTGCGCAATGCCGCCGACACGCAGACCGGAGAAACTCTCACTACCCGGCTCGCCCGCGGCCAAATCCGCAGCACGGTCAATGCGATTGAGAAAGGTTCCGAATAGCCGAATGAGAAAACTCTTTGGCACCGACGGCATCCGCGGCATCGCCGGTGAATACCCCCTCGACCTCACCACCGTCACCGCCATCGGCGCAGCCCTCGCCCACACCCTCGCACAAAATTTCAAGACCGTCCGCGTCCTTGTCGGCATGGACACTCGCGAATCCGGCCCAGAACTCGCGGCCGCCCTTGCCGCTGGCCTCAAATCTTCTGGCCCTAGTCTGGAAGTCACTTTCGCCGGCGTCCTTCCGACTCCAGCGGTCGCCTACCTGACCCACACTGGCGGTTTCTCCGCTGGCGTCGTCATCTCCGCCTCCCACAATCCCTGGCAGGACAACGGCATCAAGATTTTCGGCTCCGACGGTTACAAATTAGCCGACGCCGCCGAGCTTGCCATCGAAAAGGAAATCCTCGCCCGCACGGGCACGCCTGTTACCGCGCCCGCCCCGCCTCTTGTCGCCGACCACAGCCTCATTCACGAGTATGCGCACTGGCTCCGCGGCCAGGTCCCCGGCCTCTCGCTCACCGGCCGTCGCATCCTCGTTGACTGCGCCAACGGCGCCGCTTCCTCCCTCGCGCCTCACATCCTCGGCGCCATGGGTGCCGACGTCTACGCCATCAACGCCACGCCCGACGGCCGCAACATCAACGACAACTGTGGCGCCCTCCACCCTGAAGTCGCCGCCGACGAAGTCGTCATTCGCAACGCCGACCTCGGCATCACCTTCGACGGCGACGCCGATCGCGTCCTCTTCGCAACGTCGGAAGGCAAAGTCGTCAACGGCGATGGCATCCTCCTGCTCGCCGCTCTCGCGCTGCAACAGGAGGGCCGCCTCACTCACAACACCGTCGTCGCCACCACCATGTCCAACATGGGTCTGGAAAATCTCCTCGCCAGCCACGGCATCCGAATGCTTCGCGCGCCCGTGGGCGACAAATATGTCCTCGAAGAAATGCAGAAGTCCGGCGCAGCCCTCGGCGGTGAGCAATCCGGTCACATCATCTTCGCCGATCGCGCCACCACCGGCGACGGCCTGCTCACCGCACTCGTCGTCCTCGATATGGTCGACCACGCCGGCCGCTCCCTGGGCGCGTTAATCGCGGATCTGAAAACGTACCCGCAGTCCATCGTCAACGTCCGCGTCAAAGAAAAGCTTCCACTCGAATCCATCCCCGGCTTCTCCGCAGCGCTCAAGGCCGCCGAAACCGCCCTCGGCGACCGCGGGCGCATCGTAGTCCGTTACTCCGGAACAGAGAAACTAGCCCGCGTCATGGTCGAAGCCGAAGACGAAGCCGCCATGAGCAAGTACGCCAGCGAACTTGCCGAAATCATTCGTAACCACATTGGTATCGAATAACTCTCGGCCGCAACTGGGCCAACATTCGCTTGGCTCTTGATCAATCCAAATCCCGCCAGTTCAGCCCAACCCCGACATCCGCCACCAGCGGCACACTCAGCTCGGCGACACCTTCCATCTCCTGCTTCACCAGCTCGCGCAACTCCTCAGCCTCGGCGACAGGAGCATCAAACACCAGCTCGTCATGTACCTGCAACGTCATTCGCGACTTCATCTTCCGCCGCGCCATCTCCGCATCCAACCGGATCATCGCAATCTTGATCAAGTCCGCCGCCGTCCCCTGCAGCGGAGTGTTCACCGCCGTCCGCTCCGCAAAGCCGCGCATGTTCGCGTTGCTGCTCAAAATATCCGGAATAGGCCGCACCCGCCCATGCATTGTCCGCACCTGCTGCGTCTTCCGCGTCTCCGCCAGCACGCTGTCGATAAATTTCCGAACGCCGGCGTACCGCTCAAAATACCGCTCGATGTACATCCGCGCCTCATGCTGATCGATCCCGATATTCTGCTGCGCCAGCCCAAACGCTGAAATCCCATACACAATGCCGAAATTGATCGCCTTCGCCCGGTCCCGCGTTTGTTTATCCAATTTGTCTGCCGGAATCTGAAACACCTCCGCCGCCGTCAGCGTGTGAATATCCACCCCCGTCCGGTAGGCCTCCAGCAGCAGTGGGTCCTGCGAGAAATGCGCCAGCAATCGTAACTCAATTTGCGAATAATCAGCTGACAGCAACACATTCCCCGATGCCGCAATGAAGGCCGCCCGGATTTCCCGTCCCAGTGCCGTCTTGATCGGAATATTCTGCAGATTCGGATTCGTCGACGACAGCCGCCCCGTCGCCGTCCCCACCTGGTTGAACGTCGTATGCACACGCTGCTCCGCATCAGTCAACAGCGGCAGCGCGTCGACATAATTCGATTTCAGTTTCGCCAACCCGCGAAACTCCAGCACCAGCCGCGGCACAGGATGATGCGCCGCCAACTCCTCCAACACATCCTGCGCCGTTGAAATCACCTTGCCCTTGCCATACTTCAGTGGTCGCGGCAAATTCATCTTGTTGAACAACACGTCGCCCAATTGCTTCGGCGAATTGATGTTGAACCGGTTGCCGCTCTGCTCATAAATCTGTTCGCTCAGCGCCGCCATCTCGCCCGTGATGCGCTGCGAAATCTCCGCCAGCACCGGCAGGTCCACCCGCACTCCCGCACGCTCCATCCGTAACAACACCGGCGACAGTGGCAAATCGATGTCCTCGTAAACCTTCACCGTCCCACTTGCTTCGACCTGTCCGCGGAAAGTGTCGGCGAGCTGCGCAACCACAGTCGCCGCCTCCACAATCGCCTCATCCCCGCTGCGATTCATCGGAGTGCTGGCCGACCGCGCCGCGAGATCTGCCAGCTTGTGACTGCCATGCGTCGGATTCAGCAGGTACGAATACAACATCACATCGTCCCGTACGCCTGCGAGCGCAAGCCCGTCGTCCTCGAGAGCCCGTTGCGCCGCCTTCACGTCATGCACCTGCTTGCTGACTCTTGCATCAGCCAGCGCAGCACGTATCGCGGCAGCATTCGCAGCATGCAAATCGACCCGCAACACTTGCGATCCTTCTCCTGCCCCAGCCGCTGCCACCCCGGCCCACAAACATGGCGCACTCTCCGTTTTCACCGCAGCTGCAGTTGGCGTGCTGCTGAAATCCAGTAACATCGTCATCGGAACTTCCGCCTCGTCTGCACACTCTTCGCTGACCGCAGCCTCCGCAGCCGCGTCCCCACGAAGCTCGACCGCAACCGACAGGCCGCCAGCCTTTGTCTTCTTCAGCAACTCCGCGATCTGCTCCGCTGAAGGCTCCAGCACATACTCGACTTGCGTCGCCACTGCCTTCGCTGCAGCCGTCGGCGCTCCGAGATCTTTCAGCAACGTCGTGAATTCCAGCTCCGCATAAAGCTCACGCGCCTGGTCATAATCCGGAGGCTGCACCCGCAACGCATCCAGCACCAGCGGCACCGGCACACTGCAGTGAATGGTCACCAGCTCTTTGCTCAGCAGCACAGTGTCCCGATTATTTTCCAGCGACTCGCGATAGCTCTTCCGCTTCACCTCGCTCGCATGATCCAGCGCCGCTTCCACGCTGCCAAACTGCCGAACCAACTCAACGCTCCCTTTGTCGCCAATCCCCGGCGCTCCCGGAATGTTGTCGATCGAATCCCCGCGCAGCGCCATCACATCGATCACTCGCTCAGGGGGGACACCCAATACCTCCTCGACCTTCGCGGGATCAAGCACGAGATTGTCTTTCGCAGGATTCAGAATAAGCACGCGGTCAGTTACAAGTTGCATCATGTCCTTGTCGTTCGACACGATATACACCGGATGCCCAGCTGCCGCCCCCTCTTTGGCCAGCGTTCCGATCACGTCATCCGCCTCATATCCCTCGTGCGCCAGGATCGGAATATGAAACGCCTCCAGCGCCCGACGGATATAGGGAAGCTGCTGCGCCAGATCCTCCGGCATCGCCGTGCGGTTCGCCTTGTATCCGGCGTAGTCCACATCCTCAAACTTCTGCGTCTTGATGTTGAACTTCTTCACCGCGGTCAGGCCCTTGGCCTGTTCGTCGCGCAGTAGCGGCGCACTCAAATCGAAAATGGCCGCCAGATAAAGCGGCGAAAAATCCGCCAGCAACTTCCTCAACATGTTGATGAAGACATACGTCGCCGCCGTCGGCACGCCCGTCCTCGTAGACATCGGCCGCGTCCGCTGCATCGCGTGGTACGCGCGAAAGATGAACGACATCGAATCCAGCAAATAGATTGCCGGCTTCTCGCCACCCTCTACCGCACCCGCCGCGGCGGGCTTCCCACTTTTTTGTGTCGTCTTTGCCATCCGATTCGAGTCTATCCGTCAACTCAAAAACATGCAGTCGCCGTAGCTGAAAAACCGGTACCCTTCTTCTACCGCATGCGCATATGCAGCCAAAACTCGCTCCCTGCCTGCAAACGCGCTCACCAGCATCAGCAGCGTCGACTTCGGCAAATGGAAATTTGTCAGTAGCCCTCGCACCAACCGAAATTCAGATTGGCCCTCGCCCGCACATCCCGGATAAAGGAAAATCTCCGTCCGCCCACTATGCGGCTCCAGACCGCGAGGCATCCGCGCACAATGCTCCAGCGTTCGCGCCACCGTCGTTCCAACTGCAATCACTCGCCGCCCTTCAGACTGCGCAAGTCGCAACGCCGCCGCCGCACCCTCGCCAAGTGAATATCGCTCCGCATGCATGCGATGCTCTTCTACCTTGTCCACTCGCATCGGCTGAAACGTGCCCAGCCCGACATGCAGCGTGATGGTCTCGATTTGCACCCCGGCCGACCGGACCCGCTCCAACATCTCTTCAGTGAAATGCAGTCCCGCCGTCGGCGCTGCCACGGACCCGCGCTGCCGCGCCATCACAGTCTGATACCGCTCGCGATCCGCCGCCGAATCCGCGCGACGAATATAAGGCGGCAACGGCACATGCCCCCATCGCTCCAGCCGCTCCCAGAAATCTTCATGCGAAACAAAACGAATGCGCCGCTCCCCAAACTCACCGCACGAAATTACTTCAGCTGCCAACGCGCCGTCATCTCCGAATACCATTTGCTGCCCTTCACGCAGCAATTTGCCGGGACGTACCAACGCAGTCCATTCGCCATCCTCATGCTCTTCGACTAGCAGGGCTTCAACTTCTCCCCCACCGAGTGACCCATTGGCCAGCACGCGACGCCCCAACAGTCGTGCCGGTACCACGCGGCTGTCATTCATCACCAGCAAATCCCCAGCCCGCAAAACCTCCGGCAGCCCACGAAACCAGCCGTCTTGCCAGGCGCCGCTCTGGCGATCAACCACCAGCATCCGCGAGCCCCCGCGCTCCGACGGCGGCTCCTGCGCGATCAGTTGCTCTGGCAAACGAAAGTCGAAATCAGATACGTTCATCTTCGGTTACCAATGCCCGCGCTCAGCCGCATGCCGCGCCCTCTCGATTGCACCTTCGACCGCAACTCGCGCCGTCTCCTCACTGATCGATGCGTCCAGCTCTACCGCACGCGCAAAACTCACCACTACAGGAGAAAATGGCTTCGGCACCAGAAACTTGTCCCACGATTTCAACTCCCACGCCCACTCTGGATGGAGATAAAACGCGCCGACATACTTGGCCCCGGTCATCAGCGCCAAGCGCACGGCGCCGGCCTTGGCCGTGTAGACGGGCCCTCGAGGACCATCCGCAGTGAACGCCACATTTGCGCCACTCCCATAAGCTTCACGTGCCGCAAGAAGCGCCGCGCTTCCCCCGCGAGAACTCGACCCACGCAGCGCGATAAATCCCAGTCGCTCCACAGTGCGAGCAATCAACTCGCCATCAAAGCTGCGGCTGATCAGAATTGCTATTTTCCAGTTACGAAATTGATGAGCCGCCGGCAGCAAGCAGCGATGCCAGAAACAATAAATTCCCGGCTGACTGGTCCTGGTCTGTTCGAACGCACCGGGCTCAACGATCACACGATAGCGAAGAGTCCCTCCCAGAACGCGCAACAGCGGCGCCACAATCCTCGGCACCAATGCAATCGCAACCCTGCGGGACCAGCTCAGCTTCTGCACCCGCTCATTCTAGGCGTAACGCAGCCAGCGCAAAAGCTCAGGCAGCGTCGGCCGCTTCCCATACATCAGGATACCGACCCGATAAATTCGCGCCGCAATCCACAGCGTACCGTAAATCGTCAGCAACAGCACGGCCACGCTCAGCGCGATCTGCCAAATCGGCGGCGTCTGCGCCAGCATCCGCAAGAACATCGCCAGCGGAGCCGTCAGCGGGAATATTGAAAGAATTACTGAGTATGCCGCGTTCGGCGCGCTCTCAATATAGCCGTACGACAGCATCGCAACCAGCATCGGGAGCACGATGGCGATGCTCATCTGCTGCACCTCCGACTCCGCATTGAAGCAGGCACCGGCCGCCGCAGCGATCGAACTGTACAACGCAAAGCCCAGCAGGAAATAGACGCAGAACGCCGCCATCTGCAAAGGCGAAACGCCCAGGTGGATCTGCCCTGCAGCTCCGTGCGTCAGCAATGTCCCTACCGAAATCGCCGCAGCCAGCACCGCCCAAATCAATATCTGTGTCAGCCCCGCCGCGCCCACGCCGAGCATCTTCCCGGCCATCATGTCGCTCGGCTTCACCGTCGCCAGCATTACTTCAAAAATCCGCGACGTCTTCTCCTGGATTACCGAGCGCGCTACGTTCATCGAAAAATACGTCACCGAGAAATACAGCAGGAACATCATCAGGTAGCCGACCAGGAACGACTTCCCGGCGTCTGAAGTCACAACCTTGCCGTCCTTCACCTGCGCCGTATTCACCGTGACCTGCTTCATCAACCGATCAACGTCAGCTCTCTGAAAGCCTTTGTCCTCGAGCTTCATGCGGACCTGCGCATTATCCACCGCGTCCTGAATTCGGCTGCTGACAAACATGTCCGGCGTGGAGTGCGTGTCGTACTGCACCGCAGTCGCTTCCCCTGTTTTCGTCCCGAGCCACAGATACCCATCCAGCTGTTTGTCATTCACCCGCCGGATCAACGCATTCTGCTGCATCTCATCTGCCGGCGCGATCACGTCCGCCTCGATCGCCGCCGTCTTGCTCTCCGCCAGCTGGTCGCGCACCGCCAACGCCAAAGGCGCGTCATTGCTGGCGATTGCGATGTGCTGGTCCTGACCCGCATGCTGTGCCGTCAAGAATGCAGCACCGAATGACAACGCCATCACCCCGGGCACCAGCAGCGTCATAAACAGGAACGCCTTAGTCTTCACTCGCTCCAGATATTCGCGCTTCATGATCAGCAGAGTGTTATTCATCGGATTTGCCCCCCACCGTCTGAATGAAAATCTCTTCCAGCGACGGCTCAACTACCTCGAACTTGTTGACCTTCACCTGCTGCACCAATCCCCGCAACAACTCCTGCGCATCAGCGCCCAGCTTCAACTTTAATTCCGCGTGCCCGCCATAATCCTTCGCCTCAGCCACCAGCGGATTCTCAGCAAGCTTCGCGCTGCCCTCATACTCCAGCAGAACCCGGTTCCGCGGATAGCGCGACTTGATCTCCCGCATCCCGCCCTGCAGCACAGCGCGGCCGCCATCGATCAAGCAAATCGAGTCGCACAGCTTCTCCACCTGGTCCATCCGGTGCGTCGAAAACAAAATCGCCTTCCCCGCCCGCTTCTGCTCCAGCAGTGTGTCTTCCAGCAGCGTCGCATTCACTGGATCGAGCCCGGAGAACGGCTCGTCCATGATGATCAGCTCCGGTTCATGTAACAGTGTCGAGATAAATTGGATTTTCTGCTGCATGCCCTTCGATAGCTCATCGGTCTTCTTCGGCAGCGCCTCGGTAATCAGCAGCTTCTCCGCCCACATCTTCGACCGCCGCAGCGCCTCCGCTGCAGTCAACCCATGCAGCTGGCCAAAAAACACAAGCTGCGCCTGCACGTTCATCTTTTTGTACAGCCCGCGCTCTTCCGGCAGATACCCGACGCGCTCCAGCGCCTTCCGCTCAAACGGCTTGCCAAACAGCTCGACAGTGCCGCTGTCCGGCATCGTCATCCCAATCATCATCCGGATGCTCGACGTCTTGCCCGCGCCATTCGGCCCCAGCAGCCCATACATCCCGCCCGCCGGAATCGTCAGGCTCAACTTGTCGACCGCAACCTTCGCCCCGTACGACTTCGAAATGCTGTTCAACTCGACGATTTGCATGCGCTCCCCTGAGAATGGCCAGTTTAACAAACCACCATCAACAAGCCCGCCATCTAAAATGCAACCTGTGCCCGAGCTCTCGACCGAAGTAAAGTTCGTCAAAGGCGTCGGCCCCGCCATCGCCGCCACGCTCGCCGGCAAAAATATTCTCACCGTCGAAGACCTCCTCTACCACCTGCCTTTTCGCTACGAAGATCGCCTCCACCCACGCCCGCTCGCCGAACTCCGCGCCGGAGAAACCGCCAGCACCCTCGCCGAAGTCCGCGGCGTCATCCTCCTCCGCACAAAGCGCATGCCCATCCTCGAAATTTCCGTTGGCCAGGGCGCCGCCAGCATGAAGTGCATCTGGTTCCACGGCACCTACCTCAAGGACCGCTTCCACGCCGGCCAACTCCTCGCCCTTCACGGACGCGTCGAAGGCTCCCGCAGTGGCCGCGGCCCGCTCAAAATGATCCAGCCGCAATTTGAAGTCATCCCGCCCTCCACAGATTCGCTTGAAGAGCAACAGGACCGCCTTCTCGAAGTCGGCCGCATCGTCCCCATCTACGAATCGCTCGGCGGCCCCAAACTCGGCCCCCGCTGGGTCCGCCGCATCATGTTCCGCCTCCTCGGCGACCTCGGCGACAACATTCCCGAGACTCTTCCTTCGCAGCTCGTAGAGAACTTAGATCTGCCCTCTCGCGCGAAAGCTCTCCACGAGGTCCACTTTCCTCCGGAAGACACGCCGCCGCGCGAACTCGCCGCTTTCTCCACGCCCGCGCACCGCCGCCTCATCTTCGAAGAATTGTTCTTCCTCGAGCTCGGCCTCGAACTCAAGCGCCGTCGCATGCGCGAGCGCCAAGGCATCGCCTTCACCACGACCGCCACTGTTCGCGACGCGATCAAGGAAATCCTCCCCTTCCACCCCACCACCGCGCAAAAGCGCGTCTTCTCAGAGATCGTCGAGGACATGCGCGCCACCGCCCCCATGCGCCGTCTCCTACAAGGCGACGTCGGCTCCGGAAAAACAATTGTCGCGTTTGAAGCCGCGTTGCTCGCCATGGAAAACGGCCACCAGGTCGCCCTCATGGCGCCGACTGAAATTCTCGCGACGCAGCATTTTCTCGTCGCCCGCAAATTACTCGAGCGCTCGTCGCGCAACTATCGCGTCGATCTCCTCACCGGCTCGCTCGACGACGATCGCAAACGCGCCGTCCGCGGCCGCATCCTGCGCGGAGAATCGCAACTCGTCATCGGCACCCACGCCCTCATCGAGAAAAAAGTTGAGTTCGACCGCCTCGGCCTCGTCATCGTTGACGAGCAGCACCGCTTCGGCGTCATGCAGCGCTTCAAGCTCATGAAAAAACCCAACGCCGCCGAGCCCGACGTCCTCGTCATGACCGCGACGCCCATCCCGCGCACCCTCGCCCTCACCCTCTACGGCGACCTCGACCTCAGCATCCTCGACGAGCTCCCGCCCGGCCGCACGCCCATCCTCACCCGCCTC
>Ga0302324_100004859_pt1 | contig 29643 bp, 24 predicted proteins | sample Palsa_T0_1_FD_201949 | JGI IMG/M metagenome (GOLD analysis project Ga0302324, IMG submission 201949) | Peat permafrost microbial communities from Stordalen Mire near Abisko, Sweden - Palsa_T0_1 | ecosystem: Environmental > Terrestrial > Soil > Palsa > Peat permafrost | place: Sweden: Abisko...
TTGCGTCATCTCGATCGACCGCACCAGCCTGCTCGCCGCGAGCGGCTGGGCCTGGTCCGGCACGTCCGGATAATGAAATACACCGGTGCTGCGCAGCTTCAAAATCGTCGGCGCAAGGGCCGCAATTTCCAGATTGATGCGCCGCAGCCGCTCCCACGTGGGGGTCCGGTTGCCAAACTGGTCGACGGCCGCCGCACGGTAGTTGCCGATTTCGGGCGCGAAGTATGTGAAATACTGGATGCCCCGGCCGCCATAAGCCAGCGTGGCATAAACCTGCAGATGGAACGTGGCGTCGGACGGCTCCATATAGTTAAAATGCGCGTTGGCCAGGATGCAGTTCCAAAACGGCGTCTTGGTCTCGATGGATAGCCGTCGCACGATCTCCAGGTTGGTGTAGAAGTAGTCCAGCATTTCGCCGCCAACCAGCGAATAGTTGTCGTAGCTGAGGAACGGCTGGCCGATGGTATCGACCAGCATGCGGACGTACTTGTCGTAGGTGTCGGTCCCCAGGCGCTGCGGGCTCACGCGATAGGGAAACAGGTTGACGTAGGGCCACATGCCCGGCATAGCCTCGCGCGCAATCTGCGCCACACGCGCCAATCCAGGCATCAGCGCCGCGTGCGGTTCGTCCTGGAGAAAGAATCCGATGGCCGCAGGGTTGGAGCCGATCTGGTGCGCCAGGGCGCCGACCCGGCTGCGGATCTCGCTATCCGCAGGCAGGGATTGCCAGTCGTAGCCGCCGATCCGCGTATCGGAGACGAAGCAGGCCAATCCGGCTTCGCGAACCTTGTCGAGGTCTTCGGCGCGGCAAAAGCCTGCAATGTTCAGACCGGCATCGCGCATGCCGCGCAACTGCGCAATGTCCGAGGGCGCCTCCCCCCAAGCCATAATCGCGAAGCTTTTCGGAGTCGGCAGTTCGGGGGTCTGGAACTGTTGCGCGGCGGCCGCGAAGGGCGCCACCGCAACGCACACGAGCGCCGATGCAATTCGAATCATGTTTATATTGTGGCGCACGCATGCGGCCCACCAGCCGGCTCTGGCGCCGAATTACCGGCCCTTGGCGGCGTTCCTTGCTTGGCGAAGGATTGTTTCGGTTTCGTCCAGCAATTGCTTGGTGTGCTGATGGAGCGCGCGATATTTCCCGGACAACTCGCGTGTCGCATCCTCCGCGAGTTCCCCGCTGCGCTCGTAAAGATCCTCACATTTCTCTACCAGCTCCTTGCCGGCTCCAATCAGATAATCCGCGACTTCTTCGCCTTTGCCTACTAACTTCCGGCGTGTTCGTTCGCCTGACGCCGGCGCCAGCAGCAGCGCTGCCGCCGCTCCGATCGCGGCTCCCAGCAGGAAGAATGTAGCTCGGTCTTCCACTCTTGTATCGCTCATAGTTTCTCCTTTGCCGAAAAAATGGTCTCCATTCGAGCTTAGCGCGTCGACAATGCCGTAAACTGGATTGATCCGGAGAAGACCGAATCTATGGATAGACTCAGACGGGTGCAGGCGATCTGGCGGGATGCCCTCTATGCGCTACGAACCATGCGCAAGAAACCGGCATTCACCGTCACGGCGGTGCTTACTCTGGCGCTGGCGATCGGCGGAAACACCGCGATATTCACCGTCATCCGCGCCGTGCTGCTGAAGCCGCTTCCGTATCGCGATTCCGATCGGCTGGTGCGCATTGCGGGAGGCGCCACGCCGGAACGATTTGCAGAGATGCAGGCCGGCGCGCACTCGTTCACCGGCCTCGGAGCCTTCACTGGCCAGGAAGACATAACGCTTTCCGGCGGAGACGAGCCGGAGGTCCTGAACGGTGTTCGCGTATCGGCCAGCTTCCTTCGGATTCTGGCGGTCGATCCGCTGCGCGGCCGCGGCTTTCGTGCCGAGGAAGACTCCCCCGGCGGTGCACCGGTCGTTTTGATCGGCGCCGGACTCTGGCAGCGGCGGTTCGCGGGCGATTCGCAGATCATAGGGAAAACGGTAATTCTCAACGACGCGCCATACCTCGTCATTGGCGTTCTTCCGCCTCGCTTTCACTTTCCTTTTCCCGGCGTGGACCTGTGGCTCACCGCGCCCTCGGAGTCGCCGCGCATTCCTGCGCGGTCCAGGGCATTGAGTCCGTTCCTGACCATATTCGGACGTCTGAAGCCGGGAGTGAGGCTGGCACAAGCAAACGCGGAGCTGCAAGTTATTCGCCGCCGATATGCCATGGCTCACCCCTCCATGCTGGATGCCAAGCCGAAGACTCCGGTGGAAGTGACTGCCATGAAGGATCAACTGGTGGCCGACGTGCGCTCCATGCTGTGGATGCTTTTGGGCGCCGTGGGCTTCGTGCTGTTGATCGCCTGCGCGAATGTGGCCAGCCTGCTGCTTGCGCGCGCCGCCTCGCGAACGCGGGAGATGGCCGTACGGGCTGCATTAGGGGCCGCGCGTTCCCGCCTGATCGGACAACTGCTCGCCGAGAGCATTCTGTTGTCGCTGGCCGGCGGAATACTCGGCGTGCTGCTGGCCGCCTGGAGTCTCGGTGCCATTCCCTTAATCACCGCTTTCGATCTGCCGCGCGCCGCAGAAATCCATCTGGATGGGACGGTCCTGGGATTCGCCGCGGCACTTTCCCTCGCCACCGGCGTGCTCTTTGGATTAGCGCCGTCGCTGGCCGCGTCCCGGCCCGATCTCATGCGCGTGCTGCGCGCGAGCGGTGAAGCCGCCAATTCCGCCAATCAAGATTCCACCCGAGGGATCCTGGCCGGGCTCAACGTCCGCGGGCTGTTGCTAGTGGGGCAGATCGCCCTTTCGATCGTGCTGCTGATTGGCGCCGCGCTCCTGATTGAAAGTGTCAGCCGGCTGCGCGGCGTCCAAGTCGGATTCAACCCGGCCCACCTTCTGACCATGCAGCTTTCTCTGCCCCCAGTGCGCTATGACACGGCCCACAAGAGAATGTCGTTCTTTCAAGATTTCGTCCGGCGGGTGGAATCGTCGCCCGGCATCCGCGGCGCCACCGCGGCAATATCGCTACCCATGATCGGCTATGCCGGCACTCCCGTACAGGACGCCGCCAAACCGCTGCTGAAGTTGAACGAACGCCTGATTGCGACTTACATGGCAGTCACGCCGGGATACTTTCGCACGCTTGAGATTCCGTTGCGCCGCGGCAGGGACTTTGGCGGACAGGATACGGAAGATGCCCAACGCGTAGCCATCATCGACGAAACCCTGGCGCGCCGGTTCTGGCCGGAGTATCCAAACGGTCAGGACCCGGTCGGCCAGCGCATGTGGGTCGGCGGCGTGAACCCGAAACCCGCCCTGATCGTCGGCATCGCCGCCGACGTGCATCAGAATCTCGAAAGCAGCGCCTGGCCCGAAACGGTATACGTCTCGTTTGTACAGAACCCGCTGCCGTCGGCAACGGTCGCCGTACGGACGGACGGCGACCCGCTCCGCTTTACCAGGGCGGTACGCGAACAGGTGCGGGCGTTGGATAAGGATGAAGCCATTTCCGCCGTCCGAACCATGGACGACCTGGTGGAAGAGCAGGTAGGCCAGCGTCGTTTGCTGGTGGTCCTGTTAGGATCTTTCGCCGGCGTGGCGCTTTTGCTCGCTCTGATTGGAATCTACGGCGTCATTGCGTACTCGGTGGCGCAGCGGACTCGCGAGATGGGCATCCGGCGTGCATTGGGCGCGCAGCAGGGCGACATTCTGCGGCTGGTGGTATCTCAGGGCTTTCGCCTGGCACTGGCGGGAGTGGCTGTGGGCGTCGCGGGCGCTTATGGCTTGACGCGCCTTATGGAGTCGCTTTTATTTCACGTGAGCGCGACCGATCCGGCAACGTTCGTGGGTGTGGCGCTGGTATTCGTACTCGTGGCGCTGGCGGCCTGCTATATTCCGGCACGGCGAGCCACCCGAATCGATCCGATGGCGGCACTGCGGATCTACTGAGGGGCTGCGCTTCGCAGCTCGGGGGCAATCGCATATGCCTTCTCCAGCTCCGCGCGCGCGTCGTCGTCCCTTCCCTCCCGATGCAGTTCCAAAGCGAGATTGTAGTGCGCTTCGGCGTAGCGGGGTTTGATCCGCACCGCCTCGCGAAACTCAGCTTGCGCGCCCGCATCGCCGGATTGCATCAGCACCAATCCGAGGTTGTTGTGGACTTCGGCAAGATCCGGATTGCGGCGCAGGATTTCCCGAAAGACGTTCGCCGCGCCCGCGGTATCGTGTTTCCGGCTGAGTAGCAGCCCCAGTTGGATGCGCGCGTCGGTATAGCCTGGATCCAGACCGATGGCTTCGGTGAACTCACGCTGGGCATCACCCGCGCCTCCGGATTGCGCCAGCGCCAGACCGAAGTTGTAGTGGGCCTCGGCCAGGTCAGGATCGATCATTACGGCTTGCCGGAACTCATCCAGCGCGCGGCCGCGATCGTTGGCGCGCCAATAGAGCAGCCCCAGACTGGAGCGCGCCTGGGCATAGTCGGGCTTGATGTCCAACGCTTTTTGGTACGCGGCCAGCGCGTGCGCATCGTCCCCCGCGCGGCCCAACGCGACACCCAGATAATAGTATCCAACCGGCAGTTCCGGACTCTCGTCGATCGATTTCTGAAACAATGCCGCGGCATCGCCGAGCTTCTGCATTTTCAGCGCTTCCACACCTTCGAGGATCAGGCTCTTCGATTCGGCCAGGCGCGTGCGAAACTCGTGCAGCGCCTTCACCTCGCTCAATTCCTTCTGCGCCGCTCCGGTCTGCCCCTGGGAGCGCAGCGCCAGCCCCAGGTTGTAGCGCGCCTTCTCGAAATCGGGCCGCAGCTCGATGGCGCGGCGGAATGCGGAGATCGCGCCTTTCTGATCCTGTGAAGCCTTGAGCTCCAGGCCGAGGTCATATTGCGCCTCCGGATCTTTAGCGTCCGCTTCGATCGCTTTGTGAAACGCGGTAAGCGCGCCCGCGTGATCGTCCTGGCGGCGCAGGGTCACACCAAGGCGGTCATATGCCGCGCCGTACCCCGGATTCAGCTTGACCGCGATGCGAAACTCGGCGGCCGCGGCGGGCAGATTCCCAAGCTGACCCTCGGCCAATCCAAGTTCGAAATGCAGAATCGACAGGCTGGAGCCTGTCCCGCCTTTGGAAGCGATAGCCTGATGCAATTCGTCCGCCGCCGCGGAAGGGTTGGTCTGCTCCAGAAAAATTCGGGCCAGATAGCGGTGCGCTCCGGCGTTGGCTGGATCGAGAGCCACGGCGGCGAGCAGCTCTTTGAGCGCGGCCGACTGATCGTGAAGGTCGTACCAAGCCGCGCCCAGCCCATAATGCGCGTCCGCCCACTTGGGTTTCAGGTCTAGGGCCGCCTGAAACTCCTGGGCGGCCTGCCGTGAATCGCCTTTGTACTTCAGCGCGAGCGCCAGGTTGTAGTGCGTCTCCGCATTGGCCGGCTCAAGCGCCAGCGCCTTGCGGTAATTCTCTATGGCCTGGTCCCAATTTCGGTGAGCGCTAAAGTCGAGCGCCGCTTTGCGGTACCGCTCCGCCTGGCCGGCGGGTGCGGCCAGGAGCAGCAGGAGATAGACCGCGGTCCGCACTAAAAGATAAATTTCGCGCTCACCTGCCCGATGCGCGGATCGCGGGCACTGGTCACCTCGCCGAACTGGCTGCTGCTGTAATTTCCGACCGGGTTGTTGAATTGCGTGTGATTGAAGATATTGAAGAATTCACCGCGAATCAGGAGGGCCATGGATTCTCGAATTTGGATGCTCTTCATCAGCGCGAAATCCGTATTCACTAACCCCGGGCCGGAGAAAAAGCTGCGGTTGGAATCGCCGAACGTTCCTAGCGGGCCGGAAGCGAAGGAAGTGGGCAGAAAGTAGGTATTGGGACCGGTAGGGCCGGAATTCCGGGCGTTCTGAGTCACGACTGGAGCGATAACATCGGGCACGTCGGTGGCGGAGCTTCCGGTAAGCGAGTAATCGCCGGAGCCCTGGCTAATCTGCACGGGAAGGCCGGTGGAGAACCGGGTGATGCCGCTGATGTTCCAGCCTTGAGTCAGGCGCTTAGGCAGGCCGGACAACGCGCGGTCGAACGGGATTGCCCAGTTATAACTGGCCACGAAGTTATTCGTCATGTTAAAGGTGGAGAGCGAGCGGCTGAGCGCATAGTTAGAAAAATTTACCCATTCGCCGAAGCCGGAGGAGTCGTCGATGGACTTGGAGAAGGTGTAGGCTAGCAGGAAAGTCACATCGGCGGCCTTACGCTCCACGGTCGCCTGAAACGCGTTGTAATTTGAGTTAGCGATGTTCGCCGTAAATGTATTACCGGCGCCAAACGCAGGTCCGAGGTTGGTCCGGGTTCCATAGACCTTGGTGCCGTTGGGAAGCTGATAGGTATCCTGCTCGCCATAGGGGACGCAGGCCGGGTTGCTAGCGCCGGTACTCAAATCGACCGCGCCTTCGGCATTGAGCTGCTGGCACAGCGCCGCGTTGCCGGGATTCGCGTCATACTGCGAGATGAGCTTATGACCCTGAGTTCCAACATAGGCCAGAGTCAGCACAGTGGACTTCGAAAGCTCGCGTTGTATCGAGAAATTGTAGTGCTCCGCATAAGGCAACCGGTTATGGATGCTATAACCGGGCGAGTCGGAGATCGGCAAATAGATGGAATAATTCAGCGTCGCATTTGCGGGACTGCCGGGCGTGGGGAAAGTGAAAGGGAAGCGCTGCGTCTGCGAGGTGCCGTCGGCGCGCGTTTCGAATGGCTGGTCGAACATGGTCGGCTGCGGGCTGACCCAATACAGGCCGTAGGGCGCGTCGCCCACCTCATAAAACAGATTCAGGTCCTCGATAGAGGTATAGTAGATGCCATAGGCAGCCCGGATGCTCGTCTTTCCCGGGCCCCCGAAAATCTTACCCAGCGCGCCATCGGTGAAGCCCGGCGAATAAGCTAGGCCCAACCGGGGACCTAAGTTGTCATAGCGCGTAGGGGCCAGTGTGCTGGGAATGCCGGGATCGCCCGGCACCACCCAACCTAACGGAGCGGTGGGGAACTGAGTGGATTGCTCGCCTGGATTGATCGTTTCAATCTTGCCTTGTGTATCATACCAAGGCATGCTCACTTCCCAGCGCAGGCCCAGGTTTAGGGTCAGATTGGGCTTAATCTTCCAGGAGTCCTGGACATATGCGCCGCCGTAGCGGGTGCGGGAATCCAGGAACTGCTGGCTGCACTGGTTATAACTGACCGGCGCGCCGATGAGGAAGTCGGCGAAATCAATGCCTGTTTCGCTGCCGTTGAAACTGAAGTCGCCGTTGGGGGCGCAGGTATTCCGCTCGTTGATTTGCAGATAACGGAATTCGCCCCCAAACTTGAGCGTGTGGGATCCTACAACCTTCGAGAAGCTATCGGAAAACTGCCACGTATTGTCAGGCTGTGTCGTGGTGAGGGTGTTTACGCCGATGGAAAAGTCGTTGAAGTAGATGGGCGGGACAGTTTGCGGGAAGCCTGCCGGCCCGGAGGGGATAATGCCCAGCATGCCGGGCCCGGTAACGAAACCCAGACTCGACAGATTAGCGAAACTGCCTTCGGGTTTGTTGGTGACAGTAGCGGTGCGGAAAAAGCTTACGCGAAACTCGTTTACCGCGGTCGGCCCAAGGGTTTTGGTGTCGCTCATGACGATTTCCTGGGCGCGCGTGGGCGTTTCGCTGGGGAAGCCGGGCACGCTGGCGGCGGGCAAAGCGTTGTACACAGACGAATTATCGAAGTGATAATAGAAGGACCAGTTGCCGGTCTTCTGATTGTTGAAGTCCACCCGCTCCCCTATTTTGTCGTCCTGCACGGTGTTGCGCTGGCTATCGTCGGAGTACAGGCCGGTGGCGGGGTCCAGATTGGGCAGCGGAATGTAGGGCAGAATTCCGACCGCGGGCTTCGAAAAAGCCGTCTGCGGGATCACACCGCCGGGAAAAACGCAATCCGAGCTCAAAGTACAGCCGGGTAGGCTGTAGGGTTCGCCGGCTGAGACGCCATAGCCCAAGCGCTGGCTGAGGACCTGGGCCCAATAACTGCCCGTAACCGTCATGGGCGTTCCGCCGGCGCTTACGAAGTCCGCCGGGTTGAAGTCGCCGGCCCGTTCGGCGGCAGTGGGCAACTGTACGATGCCGGTGCTGGCGCCTTGCACCTGGCGGGTGCCCTGATAGTCGGTGAACCAGAACAGCCTGTTCTTCAGGAAAGGCCCGCCAGCGGTATAGCCGAACTGGTTGCGCCGCAACTCGGCTTTGCTGGGGTCGAAGAAATTGCGGGCGTCCATGGCGTCGTTGCGCAGAAACTCGAAAGCGTCTCCGTGGAATCCGTTGGTGCCGGACTTGGTGATGGCGTTCATCACCGCGCCGCTGAACTTTCCATATTCGGCGTCGAAGCTGTTGGTGATGAGCCGGAATTCAGCGATGGAGTCCAGGTTGGGAATCAGGCCGGCACCCAGGTTGCGGCCCTCGCTAACATCCCCGCCATTCACCAGGAATGCGTTGGACGTCTCGCGCTGGCCATTCACGGAGACGTTGCCGGGATTGGCGAACATCCCGGAAACTGAGCGGTCACCCGGCACGACGCCGGAGGTAATGGGGACCACCCCGGCCTGCAGGCCGAGCAGGTCGAGATAGCTTCGGCCGTTGAGGGGGAGAGAAAGCATCTTCTGGGACTCGATCACGTCGCCGAGCTGGGTGCTTTCGGTTTCCACCTGAACGGCGCTGGCCTCCACGGAGACCTGATTCTGCACGCTGCCCACATCGAGCGTGATGTCGATGTGCAGTTGGTCGTTCACTTTCACGTCGATATTCGTGGTGGTGAAACGTTCGAAGCCGGACGCTTCGGCCACGACTTTGTATGTGCCGGCGGGGAGCGCCAGAATCCGGTATGTACCATCGGGACCGGAGGCGGCAGGCTTGCTGAAGTTGGTTTCCACGTTGGTAGCCACCACGTGGGCGCCTACAACGACGGCGTTGGTCCGGTCGCGGACGACGCCCAAAATCGATCCGGTCACGTCCGCCCGGACGACGTCCGGCAGCAGAAGCGCGGCAAAGAGCAGCGGCAGAATGCACGTTAAGCGATGGCGGCCTTGCATTTTGAGTCTCCTCCCGAGCGACAGGAGTGACGGGGTCCTGTCGCGGAATGGGTCTAGTATACAACCCTGCGCACCGTTGCGGCAAAGGGCCGAATTCTGCCGTCTGAAATACGTCTATGGGGATAACGGCTGGGCCATTTGAGAACATGACCGAAAGCGCGAGTGCATCGCGGCGGATTTGATCGGCAAGCTGGCCCATCGCGCCGCTATACGCGAGGTGAGAAGGCCCCCCGGGGGCGGTTGGATGCGACAATAAGTGCTGGCAAAGATGGCGAAATCGAGCTCCCGGAAATGTCGTACTTACAAGATAGGCCGAACCGAAACAGTACGACCCGAACCGCCTGGCGGCAAGGACAATCGAACTGTACATCGACGTCTGCGCGATTTATTAGTAATCGCTTTCTTCGTCTTGTGGGGGGTGAGATTGCCCGCCTTTCTGGGGACGTGGCTATACGGTTTGCGCGCCAAAGGCCGGATCCTCCCCGATTGCGGGCCGCATCCGCATCATTGTTCATCATGGCGTTCGGCCGGCTTCAAGTGACTGAACGCGGCATCTGGCAGTACTGCGGGTTGCTCCCGTGGCGCAAGATCGCGTCCTACGGCTGGGCCGATGACAATACTTTGTTACTAACTCCACGGGCCCGGTTTTTGTTCTCCGTGGGGCGTTGCCAGTTTCCGCCGAGCATCGGAACCCAGTAGATAGTCTCTTGTCCAAGTTCTGTCCCGCCGAAGAGAGAAGCGCTGAGAGCGACGGCTACTTTTCCTTGATCTCCATATACCGGTCTACGGGCAGATCCATGTAGCGGTCGACTTGTTTGCTGGGCGCGGGCCAGCGGATTTCAACCCAGTCGACCTTGTTGGCGGAACCCAGCCCCAGGATCTCACGCGGATCGTGGGAAGAAAGATAGCTGCCGCCGGCGTTCTTGAACCGCGCGCGCCGCACGCCGCCGGCCGACCAGGCGATGCGGGCGCCGATGGCATCGCGGTTGGCGCGCGTGCCCACCAGTTTCAGCCCGAGCCAGTGGTTGTCCGCGCCAGCATTATTGTGCAGCAGCAGGGGCGCGCCGCCGTTGACGCCCACGAGCACATCCAAGCGGCCGTCGTTGTCGAAATCGCCCACCGCCAAGCCGCGCCCCGCCAGCATTCCGGTAAACGCCGGTCCCGCCTCCGCGCTGACATCGCGCAGCTTGCCGTGCTCGTTGTGAAAAAGCAGCAGCGGCTCCTTGTATTTCACCTGGTTCGAATACCTTTCGATCATGTCGTCAGGGTGGCCATTGGCGAGGATCAGATCTATGAGCCCGTCGTTGTCGTAGTCGAAGAGCTTCAGCCCCCAGCCGCTGAGCAAGCGGGTGGCCTGCGCCACGCCGTTCGAGAACGCCACATCCGCGAACGTTTCGTCGTGTTGGTTCCGGTACAGCGAGAACATTTCCCGGTCGATGTTGGCCACGAACAGGTCTTCCCAGCCGTCGCCGTCGAAATCCGCGGCGTCCACGCCCATCCCGGAGCGGGGCTGCCCGTTTTCGCTGAAGGCGACTTCGGCCGAAACCCCCACCTCGTCCCATTTGCCATTACCGCGGTTCATGAACAGGAAGTTCTGTACGGTGTCGTTGGCTACGAAAAGATCCATGCGCCCGTCGTTATCGACATCGGTGGCCACCACCCCCAAGCCCTTGCCCAGCGCGCGCTCGATGTCGGTGCCGTGGCTCACCTCGGTGAAGGTACCGTCGCCGTTGTTGCGGTACAGGAAGCTGTGGGTGGGCTTAAACAGGCGCGGGATGCAGTAGTATTTGAGCCCCAGCTTGTTGTCGCCGCAGGAAAAGTGCTGCGTGGCGTAATCGACGAAACTGCATATGAACAGGTCCAGCCGGCCGTCGTTGTTGTAATCGAACCAGGCGGCGCTGGTGGTCCAGCCGGTCATCGCCAGGCCCGACCTTTCGGTGACATCCGTAAATGTGCCGTTGCCATTGTTGCGATACAGAATGGTGCGGCCGTAAGCGGTGACCAACAGATCCGGGAAGCCGTCGTTGTCGTAGTCTCCGGCCGCCACGCCCATGCCGAAGGTGCCGCCGGCGACGCCGGCCTTATCGGTGACGTCGGTAAAGGTGCCATCCCGATTATTCTTGTACAAGGCATTGCGGATGGGCTTGGCGGGGGTGAAAAAATCGCAGGGACCGCTGTTGACTAGGTAGATGTCCATCCAGCCATCGTTGTCGTAATCCAGGAAGGCACACCCCGGTCCCATGCTTTCGGGCAGGTAGCGGTTGGGAGACATGGCGTTGTCATGGACCCAGGTAACGCCGCTGTTCGCCGCCGGGACGCTTTCGAAAATCGGCGGGGCAGCCGCGTCAAGCGTTCGAGTCAGCGGCGACGCGGCGTACCCGGCAGCGGCTATCAGGAAATTTCGGCGGGTGCTGAGAGGCACGTATGGTTTAATTCTATGACAGACGCATACGCGGCCGGGGCGCCCAGGCACGCAACGGCAGACGACACAAAGCGATCGACTGCCCCACTGCAATGCCTTTAGCGCGCTCACTTCGACGTATTCCGCGGCACGTAAGCCGCCGACGGTTGGCCGTCGCTGTTGACCAGCACGAGTCCGGGCATGCCGCCCTGATCGAGCGTCCCCGCCACAATCTGCGTTGGAAAGACGTTGGCGCCGAAGAAGACCGCCGGCGCAAACGTCCCGTCGCCTTTGCCGGGACAGATGGAGAGAAACGCGTCGTTGTTGTTGGAGGACACGATGTCCGGATTCCCATCGCCATTTGAGATCGGCCACCTCCGAGTCCCAGGGCGCGGCATCGGCCGGCAGCCGCAGCTTGGTTTGGGCTGTTGCCGAGTGTAAACAACTGCGCCGGCGGAGCGAAGTTGCCGGTTCCATCTCCCAGCATCACGCCGAGCGACAGCCCGAGAACTGGGGTGTCTGGGCTTGAGCCGCGACGACGGCTAACATTGAGACCCTGGTTATCAGCCGGCAAAACAGATTCGTAACGTTCGTTTGCATGCCTCACACCCTCCTGAGATCAACTCGATTATAGGCGCGCGCGGCGGGCAAACTGGTGTCACTCGTGTAAATAAGATGTAAATCGTACGGCAGTCACTACGAAGCCGCGAATGCATCGTCCAGTAGGTCCATGACTTTCAAGTATGCGGCCCACCGGCGCAGATATTCGCGGTCCAGGCGCTGCCGCTGCACGGCGACGATGCCGCGCACATCGTTCCATTGCCGCTCGGAGACTTCGCCCCCGGCGCGGTACCAGAGCAGCTTCATGAGTAGAGTATCTTCCGCGGTGGAGACGGGCACAGCAAGCGCCCCGCTGCCGAGTACGATGTCTCTTGTCTCACGCCGCGAGAATTGCGATTGCTGGAATAAGTCGGACGATAGCGGGAAGACATCGAACTTATAGCTGCTGGCGAAGTGGATCAGGTTGAAAGGGCGTCCGGAATCGAGTGCATCGGACATCATCCCGGCGTCCGCGTAAAATTCGCCGCGCAGTTCCCGGATAAGGCGTGCGATCTGTTCGGGATGGATATCCGCCACCAGGTCGACATCCAGCGACGTTCTGTAAATACCGTGAATGCCGCTTGCCATCGAACCGCCGATCATATAGGGAATCGCGCCGCGGCGCAGCGCCTCGACCAATGCCTGCAGAGCTTGCCCGAAGTCGCTCACGCGTCCGCGCTCTGCGGGTCCCATCCGTAAACTCGCATCATCGTTTCGCGGTCCAGGTGCCGGGCGGCCGTGCGCAGGAACACCTCGCGCTCGTCGAGGCCGGGATGCTGCCGGCGCACCTCGGCCTCGGCCGTCTCAAACACCATGCGGGTCAGACCGAGCATCCCCTGCACTTTCTCCGACGCGGTCATCCGCCTCTGGCATTCCAGAAACACTTCGAGCGCTCGTGGATCTGTATCGGAATACCAGTCGGACCGCGGCATTAAGCTAATAGTACAACGCCGTCCCGTAAGTGGTGGGGGGCTTGACTTTCGCCGCGAGAAGCGTATACTCCCATCAAATGTGAAAAAGGAGGCGCGTATGGAACGATACAACGATTTCCACTCTCCGGCCGCCGGATCGCTAAAAGGAATGGTCGCCGGTCTGCGCCATGTTGAACACCCACTCTTACGCATCCCGATCTTGCTGAGTGTCGCGCTGGGGGTGGCCTTGGGTATGACGCGATTAGTGATCGCGGTTCGAGAGAACCTACAGTCTTCACCCTCCAGTTTGGGTGCAATACTGTTCCTTGCGGCAATTGTTGGCGGCGCCGCGCTGGTGATCGTTTTGTTCAGTGCGGCAGTCGGGTTCTTCATCGGGTTAGTGCTGGAGGCGGGCTATGGCTGGTTGGCGCACAGGAAGAGGGCGAGCTTAATGCGCTAGTTTTCAATGCGCTGCAACCACAGTGGCCGGGAGCTCAGCTAGGGAGCGACCCGCACGATTGCGCCCTTCTGCGCGTCAGCGCCCACGCGATACGGAACCTTAGCCGCGCCCAGATCGTTCCCATACAGCCGAATGCCGCGGCTCCTCGAGCCCGCGATATCCAGGAACAAATCCGTGCCGGGAGCGGCGTTCGAATCCCGCAATGTCGCGCCATCCACATTCATAAACTCGACCGCGGGCGCGCCGGTCCCCCCCGGCCTCCCCCTGAAGCCGGCCAGTTCCACGTCCTGCACGTCCTCCATGCGTAGCGCGCTCTGCCACTTCGCCGACCCCGGCTTGTCCCAGATTACTTCCACGTCCTTCATCTTGAAATTGCGCGCCCAGCGCACCTGCATAGCGTCCACCGTCTTCTGCAACGGCGACTCCGGATCGTTCGATACGAACAGCTTGATGTTATCCAGGCTCACGCCGTCGAGCCAGCTATCCGGATGTCCGTGGATCATCGAAGTCCCTTGCCCGTGCGCCACCACGTTCTGGATGAGCACATTGCGAATGGATCCCGCCGGCGGCTCGTTCGGATGCGGCTTGCCATCCACCTCGCTCCGCCGCTTGATTTCGAAATGGATCGGGTCGCCATCGCCCCACCAGAACCAATCGTGGCGGCGGCATTCGATGGTCAGGTTCGAGAGCACCACGTCGCTCACGTATCCGGCGTCGAAAAGCATGAAGGCGATGCCCCGGTTGGAGTCGCGGATGACCGTGTTATTCACCGACACGTGCCGGATGCAATTCATGTTCCCGTCGCAGAACTTCAGGGCGCTCGAAGCCGATGACAGCCGGCAATTGGTCACCGTGATGTTCTCACAGGGCAGCGCCGGGCCGTAGATATTGGACGACCACAACACGATGGCGTCGTCGCCGGTCTCGATGGTGCTATTCGAGATATGCACGTCTTTGCATCCGTCGGGATCGATGCCATCGGCCCACACCGCTTCCTTCAGGCTCGAGTGGACGTAGATGCCGTCGATCGTCAGGCGCTCGCAGGCGTACGGGTTGATGGTCCAGCTTCGCGAGCGCACGAACGACAAACCGGCGATGCGCACGTCCTTGCAGCGCAATAGCAGCACCAGGTGCGGGTACATCGTCTCGGTCCCCATTCCCGCCGGAAACGAGCGCATCAACGGCTTGCCCTGGGCTTTCGCCAAGGCCGAGGCCAGCAGCATGTTCTCGCGTATCAGGGCATCGTCGAAGTCGCCATTGGCCTGCCATATGTAAGAAGCCTGGCCGTCCACGGTGCCGCGCCCTTCGATGGTGATGTTGTCCACGCCCTCGCCGTAGAGCAGCGCGGCTTTGTCGAAGGCGTTGCCGTCGAGCGAAGCGAACAGGATGGCGCCGGAATCGATCAGTACCCGCACATGGCTGCGCAGATGCAGCGTGCCCGACGTGTATTCGCCGGGCGGCAGATACACTGTGCCACCGCCCGCCGCGCCGGCTGCGTCGATGGCTTTCTGAATGGCGGGACGTGCATCTCCGGATTTGTGTCCGGTGGCGCCGTAGGCTTGGACGTTGAAGATCGCTTCGGCGGCGATAGCGGGCGAAATTGCTGCCACGAGAAGAGCCGCGATAAGGCACGCGGCCGCAATCATGGCCCTGTAAGACGCCGCGTGTATCCGCATGTTCAGGCCGGCATTTCGGGTTCCGGAGCGCTCAGCATCGCGGCAGGCTCCTCGACCGGCGACCCAGGCTCGCCGGGCATAGGTGTTGGCTCCTCGACAGGCGGCGCAGGCTCGCCGGGCATGGGTGTTGGCTCTCGCACAGGGTCGGGCTCATGCACGGGCTCGGGCTCCCGTATGGGCGGCGCGGCCTCTAGCACCGTCTCTTGCAGCGGTTCCGGCTCGTGCGCTGGCGCAGGCGCGTGCATCGGTTCGTCCAGCGGCACCTCGCACTCGCAACAATCGCTGCAGCGCGCGCATTTCGCGCATAAATGATTGGCGCAGGTGTCTTTGGTGCACCACACGCAGATGCGCGTGGATTCCTCGCCACAGATCGAGCAATGGAACGGCATGCTACTTTTTCTCCGTTTTGGAAGCGGCGTTAGGCTGCTTGGCCAGCATGCCGCGGCAGCGCTGCGCTTCGCGATCCATCACGGCGCACTCCTGTTCATGCGTGGCCGCCAGGTCCAGAATATAGCGCTGGAAGCGCTCGCGGTTCGCGCCGTTCTCGGCCATCTGGCTGTTCAGTAGGTCCGCCACCGCCGGATTCCAGTATTTGCGAATCCCCTCTTCAATCGAGAACAAGGTCTTTTCAAGCGACAACATACGGAAAAAGGTAGACAAGTCGGCCGAAAGCTTGTCGGGCGAATTGGCCAGCGCGGCCGTCTCAGTGACCAGCGCTTTGGCTTGCACCTTGCTCTCATGGAGCTGCGTGATGTAGGTATCCGGCGCGCCGTTCTTGGCCATTTGCGTAGCGTCGATCTGTTCCAGCACCGGCACCATGCGCTGCGCATGCGCGGCAATTTCCTTCAGCACCGGCCGTATGTCCCATTCCGGCTCGATCCCTTTTTCCTGGGCGCGAACGCCCATCGACAACGCGACCGCCAACAGCAATGCGCGACAGCAGCAAGCTCGCATACCTTATTTCAATTTAGCATCGTGCGATGCAGCGAGTTTCGGCCTGATTCTCCAGACCCGAGGAACCGGGACTGGTTACTCAAAATCGGAATTGGGCGTAAGGAACATGCGCGAAGAGGGGTAGTCGAAGGTGACCGTAAAGCGCCGCAGCACTTCATTCCCAATGAGCCTGCTGGTCGCATCGGTCGCGCCACAGCAACTGACGACTGGACCGTCGACGGTAAAACGTCCCAGGCGGAAGGATGTCGCTTGCGCCGTTGCGCCTTGCATCGGCGCGCCAAGCCCCACGCCGCTCGCCGCCGGGGTCCGCGACTGCAGGTTCATGACTATCGGATGGTCAACCGCATCGCTCGATCCGCTATCGATCAGGAAGCTATCCTGCACCGTAACCGGCCCGGGCAACACGAGCTCGCCCTTCACGAAGGCCCATTTGTCGCGCAGCTCGATGGGCAGCACCTGCGCGGAGCCGCTGGCCGGCTGAAACGCCTCCGGTAGAGTGAACGTCAGCCGCCTGGCTTTGTAATCCACCGTCACTACGAAACGGCTGAAGATCTCGTATCCGAGTATTCCGTCCACGACCACGCCGAGGCTGCCGGCAAGAGGTTGCAGGTCCGCCGTGGAAAACTCGTGTCCCTGGCTCTCGATCCCCGGAAGCGTTATGCTCACTTCGTGAATGAATGCGACCGGAATGCGCCCGGCCCCGGCGCCCTGCAAAGAGCCTGCGCCGGCGGCCTGGAGGCCAAGAGCCTTTGCCAGCCCGCGGTCAATAATGTTGCGTGTGGACCCGGTATCCAGAACGAAGGACAATGGCCTCGACCCGTTGATCCGGACGGGCACGAAGATCATGCCTTTGCGCCAGCCGAAAGCGAAAGTAGACTTCTTGCCGGGTCCGGCGAACGCAATCTTGCCGGTCGAACCGGATGCCTGAGTCGACCATCCGCATGCGTATATCGCGAGCGTCGCGAGCGCCACCGCCGAAGAAGACGTTCGGATATCCGGAATTTTCATCGTCAGCCTCACCTTATGGTTAGACGCGCACAACCCAACACCGTAACGCGGAACACGGCTGCCGCGTCTGGTACAATCGTGCAAAGGGGGTCGGCAGTTGACTAAAGCCACCTGGGATTTACCCCGTACTCTCGGCGCTCTGCGCAACAGCGCCTTCTCCGAGGACCGCATCGGCAGCCGGTCCGTTAAGGATGAACTCCGCCATAATCTGATCCGCAAGCTGCAATGCCCCACGCCTTTGTTTCCGGGCATTGTAGGCTACGAAGAGACCGTCGTGCCGCAAGTGGTAAACGCCATTCTGTCGCGCCACAACTTCATTCTGCTGGGATTGCGCGGCCAGGCCAAGACGCGCCTGATCCGCATGCTGACGACCCTGCTGGACGATGTGCTGCCGTATATCGAAGGCTGCGAGATCCACGACAATCCATACCGCCCGATCTGCCGGCGCTGCCGCAACCTGATTCAGGAAGATGGCGATGACACACCCATTGCATATCTCACGGCCGAGCACCGTTACGTGGAGAAGCTGGCCACGCCCGATGTGACCATCGCGGATATGATCGGGGACATCGACCCCATCAAGGCGGCGCGCCGCGGCCAGGACATATCCGACGAGTTGACCGTGCACTACGGCCTGTTGCCACGCGCCAATCGCGGCATCTTCGCCATCAACGAACTGCCCGACCTGGCCGGCAAGATTCAGGTGGGCTTGTTCAACATCATGCAGGAAGGGGACGTGCAGATCAAAGGTTACCCGGTGCGGCTGCCGCTGGACCTGATGCTGGTGTTCACGGCCAATCCGGAAGACTACACCGCGCGCGGCAAGATTATCACGCCGCTCAAGGACCGTATCGGCAGCGAGATTCGCACCCACTATCCGGTAACGCTCGACCAGGGTATGGCGATTACCGAGCAGGAGGCTTGGTTGAAGCGCCCCGCTTCAGCCAGCGCTCCCATCGAAGTGCGCGTGCCGGTATACATCAAGGAAATCGTGGAGCAGTTGGTTTTCCTGGCGCGCGAGGACAAGCGCGTCGATAAGCGCTCGGGCGTTTCGCAGCGGCTGCCCATTTCGGTGCTGGAGAACGTAGTGTCGAACGCGGAGCGGCGGGCGTTGAAGAGCAAGGAGCAGGTGGCCGTACCGCGCGTGCTGGATATCTACTCCGCCCTGCCGTCGATCACCGGCAAGATGGAGTTGGAGTACGAGGGCGAGCTGAAGGGCGGCGACGCAGTAGCGCGCGAATTGATTCGCGTGGCCGTAGGCAAGGTTTACGACAAATACTTCGAAGGCGCCAACGTGGCGCAAATCGTGCAATGGTTCGATTTGGGCGGCTCGCTGAAGCTCGACGAGAGTCAAGGCGCGGAGGCGATGGTGCAGGCGTTGGGATCCATCCAGGGCCTGATGGAAAAGCTGAAGGGGCTGAAGATTGCCGCCAACGAGTCGGATGCTGTGCGCGCGTCGGCCGCGGAGTTTGTGCTGGAGGGGCTGTACGCGCACCGGCGCATCAGCCGCAATGAGGAGCGCGAATTCGGCGCGGGCGAGCGCAAGCGCGAAGGGCCGCGGGACGAAGGCCCTGGTCCCCAGCGTCCGAACATGCGCCGCCAGTATAACTAGAGCCTCTTCGCATGCTTGTTCTTCTTATCGGCGTTCATCGGCGGCCATTAAAGGTTTTCAAGGTTTGAGCGATGCGCCGGCAAGTGCTAAATGGCCGCCGATGAACGCCCATGAACACCAATGAACGCCGATGAAGATCAAATATTCCAAGTACACCGGTGAAGACTTCGGCATAAGCGCCGAAGACCTTCTCCAAGCCTTGTCCGACTTCCTTCTGCAAAGCGGCTTCAACACCCAATACATGCCCTTCAGCGAATGGAACGAACATACGCTGGAAGATCTGAAAAAGGCCATCCAACAAGCTCTCGAGCAGGGCGACCTGTTCGACAACGAAAGCATGCGCGAGATGATGGAGCGCCTGCAAAACCTCACACCCGAACAAATGCAAAAGCTGCTCGACAATCTGGTGCAAAAGATGATCGACGAAGGCCAGATCACCGTCCAGCAGCCGGGCAGTGAACCACCCGGCGCGCCCGGCGCGGGCAACGGTCCGGATAGTAAAGTGCGCTTCGAAGTCACCGATAAGTCGCTCGATTTTCTGGGCTTCAAGACGCTGAAGGACCTGCTCGGATCGCTTGGAAAATCCAGCTTCGGGCGACACGACACGCGCGATTTGGCTACGGGCATCGAGGCGTCGGGTTCATCGAAGCAATATGAATTCGGCGACACGCTCAATCTGGACATCAGCGAGACCCTGTTTTCGGCGATCCGGCGCGAAGGCGCCAAGGTGCCGATTGAAATGGAATACAGCGACCTGCACGTGCATCAGTGCGAATACCAGAGTTCCTGCGCGACCGTGCTGATGCTGGATTGCAGCCACAGCATGATCCTGTACGGCGAGGACCGCTTCACGCCGGCCAAGAAAGTTGCGCTGGCGCTGGCCCACTTGATCCGCACCCAGTATCCCGGCGACAGCCTGCGCTGCGTGCTGTTCCACGATTCGGCCGAGGAACTGGCCGTCAGCCAGCTCGCGCGCGTGCAGGTGGGACCGTATTACACCAACACGCGCGACGGCCTGATTCTGGCGCAGCGGCTGCTGGCGCAGGAACGCAAGGATATGCGCCAGATCGTGATGATCACGGACGGCAAGCCCAGCTGTCTCACGCTCGAAGACGGGCGCGTTTACAAGAATGCGTTCGGGCTCGACCCCCTCGTAATCAGCCGCACGCTGGAGGAAGTCAACCGTTGTAAGAAGCAGGGGATACTGATCAACACGTTCATGCTGGCCAGCGACTATGGGTTAGTCAACTTCGTACAGAAAGTAACTGAAATCTGCCGTGGCAAAGCCTACTTCACCACACCTTACACGCTGGGCCAGTACCTGCTAATGGATTACATGAACCGCAAGACCCGCACGATTCACTGACGCAACCGCAGCCAGAACATGAAGCGCATATTATTTGGACTCGCCGTCTGCCCGCTGTTGGCGATGGGCCAGAGTCCCGCGATCTCCCCTGGGGGCGTAGTGAATGCCGCCAGTTACGCGACCGGCACGAACATCGATAGCAAGGGAGTGGTCTTCCCCACTCTGCCCGGCGGCGCCATCGCTTCCATCTTCGGGACGAATCTGGCGGCCTCCCCACAAACGGCGCAGAACACCCCGCTCCCCAGGCAGCTCGCCGGAACCTCCGTCAGTGTAAACGGGATTGCCGCGCCGCTGTTCTATGTCTCTCCCGCCCAGATCAATTTTCAGATGCCTTCGTCGGCCGATACCACGCCGGGCGCGAGCGCTGCTGCCGGAATCGTGGTATCTACCGCGGCGGGTACCAGCGACCCATACGTGGACATCGCTTCGGGACTGAATGCCGTGCCGGGCATCTTCACGGCCAACGCCAGCGGCTGCGGACAGGGAACCGTGCTCGTCGTGAGCGCGGACGGCAGCACTTCGCTCAATTCACCCACTAACAGCGCCTCGCCGGGAGACTATATCTCGATTTACGGCACCGGCAATGGCCTGGTTTCCAACCCGCCAGCCGATGGCGTCCCGGCGCCGTCCAGCCCCCTGGCAACCGCGTCTGACGTCGGGATTCCATTATTCGACTTCGCCGGAGCCGGCGGCGGCGTCGCTTGGGCGGGACGCGCGCCCGGTTTTGTGGGTCTCGACCAGTTCAACTACCAGGTCCCGGAAACGGCCCGCCAAGGGTGCGCCGTGCCGCTACAGATCGTCAACAGCAACATAAGCCAGCCGGTGACTATGAGCATTGCGAGCGGCGGCGGGACTTGTGCCGATCCACCCGTGCAGGGCTACGGCGAAATCACGTGGGTGAAGACGTTCACCACTACCGCCGCCGGCACTACTTCCACAGCCGAGACCGATCAACTCGGCGTCTCGTTGCAGGCTTCACCCGGAAAACAGGCGCCCGCGCCGGTAGTCTACACGGAGGGCGGCATCCTTCCTCCTGCCTATACCTACTACGGCCCTGCGTGTCCGATTCCGGGGTATAGTAGCCTGGACGCGGGCGCGGTCACTCTTCAGGGTCCCGGGCTGTCGGCAACGCCGGCCAAGACTGTGCAACTCCAGGGCGGCACGGTGCTCGCATTCCTACCCCTGCCCGCCGCCGGGCTGAGTCCGGTACCGGCCTTCGAGTCGGGGCAGGCCGGCGGACTGACCGTGTATCAGGCGACCCTTCCCAGCGGCACGATCCGGCAAGGATCTTTCGTGGTTTCCGCAAACGGCGGCGCCGGCGTGGGCGCGTTTCAATCCACGATCCAAATCGGTTCACCCATCCAAATCGTCACAGCCTTGGCGAACCAGACCTTATATGCCGGTCACCCGTTTACGATCGCCTGGACGGGTGGCGACGCGAACTCCTGGGTTACCGTGAGGCTGGTGGACCACAGAGGCGCATACGACTATTACGCTAACGAGTGGGTGGCGCGCGCGTCCGACGAGTCGATCGTGATCACCGGACAGTTGCCGGGTGAAAGTTTCGGCAGTAATGGGCCCTACGAAATGGTCATAGACGTTGTGCCCGATCCATCGCAGATCCCCTCATTTTCGGCCTCCGGGCTTTCGCTCGGTGGAAAGCACGTCTGGAAATATACTTACAACTTTGAAGGTCTCACGGCGCAAAATTAGACAACCTATTTAATATGCCCGATCTCTTCTCTCCTTTGACCATACGAAGCGTGACTTTCCGCAACCGCATCGCAGTCTCGCCGATGTGCGAGTATTCGAGCGACGACGGCTTCGCCAACGATTGGCACCTGGTACATCTCGGCAGCCGCGCGGTAGGGGGCGCGGGCCTGGCGATCACCGAAGCGGCAGCCGTCGAATCGCGCGGGCGCATCTCGGCCGCCGACCTCGGGATTTACCGGGACGAGCACATCGAAATGCTGGCGCGCATCACGCGATTCATCCGCGAGCAGGGCGGTGTACCGGGCATCCAGATTGCGCACGCCGGACGCAAAGCCAGCACCCGCGTGCCGTGGGAGGGCGGCGCCGTGGTTCCGGAGTCCGAGGGTGGCTGGCAGGCCGTCGCGCCCAGTCCCATCGCGTTCCGGCCCGGAGAACCGTCGCCGGCCGAACTAACCAAGCCGGAAATTCGCGCGACGGTGGAGGCATTCGCGGCGGCCGCGCGGCGGGCCGTCGCCGCCGGATTCCAGGTGGTCGAGATCCACGCCGCCCACGGCTACCTGATCGACGAGTTTCTCTCGCCCCTGTCGAACCGCCGCGCCGACGAGTATGGCGGCGCATTCGACGGCCGCATACGCTTCGCGCTGGAAGTGGCCGCCGCGGTCCGCGCCGCGTGGCCGGATTCCCTGCCCCTGTTCATGCGCATCTCAGCCGTGGATTGGGTGGAGGACGGCTGGCAGATCGAGGAATCCGTCGAGTTGGCTCGCCGCCTTCGGCCGCTCGGCGTGGACTTGATCGACTGCTCGTCCGGCGGAGTCGTGCCTTATGCGAAGGTCCAGCTTGGGCCAGCCTACCAGACGCCCTTCGCCGAGCGCATCCGGCGCGAATCTGGAATTCTTACGGGAGCGGTGGGGCTGATCACCGAGCCGCATCAAGCCGACGCCATCGTTCGCACCGGGCAGGCGGATATCGTGCTACTGGCGCGCGAGTTTCTGCGCGACCCGTACTGGCCGCTGCACGCCGCCAAAGCGCTCGGCGCGGCCGCCGCCATCCCCAAGCAATATGGGCGCGCTTTTGTGTGAGGCGCGGCAGAGCCGCGGTCTATGCGGGTCCCGCGGACTCGCTCTTCAACATCCACCGCCTAGTGGCGAAGCGGGCCATCCGCGCAGCCGCCGCTCCAAGAAGCGCCGCGCTGGTTCCTGCCGCGCGAGACTCAGTGCCCGCTCATAAGGGCAACAATATACTTGCCTTACCCTGGTTCTGTGCGCTATGATTCTAATCGGCGTGACAGGCTGGCTGCTACGGGTGCGCCTTCACGGGGTATTCGATCAGGTCATTTCCGGTAACGCATTGCATCCAGCCAGAGACATTCGGTTGACCGGATGGCCAGTGAAAGCAAAAGTTGGTTTGGTATCGCCTCCCGGTGGCGTCCTCGTAACGTTCGCAACCGACCCAGAAAAGAACCTTGTCGCCAGCCATCAGCGCACGCATGTCCTCTTCGCCAGCGATCTGTGCGTTAGACAAGCGTGGATAAGTTCTTCCCGGAAACCATGTCGATATTCCGCGTTCCCATTCGGCAGTCACGGCGCAAGAGTCAATAGTGGGAGTGGCGATATTGCTATAGTTTGGCAACCGTGGAGACGGAGATTCCACGAATCTCGGTTGGGCACTTCCATTAGTATGGACGGCTGGCGTGTTCCCAGATGCCTTGATTGTCCACGCAAAGTGATACGGATAATTCTGAAAAAACGGCTGTCCGGGAGATATCTGGGGTACGAGCTTAGAAGCTATCGCCAGTTGTCGGATAGATGGATCGGTGACCTCAACCCAAGGACGCTGCGACAGCTCCCAGAGCGTTTCCTGTCGCGCGGCGGTATCGGCGGCGCTCTTGGCGGCGTCCGCAGATTCTTTGTTGGCGCAGTACATCTTTATCGTATACAGGGTGTAAACGCCAAGCAAGAGAATGCCGCCTATTTCAAACCAAAACTTAGTCTTATCCCGCCAATCCTTTTCTGGGTGGCAAGTAATTCTCTCTTGTGTTACGGCTGGTGGCGTGGAAGGCGAGCCACTAGTGCAATGGACGCTTGGGTCGCCGTTCCATGTGTGTTCGTTGGATTCTGTCTGAGTGTTTGGGCTGGCCTTATTCTCACCAATAGGATCGGGATTTAATGGCCTTCCGTCTGGACCATAAAGCATGTGGCTATCACTTAGAGAGTTGCGGCTTTCTCCCCGGAGCATTTGGGTTCCCGGCCCGTGGTGAGCGTTTCTTCGCGCGTCTCACCTTGCGGTCCAGTGCGGACTTCGGAACACGCAGGAGCCGCTTCATGACTGTCTTGAAGTGTGCAAACTCGGGTTGCGCTTCAAACTCTTCCGCTGTCAGAGGAGGCGGGATGTTCTCTTCCCGCGTCCCTGTCTCTTCCATGGGAATCGGCCCGTTGTCAGCCATGAGCGATTACTCCTTCCATCTTGCCAGTCAGTTGCTTGTAAGTAATCCGGCGCCCCACGATCTGTTTCATGACAGTGCAGAACCTCTCGGCATCCGTCAAGGAACGGAAGTTATAGCGAAAAGTCTGTTCGTCCAAGTACCGGAACAGGTGGAACGGCTCGACGCTGATATAAGTCCCGTGCAAGCCACGCTTCAAGAGGCTCCAGAAGTTTTCCATCGTGTTCGTGTGAACGTTGCCGTTCACGTACTCTACGGCATGGTCAATCACAGCGTGCTGGTATTCGTTCTCCAGTCCGTCATAGGATTTCAGTTCGTCACTGAAGATAGCGGACCCGGCTTCAACGCGCTCCCGGATGGACGCCTGCAATTCCTTTTTGGTGCGGCTCCCGACGTGGCCGGTTATAACCTTACCGCCGCGCTCCACCATTCCGAATACGATCTCTTTGTCCTTACCGCCCGTGCCGGTGATCTTTTCGGCACGTTTGGACTTGTGCATGTTCCGCGCCTTGCCGCCGATGAAAGTCTCATCTACTTCGACTTCCCCGCCCAACTTATTGAAGGAGCCATCCTGCATTGCAAGGCGGATGCGGTGCAGCATGAACCATGCGGTCTTTTGAGTAACTCCAAGACCACGGTGAACCTCATAGCTGCTGATCCCGTTTTTGCAGTTGATGATAAGCCACGCGGTCGGGAGCCACTTTTCCAACGGCAACGGCGAATCCTCAAAGATGGTTCCGGTCTTGAGAGAGAAGCGGGGCATCGGGTGCCCAACGTAGCATTTCCATACGCGGGCCTTTGCCAGCCACGTCACGCGCTCGGAACCGCAGTGCGGACATTTGACCACGCCGTCAGGCCAGCGCAACTCCATCATGAACTGGCGGCAATGCTCGAAATTAGCGAAGTACAGAATCGCATCGCGGAGGGTTGTTTTGCTGTCCATGATTAAACTTTACCCCAAATCGCGTGGTATGTCAACTATATTATTGCCCTCATAAGAGGCGCGGGCCTCCGTAGGTTTTTCCAGGCGCCGGCATAGATCGGCGCGGGCCGCGTGCGCGAGATAATAATCTCCCAGGTCACCGCGGTCCAAAATAGCTTCAATCAGCGCCAGCCCCGCCGGCGGACCGTCGCGCATGGCCACTGCCACGGCCCGGTTCAATTCCACTACGGGCGAGGGGCTGCTTCGCATGAGCAGGTCATAGAGCCCCACGATCTCGGCCCAATTGGTCGCCGCGGCGTGCGGCGCTTCAGCGTGCACCGCGGCGATGGAGGCCTGCAGCGCGTAAGCGCCAAACGCGCGGCGTGCCAGGGCTTGTTTCATCAGCGCCACCCCTTCCGCGATCTGATCCCGGTTCCAAAGCGAGCGATCCTGTTCGTCCAGCAGAATCAATTCCCCTTCCGGCGAGGTGCGCGCAGCGCGGCGCGATTCGTGCAAGAGCATCAATGCTACCAGCCCCATGACTTCGGGATCCGGCAGCGAATCGAGCAGCAGCCGGCCCAGGCGGATCGCTTCGCCGGAAACGTCAGCGCGCGTCAACGAAGCGCCCGACAACGCGGAATACCCTTCGGTAAACAGCAGATAGATCACCTGGAGCACGGCGTGCAACCGGTGCGGGAGATCGCTTTTCGACGGCACTTCATAGGGAATACGCGCGTCCCGGATCTTCGCCTTGGCACGCACGATGCGCTTGGCGATCGCCGGGGCGCTCGTCAGGAAGGCGCGGCCGACTATCAATACCGACCCCAGCGGGGTAGTTAACCTCTTCAACAATTCGAACAATTTCGCTGTGGATTCCGCTAACAACATGACGATTTATGGCGAATCCTTCCTATGCCAGAACACCTGCAACCAGGCGGAGATCCAGGTATATGAGAACGACGACCCCAATGTTACGATACACGCCATCACATACGCGGCCGATGGGCAGATCAATGTAGGCTACAGTATAGGGAGCGGCGCCACAGCGGGACAACACTGCGTCTACGTCGAGACCCCGTACTGCGTCAGCAACTGCGGCAGCTACATGGTTGGCGACTTTTCGCCAACGATTTCCTCGATTTCCCAAACCAGCTTCGTAGCCGGGACCAGCACACCCAACGTTCAAATCTCCGGCACGAACTTCGGAACGAACTGTCCGAAGTTCGCCATCACGCCAACGGCGGCGGGCTCGACGTTTGTTCCGGCGAGTTGCGCCGATACCCAGATAACAGGGACGATGAACATCGACCCCAATGCGGCCGCGGGCCAGGACACGGTAACCCTGACTGCGGAGGGTTTCAACAGCCAGGGCTTTTTGCCGGCTCAATCGAGCGAAACTCAAAGTGCAACCACGACGATCAGCGTTACGCCGCCACCTCCACCCACAGTCAGCGTTTCCCTGAATGGCGCTACTGTCTCTGCGAACTCGACGATCTACATCAACTCGACGCCCGCACTGCCGCTCGTGGCATCGCTCGTGCCGGGGCAGCCGGGAGTACCGCTCTCAGGCAATGCAACCTGGGAGATGGACATCGACTACGCCGGACCTGGAGCCTATCAATATAGTTGCACGCTGACCGCCACCACGGCCGCCAACGGAAGCTGGAGTATCGGGGGCACGTTCGGCGGCCAGTTTTGCGGCGGGTCGGCGGTCGTTAAGGGAACTTACCAAGGTCACACGGCCACACTCGCATTTACAATCCTGGGACAGAACGCCCCGGCGGCAACGGTCAAGTCGACCCTTGGCGCCAGTCCGTGGTTCATTCAGCAGCTAGCGAACTCGGAGTCTCCTGGTTACCTGCAGTTTCAGAGCAACGGCCAGCCGGTCTACGGCGCGCCGAACGGATTCGGGATCATGCAGCTTGATTACCATAACAACGTGTACGAGCTCTGGACCTGGACCACCAACGTAGGAGACGGGCTCAGCCTCAATACCAGCAACGGGACGGCGGCGGCCACCTTCTGGGCTAGCCAGTTGACGGCTTGGCAGAAATACAACGCCACGCCTGGGAACGAACAGGTTCCGATGCAGGCGAACGTCTCGGATGGACCTTGCGTGTTCAGCTATACGCCGTCCGGTGGGCAACATCCTTTTTCCGACGGGATCTGGATCAAGATGTACAATAGCGGTTCGAGCTACCCCTTCATCCAGTGGGCCGGGAGCAGTTGGAGTGTCAGTCTAACGAACAACTATGGTTTCGACTATATAGGCCGCGTCTGCAGTACGACGCCGTAGCGAAGGAGACGGTATGATGCTCGAAAAGAACGGAAGGAAGAGGAACTCAATGACCCGCAGCACGGCCTTTGCACTTGCGATCCTACTCCCGGTGACCGCGGCTTTGCTTCCGGCTCAGACGGACAGCGCCACCGATCTCTATTTCCTGAGCGCGGGTGTGGCGAACGTGCCGGCAAGACTCTACCGCGTCGCTGCGGGTGCCATGGCGCCGGAGCTAGTGCGCCAGGTCGCTCCAGGCGTGGAGACCGTGCTGGCGGACTTTGATCGACGGATGCTTGTGGTCGCCTCGCCGGCTATCACTCCGCACACCTTCTCTGTCGTCGACATGTCCGCGCCCGGGAGTGAGCGCTCCGTATCTATCGGCTACAACGCTGCGCAGACGCTGCCGGTCGAAATGTATCTGCTGGATATGCCGGGCCAAGGGCTTTCGGTCGCGCTTGCCCTCGGGAACCTATGGGACGAGAAGAACCCTAGGCCTCCGCGCGCCCTGACCGCAATCGGCATTGAGTTACCGCGGGCTGAAGTCGTGATCCTGCCGCTCGCCGCGTTGACCAACATACGAGTATCAGGTTATGTAGGCGGTGGGGAGGCGCTCTCGTCGCAGCAGGTTCCCGTAGTTCAGGGTGATCCGTTGCACGTGTATGTGTTCGGTCCCAACTTGTACGCCACCCGGATCCCCCGGCCGCCTTACTCGCCAGACAAAGCCGGGCCGAATCCAATTAGTCATCGCCTTGTGGTTGTACAGGATACGATTGATGTGATCGTGGCTGACGAGCGGCAACCAATCAATGCGATCGACGTCCTCGACAACACTTCACATGTCTGGCATCGAGTCGCTCTGCCCTTTACTGTTAGTCGGGCACGCGCCTTTGGCCCGTGGATTACTGGGATTTCCGCAGGGCCTCGCAGTGCAAAGCCCTTGGGGCACTCTGTGAACGTCGAGGAGCTCCGCGCGCTGCGACAAAGCCCCGGCAAAGCGAAGCGAGTAACTGAGGAGCTGAGCCACTACCGAGCCACGGTCTTTACTGTGGATGACCTGTTCGACGTTTCTCAGGAATATTACCCCGGAGATCTCGTCGTGCTGAACGGCCGTACCGGCGCACTGTTCACGATTCATACCGGCGAAGGGGACAGCGAGGTGGTGTTGGCCACCGATACTTCGGTCTACTATCGCGTAAATGATGCGTTGTACCGCGCAGATCTCTTTTCAGGCAAGCTGGGCGGGCCCGTGACGATCACGCAGGGTCCCGAGGTAGTACAGGCTCATTGGGCGTTTCTGGGACCGGCCTCCCAGACTCGCTGAAATCCGCGCCCCAACAGGCAGCTTGCGCCGCTATCGTTGGCCCGTCACTTACAACCTACCGCCATCGAGCGGAACGCTTGTTCCGAAGTAACGCGGAGGTATTTATGCAGCAGCTTACGATTAGACGAGCTTGGCCATTCCTACTCCTGTTGCACCTGGTTGGAAATGTATGGGCCGGTGACGGCGTGGTCGAGGGGAGAGTCCTGACTATGCTTGGCCAGCCGGTGCCAGCGGCGAGGGTCGCGGCAAAGCCGCGCGGCGTGGTGCTTGCCGCAGCCCTTCGATACGTCGAGGCCGATCAAGACGGGAGGTTCACGATCAGCCATCTGGAGTGGGGAACGTACTGGATTTTAGCCATGAAGGACGAGGAGGGCTATCCTAGCATGTCCCTTCAATTCTACAGCAATGGAAGGGTTCCACTGGTCGCTTTGAGTGCGGCGTCTCCTGTCGTCAAGGTCGACGCGACTGTCGGGCCGAAAGCTGCTGTAGTGACCGGCATTGTCGTAGACGACGCCAATGGCACATTGGTGCGCCCGACCATCCACTTGTGGCGCCAAAACACTCCGGAGGACGGCGTGCGAATATCCCTTCCCCCTAAATTCAGGCTGCTTGTACCTCCTGACGAGGACATTGGTTTTGAATTGGAAGCTGAGGACCATGAGGCATGGACGTTTCCCGGCCCTCTGCATTTGCAGTCCGGCAGCACGCTGAACCTGGAGGTAAGGGTCAGGGCCAAAGCCCCGCAGTAGCCAGTTGGCCGGCGCCGGCTAGGGCCGCTGTCGTGCTAAGCGAGCTAATAAGCACCGCACCGTTGCGAAGCTTCATCGAAGCCGCCGCCGGTAAGGTCGTCTTGGCAACCGATATTCAAAACTCCTATCCGTGAACGTCCATGCCGGAGTACACCCAACCCC
>Ga0302324_100004860_pt1 | contig 29642 bp, 21 predicted proteins | sample Palsa_T0_1_FD_201949 | JGI IMG/M metagenome (GOLD analysis project Ga0302324, IMG submission 201949) | Peat permafrost microbial communities from Stordalen Mire near Abisko, Sweden - Palsa_T0_1 | ecosystem: Environmental > Terrestrial > Soil > Palsa > Peat permafrost | place: Sweden: Abisko...
TGTCCGTTTAGGTAGTCGCTCACCTCTTTCTCGACGGTCTTGTTCCGATAGACGGTATAAATCTGGTCACATCGGTAGATCTCCTCCAACTGCTGCTGGATCCCATCGGGTTCTTCCCCGGCAAGAAAGATTGAGTTTTTCTCCGCTGGCTGAGTTGAATCCGCGATCCGCGATGTCTTCAACGACTGATATTCGGCGGCTGGCACGAACTCAATCAGCATCTGGATCTCTTCTTTTTCGCCGGCGATGAAGACCGGCCCCGCAACCCCCAGTGTCTTGACGCCGCACTGAACAGTGCGGGTGCCGCTCAGGCTTGCCTTCGGTAGAGGCGTGAACAGCTCCCGGAGCAGGTCGTTGAAAATCCGCAGACGATCTATCCGGGAGGCCGCCAGGTCGCGCCGCTCCTTTTCCAATTCCGAAACCGCTTCACTCATGAAACGGAGGTTGCCCTCGATCTCGCTGAGCGGGACGGTCTCCTCCGCGATCAGGTTCTCGACCGCCTGATTTACTGCTTCTTGCTGCGACGGCGCATCTACGGATGGAAATATCAGGGCTGCCAGATTCTCACGGCTGACGGGAAAATCCTCAAGCACCTGGAGGATAGCTACCGTCTTAGCGACCAGCGCCTCCGCCGAAGCCTGACCGAAGCTCTTAACCGCCCTATCGACCCCGTCGACCACATGGCGGTAGGACCGCTGAATGTCACGTCGGAGGGTGTCATAAAAGGTCACCGTTGTGGCGAGTGTGCCAATAGGCTGATCGGCCAGTGGCCGAGCTCCGGAGTCGGCGTTGATCAAGACGTCCTGAATAACCTTGATCGCGGAGCGCAATCCCACGCCACCCATTGATTTGGCCAAGCGGCCCAGAAGTTCGAGCAGGATGTCGAAATGCTGAGGCAAGAAGGGGTACAGGTGGACAAAGGACTTCTTGTCCAGGTCCCGCTGATAGTACCTCGTGTTCTTGAGCTTTGTCTGAAACCGGAACTGCGGACCGTGTTTCTCGAATAACCTTTCAAGTTCGTCCCCGGCCTGCTTGGTCTTGGCCAGGAGTCGCAAATAGCAGATCTCCCGGATGTCACTCGCTTCCAAGTCCGCTTGGATCGGGAACCGGTCCTTCAGCTTGAAAAGCTTCGGGGTGTTCACCTGGGCGCGGGGGTCGTCCTCGGTCAGGGTTTGCTGAGCAGTGGCCATGACCCAGACTTTGCCGCGGCCGATCTGTTTGAGGTTCTTAGCGAGGCCGTCCAGGTTCAGGATGAGCGCGTCGCGCGCAGCTACGTATTGTCCGACTTCGTCGATGATGAAGATGACATTCTCACGGGCCGATCTGCGACGGACGAGCTCGATCATGTCGCGGGCCTGGTCATCCGTCTTCACGGCTTCATCGAGCTTCTGGTCATGGAAGCTCTTCGAGTTGGGATAAATCTTCGGATAGAACTCGCTCGCCAGTATAGAGGCAAGCTGGTTCGAGACGAGCGGCTGGTTCCGAATCTCGTCCCAGGTCATCCCGCCAGCAAGTTCTGCGATGCGCTTCTTGAACTCCGCGAGTTTTCCGTCTCGCTCGAGCATGAACTCAAGATAAGCGACCTTCCGGTCGCGCGAGTAGCCAGCCCACTGCATCACCTTTGCGTACAGGACAGTCGAGACCTCAGCCATGCTCGCGCCAGCCAGCTGCTCGCTGGCGAGGTCCAGCATAATGACAGCCGGCCGGTGCTGGTTGGCCACCGTGGCGACGCGCTGGCGTAGCGGCGTGTCTGTGATGCGATCCTGAAGATAACGGAGGAACGGCTTGCCGTCGATCTTGCAGGAATCGTCTAATGCGAAGCCTAAGTATTTCGTGAACGAACTCTTTCCTGAGCCGTAGAAGCCTGAGACCCAGACACCTACCTCGTTGCTGCCCTCCTGCATACCCTCGTCGATCGCGTCCAGCAGCTTTTCGAAGCTGCGGGTCATGCTCTCGGTGACAACGTACTCCCCGATCTCCCTCTTCAGGAGCTCGGGATCGACGTTGTCGAACTGGATGACTTTCTCAATCCGCCGGTCGATTTGTCTGCTTGGGTCAAACAGCGATCTAATCATCGTCGTATTTACCTTGTCCTAGCCACCGATGTGCGTGGATCGATAATTGCCGTCCTCAGGATATATCCCGAGAAAACTCAGGTTGGACTGCCCACTCCGGGTGCCTGGGTACAGAATTACTACCGGCACGTTCACCTTACCCGTCAGGCGTTGCTCGATCGCGCCTATACGCAGGTATGGGTGTAAAGCCTCGATGTCGGTGATGAGCAGCAGCCCCTTGTCCTTTGCTCCCAACGTTGCCAAGACCTCCAGGATCTTCTTCTCGACGACGTTCCCAGAGAGCAACGCCTCCCGGAGTGTCGTATTGACGCTCTCAATGTCTCCGGGATTCGACTGCTCTCCGCTCAACCAGAATCGACGAAGCGGGTGGTTCTTGAAGAAGTCGTCCAGTAGCCGTGCAAGGGAGAGCACCTCAACGTCCCAGCCCAACAGATTTAACTGGGCTTTCCACGCTTTCACACACCGCTTCACGCGCAACATCTCCTCCGGCGGGAAAACTAGGTAGAACACCGGGTCACCGCCAGTGTTTCGCAGACGATTGTTGTCCTGTAGACGTAGCTGCAACTCCTTGAAGTTAGCTTCGAGCGATGGCATCGAGGCACTCCTCCATCGTTCGGTATCGCCAGGAGATGCGCAGAAGGTCTCCCGAGTACTGCATGATGAAATGTCCATTGGCGCTCAGTCTGTCCAACTCCCGGACGACATCTTCTCTGGCCAGGCCGAAGAGTTTCCAGTCGGGTGTTTCCAGGATGCTGTTGTCGTTGAAGCCCTTGAAGTGGATCTCGTGAGCAAGATAAAGCCCGGTGCCGGACAACAACCGGAACGGCTTCAGCGTCTTTGCGCTTTCCTTTCCCTCCTCCAGGAATCCGAAATCGGCGAGTGTGCCCGTGAGGTATCCGGCGACGCGCAGTCGCATCGTTTCGGACCAAGGTGGAGCGATGCGACCGTCGGCTTGGGATCGCAGAATGAACTCCTCGGCATCCGATCGGCTAATCCTCTCGGCGCCGGCGGAGTATCGATTCCAGTAGACTTCCGCGATGAAGTCGCGCAGGATCAAGTGGAGTCGGGACGTATAGATCAGCATGAGTTGTTTCACAACGCTTCGGTCCGCGTGCTGATCGACAAGATATTTCAGATTTGCTGCTGCGGCTCCGCCATTCACCAGGTATCTTCGAGCGAAAACCCGCTGCGCAAGATCACGCGTCCGAACCGCAGTTGAGCGGCCCAGGCCTCCCTCAGCAAGAGTCTTTTGCGCCAGGACTTCGGCCGCCATCCCGGGCTCCCACACCTGCAGCAGGCTGAGCGTCTCGGCGACGGCCCCCTGCCCCTTGGATAGTTCTGTGGTGTAGATGCTCATCTATAGTCGACTCATTCGGCGGTGAAGTATGGGAACGTCTGTTTGCCGTTTTCAAAAGCCCAGAGGTAGCAGCCGGCGAGCTTTCGAAGCGAGGGCCGATGGGTCATCTGGCCAATCGCGGCGATGCGGGCAGGTCCTTCCGACTGCATTTTCTCTCCTTCTGCAAGCTCGGCCAGGGCTTTCATGGCGTGGTCACGTCCCTGAATTATTTCGTTCAATTCATCCTTGAAGTCACCGGCGAGCAGGAGGTGGAGGTCCTGCTCGAAAGCATGCGGCAGTCGGAACAGGTGGAATACACCATTGCGACCGATCCGCCGGTCGTGGAGCTCTTTGGCCGCATGGGAAACGGAGTTGATGCCAGCCGAGAGGACGGTCCGAGGAAAGTTGAATTCCAGATATCGCCTTCCCGTTGCCGACAGGAACGAAGTTCGCCACCAATCGCACTGGTCGCTTTCGCCAAGGTAGCCGACTAGGATTCGGAGCGTGGCTAGGCTCCGGAGACGGATTTCCGCGTCTGTCTTCGCGACGGGGCTATGCGCCATGAAGACCTCGTATTTCCTGCGTATGTGCCCTGTTCATTCGAAACCACCAGATTTGAGTCGGGATGACCATCACAGCATTTGCTCTGCCATCGTCGGCACGCCGGCAACGTGAAGATTTCCGATGCATAGGCGTAGCGCAAGCGCGATGCGCCGCGGGCTGAGGTATCGGTCGGATCAGGTTCGGTTGCGGTCCAATCAACTTTTGTTGTTTCCTTTTGTTTGAAGTGATTTGCTGAGGGCCTGTGGGCTAACGCCGAGAAGTTTCGCTGCTCGGTTTTGCCTGCCATCAGCCATTTCCATAGCCCGCTCGACAAGCCGCTTCCGCAAGCCGGCAATGTATTCCTGCATGTTGAACCCTTCGGCGGGCTCCGGGATTTCGGTTTCCACTGAGCTCGGCGTCTCGGCGGCAGCCTCAAGGTCCGGAATCTCAATGAGGTCAGAGGCAGCAAATAGTGCGGCAGAATCGATGGTGTTTTGAAGCTCTCGAATATTTCCGGGCCACAACTGCTGCCGTAACCATGTCATTGCTTCTGTTGAGAACCGTTTCGATTTGCCCTCAGCACCGTTGAAGCGGTCAAGGAAGAACAGCGCCAGGCGCGGGATATCACTTCGACGTTGGCGTAGCGGCGGTAGATGGCAGACGCCGACTTTCAAACGATAGTAGAGGTCCCCTCGGAGGTCACCATCTCTAATCGCACTCTGGACATCTACGTTCGTAGCGGTGATTACGCGGACGTCGACCTTGTGCCCTGTTGGCGCGCCCACCGGTTCTACAATGCTGTCCTGGAGTACTCGGAGCAGCTTTGGCTGCAATTCGGCCGACAACTCACCAAGCTCATCCAGGAATAGGGTGCCGCCCTGGGCTGCGTCAAACTTGCCCGCTTGGGTTGCGTGAGCCCCCGTAAACGCGCCCTTCTGATGACCAAACAGCGTGCTTTCTACTAGATCCTTTGGAATTGCCGCGCAATTCACTGGCACAAACCTGTCATGGGTCCGGCCGCTCAATCGGTGGATGAGACGCGCCAGCAACTCCTTTCCCGTTCCGGTCTCACCCAGAATCAGCACCGGGTACTTGGTTGGCGCGACAATTGCCGCTCGTTGTAGGATTCTCCGGAACGCAGGGTGCTCGCCGACGATTCCGATCTCCTTAACGGCAAAGGCCAAGGCAGCGGCCTGATCTTCAGCATGCTCTTCTTCCGGTGCGACGTACGCCCGCACCGTCGGAAAAGGCCCAGAGTAAACGTCGATCTCGAATACAGAAGGCAACTCGCTTGTCACGTACTTGGGAGGCCGCGTGTTTAAAATCCGCGCCGGCAACTCGCCGCTCGCGACGAGAAGCAGCCAGGCCGCGTGCATCTGGGGCGTTCCCGACGCGATACCGATGAAATACTCCGTTTCGTCGGCAGATTCCGCTTCGCTGATCCCTCGGAGCGTGCGCCGGAGTTCTCGAAAGATGGCTGCGTAATCCGTCGGGTCCGGCAACGCGAGATCTTCCATAAGGACGATCACTGACGGGTGGATCTTTCGGATCGCTGTCTCCGTATCGTTCGTATTCTGGAGGGCTCCCGGGGTGCGAAGCAGAATGACCCGTTCGAAGCCGACATCGCGAATCAGCGTGAGAATGGGGCCGGGCTGCAGGCTATCATTTGGAGGCGCCGGCACACCGGGATCGCGGAAACCCGCGAAGCTCAACAGGGTCCTGGTCATTGTTTTCTGAAGGCGGCTGGTGCGCTCGATGGAAGCATGAATCGGTGAGGTGAAGCGGGCGGGCAATGGTTCAGTAGTTGCAGGTCGATTCGGCGATCCTGCGAAGAAGCCCGGCACGATGTCTCAACATGATCCATGAATCTCCTGACTGTGAATCGCCACTGTATCAACCTTGGTTGATGAATAGCAACCAGGGTTGCGGTCGCCGCATCGCACAGGAGGCGAAACTGCAATTGTGAAACAATGATCGTTCCATCGAGGAAAGCTTGAATGAGATCCCCCGTCGATTCCGTCAGAGGTGTCGCAGCGAGAACCAGAACCGTACAAGGAACGTATCAGCTCTCCGCCACCCTAGGGAGTGAGCAGTTCCCGGAAGCGGAGAAACGTTTCGAGGAGGCCAGGTCCCTCGCGTTGTGGTGGATGAACCGGCGATTGAAGAGCGAACTGGGCCGAGGCATCCCTCCGCCAGCTTGGTCCGGGGAACCCTTCGAGATCGATCAACACGGCCAGCTGTACGCGGCAGTCACTGTTCCGGATCTCAATTTGTGGACCTGCCGCCTGGAGCATGATGACCAGAATGTAGCAGCCAGGACATGGTCCGTCGATCTCGCGCTGCGCCAAGTGGGTTCTGAGGTGATTCTAGTCGAGCGAACCCTCTGCGTTAGCCCAGCGACCTGCATTGAACCCGCGCCACTGAATGTGCCGCGGATTGTCCGGGATTTGATCACCAAGGTTGGCCTGAATGATGTAGTGCCGATGACCGGACGCCCTTGGCATTTGAAAGCGTCGAGCGATCTCGAATTACTCGAGTTGTTGTTGTCCGACACTTCGCGTTTATTACCGGTTGTGATGCTGACCGAAGCAGATGGGTCAGCTGCGGATCGAACTTACAAAGTCGAGCGCTTCGTTCTCGATCCTGTCACGGTCGGAAAGGATCTCCTGGGCCTTGCCCATGTCGTCGTGATGCCACGAAACCTTGGGTTTGAATGGACCAACAGAATGGGAAAGGCGTGGTTCGCCTTCAACGGGGCAGTCCGAACCTTTCGCCCAGGGCTCAGTTTCAGCAACGACGATCCCTACCGTCACCCGTTGGCAAAACTAGACGACATCGTTCTCTGGGAATATCAAGGTGCGTTGAGTACCGAGACGCTCAGCGGAGAGCCGGCGTTTCAAGCGTTCCTGAAACAGAAGATGTTCCAGACCATCGCTTCGAGGCCTCTCCAGCAGGAGGATACACTCTTTTACCGCTATGCAAAGGTACGTGGTCTTTCCGCCGGAACGCCTCCGCGCGTGGACGCAAGCCCTGTAGAACAGGAGCTGCGTCTTGAGGTTACGGAACTCCGGAAGCAGCTTGATGAGGAAAAGGGCGAGAAGGACTACGTTTATAACTACTCCGCGGATCTCGAAGAAAACCTACAGCGGGTCGAAAGAGAACGCTTCAGCCTCCGCGCTCAGCTCGAAGCCTTGCGTGACGGCCTCGGGGCAGCCGCTCGGGAACAAATTCCTCTCCCATCATCCTTGCTGGAATTGGAGGACTGGCAACGCCACGTAGCGGGCCAGCTCTGGATCGCCCCTAGAGCTATCACCGCGGCCAGCAAATCGGGATTTCGCGATCCGCAGCTGGTGTTCGAGAGTCTTTTGCTTCTTGCGAACGAGTACCGCCAGATGCGAATCCGGGGTGGCGAGGATCTTCGAGCGACCTATGAAAGCGCGCTGAGGCGCTTGAAATTAAGCGAAGCACGTTCGATTTCGGAATCGCGGCTCGGGGAACAAGGGGAGGAATACTATGTCAACCATCCCTTTCTTGCCGGCAAGCGCGTCTTTCTGGAAGACCATCTCCGTCGCGGAACTGACCGCGATCAGCGAAATACCCTCCGGGTGTATTTCGCATGGGATCGGCAGGAGCAATTGGTCATAGTTGGATGGCTGCCGAGCCACCTGACAACGCGAAACAGCTAACCGCGCACCTTGGCCATTCTGCGTGGCTGGCGCCTCGTCCGGCGTCCTCAACTCTAGTTGCGTTTCCCACAACTCAGGTTGAAGTTTCTAGAGAACAGCGGACCCGTTACCCCAGTCTGATCAATGACTTAGTGTTAGGCCAGACGCGTGCCTTCAGTGGATGTGCATGTTCAAGTTCATTCACGCCGCAGACATCCACCTCGACAGTCCCTTACGCGGACTGATGCGATTTGAAGGCGCTCCCGTCGGACGCATCCAGTCCGCCACACGCGAAGCCTTCCAGAATCTTGTCCAACTCGCCATCGAAGAGCGCGTCGCTTTCGTGCTGATCGCCGGCGATCTCTGGGATTGCGATTGGCCGGATTCCGCTCCTGGCCTATTCTTTATCCAGCAGGCAGTCCGACTCGGCAAGGCCGGCATTCCGATCTACGTCATCAAAGGTAATCACGATGCGGAGAGCAAGTTGACCAGCGCCATACGCCACTGGCCGAAGAATGTCATTTTCTTTGATCACAAGAAACCCCACACATTCACACTGGAGGAGTGGAACGTGGCCATTCATGGACAGAGCTACCGGCAGCAGCAAGTCACTGAGGACATGTCCGCAGCCTATCCACCGCCAGTGCAGGGGGCCTTCAACATTGGCCTCCTGCACACTTGTCTGGAGGACGGTGGCACGGACTACGCTCCGGCAACCATCGCTGGCCTAGTTGCCCGCGGTTATGAGTATTGGGCTCTGGGCCACACCCATCATCGCCAGGACCTGAGCCGGGATGGCGTTCACATCGAGTTCCCCGGGAACCCCCAGGGTCGATCGATACGCGAGACCGGCCCGAAAGGATGCTCGTTGGTTACGGTGGAAAACGACCACACGGTGACCTCGCGGTTTGAGCCGCTCGATACTGTTCGGTGGCAGGAGTTGTCTGTCGTAAGCGATGACTCGGGGCTCGAGGGCGTGGTGCGGGAGGCACTCGAAAATGCCGTTGCCGGGAGCGATGGCAGGCTGCTTGCCGTTCGTCTTGGGGTGATCGGCTGCGTAACTGGCGGCCAGGCACTCCGTGACCGGCTGGATGCCGTGGCAGTGGAGGTCGGCGATGTGTGGCTGGAAAGGATTGTGATCACCCCGCCACCGAACAACGGCAATGCGCCTGGGACTGGCACGCTCCCGACTCCGGTCACGGCGGAGATCCGGCAGCTGATCGCTTCCCTACAGGCGGATGACGGCGCGCTCTCATCGTGGATGGCGGAGTTTTCCGAACTGCGCGGGCGCTTCGCCGGGGACCTCGGCGGTGTGGGTGCGGTGCAGGCGTTGAACGAAAAGCAGGCGTTTCGGGCGTTGCTGACACAAGTAGGAGGACAGCTCTAATGAAACTGGTGCAACTGAACCTGCGGGCATATGGCCCTTTCACAAACAAGACGATCGACTTCGGGGACGTGACGGGCGAGGCAACCGGAAATCCGGGCCTTCACATCTTTCTGGGCGCAAATGAAGCCGGCAAGAGTACGGCATTACGCGCACTGCGTGCGGTTCTCTTTGGGATGCACGACATGCGCGATGCGCACCTGCACCCCAAGGACATGTTGCGGGTTGCGCTGAAGGTGCGTACAGCGGAGGGCGAGATCCTACACGTGGAGCGCCGGAAGGGAAAAGGTGCCAAGAGCTTGCTCTTTGTCGGGTCGGACAAGGCCGTGCCGGTAGAGGAGTGGGCGCGAGTACTTCCAGTGGACAACGTTGATCTTTTCGAGCAGATGTTCGGCCTGAACTACGAACGACTGTTAGAAGGAGGACGACAACTCGCCGGGTTCAAGAGCGACATCGGGCAGGCGCTTCTGGCAGCTGCCGGCGATCTTGGCGAAACAGTGACCCGGATGCACGAAATGCAGGATCGGGCGGAGACAATCTACAGCCCGCGGGCTACGTCTTCTAAGCTGAGGCAGGCACTTTCCGCGTACCAAGCCGCGGACAAGGCATTTCGAGACGAACGCTACACTTCCCGAGAATACAAAGCCGCGGTGTCCCGCCGTGATGAGATTGAGGAAGATCTGAAGCGGATTGCGAAGGACCGGGCCCGTTGCGCCGAGGAGCAGAATCGGCTAACGCGACTGCAAACGGCGGCGCCGCACGTTCATCGGCTCCTGGAAGACGAGAAACTGCTGGAATCATTTGCCGGCGGCGTGCCGCTCGCACCGGATTTTGAGCAGCGCTTTAACGCAGCCATCAATGGATTGCGGGCAGCAGCGGGGCGTAAAGATGACGCGGCTTTCGAGCTTGAGCGGCTGACTCGGAATCTTGCAGCGGTGCCGCGTGACGCGGCGTTGGCAACTTTAGTACCAGATATCGACCGGTGGAAAGATCTCTCTGGTAAGATCCTCGCCGCCCGCAGCGACTGTCCGAAACGGGAAGCCGAGTGGAAGCGGTTGCACTCGACTCGTGACACCCTCTGCGTTCAGTTGGGCGTGACAACTGACACCGTGCCGCGCCTGCTGGTGGAACAGCGGAAGCGCATCGAACTGCTATCGGGCAAATATTTGGTGCTGGAAGCAAAGCGCCTCGAGTTGCCTAGTAAGGTTGCAGACTTGGACCTGGGCCTCCGCGACGCAGAAAGCCTCCTGGCCACCCTCCCGGAGGAGACAGATACGGGCGAATTGGCGGAGCATCTGGCGCTGGTTCGCTCAAAGAGACAGCCGGAACTCGAAGCGAAGCGCCTGAGCATTGAGAGGGATCAGTTTGTGGAACGGTTAAGGCGGGATCTGAACAATCTCCCGTTTTGGACTGGGACCGCGGGGCAACTGGAAACCTTGCGAGTCCCGCTCACTGCTTCGGTAGGCGAGTTTGCCGAGCGCTTTGTGGGAAACCAAGCACGCGAGCAGCAATTGACCAATGAACAACGCCACACCACTGACGAAGTGGAAAGCTGTTCCGGTGCGCTGCGTCGCCTCGAACGACAGCAGTCCATACCAACGGAATCCGAACTAGCCGAAGCGCGTGCTCGGCGGGAAAACGGCTGGACAGCGGTCAAGGACCAATGGATACACGGACTCAGGGGAGGTCCGGTGGAGTCCAGTTTCTTAGAGACGACCGAGCAGTCGTTGCCTAATGCCTATGAGTCTGCGGTCCTGACCGCGGACTCGGTCGCGGACCGTCTGCGGCTCGAAGCCGATCGCGTGGAACAGAAACGCGGGGCGATCGAAGCTCTGGCAGCGGCACAACGACGTCTTTTGGAGAATCAGCGGGCGCAGAGTCAACATCAGGCAGAACTTGGTGGGCTGGAAACGGAATGGAAAGAACTGTGGGCGGAAACGGGGATAACACCGCACTCGCCGAGGGAGATGCAGGCTTGGCTGGAGTCTCGCGCAACGCTGGTTGGACAGTTGCGCGATCTCAACCGTCTCAGTGGCCAGGTGACCGACGCCGAGGAGGAAGTGAAGCGCTGGCGGGAGTCGCTGAGCAACCTGCTCGGCGAAGCCACGGAGTGCCCACTTGCCGAACTAGTGAGCCGGGCCGAAGCACGTGTTCGGGAATCCGCCGATACTCGCAGGAGTCGCGGCGAGGCGGCCAGCAAGATTCGCCAATTGAGGTCGAACCTTGACGCAGCCCGCGAGGAGCAACGGCGGAATGAGTCCGACATCAAGGAGTGGGGTGCCGCATGGGCTACTGCACTGAGGGGGTTGCCGGTCACTGGTACTGCCGATCCGGCTGCGGTTCAGGAAGTCGTGCGCCTGATCGAGCAGGTCTTCTCCGCATCGGAAGAGATGTCGGGATTGCAGTATCGAATCGACGCCATGAAGTCGGACGAAGCCAATTACGTCGCGGCGGTTCGTCAACTTGCCCTGCGTGCCGGACGGCAGGATTTGGCGGCGGGCGACGCGCTGCTGGCTATCAGTGAACTCCAAGGATCGGCGCGGGTAGCGCAGAGCAACGAGACGAAGGTGGCGGGCATCATTGAAAATCAGGTGCGAGAGGAGCGGAAGCTGTCAGATGCTCAGGCGGCCATAGCTCGGTATCAGACGGTTCTGGCAGAACTAAGGGTGGAGGCGCAGGTTGAGCACGCGAATCTGCTTCCGGAGGCGATCCAGGCCAACCAGAGGCGTCTTGAATTGGCGGCGAGGATTCAAGGCCATCGTGCCGCTCTGGCGAGTTCCTGCGGAGGTTTCACTCTCGACGAGTTCATCGCCCATGTCCGCGCCACCAACCTAGACCTCCTCGCGGCAGAACTCGAACAGGCGCACGAGGCGATCAGCCGCCTTGAAGACGCAAGGGCGAAAAGCACAAGCGAACGGGATGGTATCGACAGGGAGTTTCAGTTGCGCGAAGCGGCGACCGCTTTGAGAACCGCCGCCGGCGAGAAGTTCTCAGCTGCAGCCCGGATTGACGCCCTTGCCAGCGAGTATCTCGAACAGCAAATCGGCGCGACGCTGCTCGCGAAGGCCATGGCTCTGTATCGCGAGAAGAACCAGGATCCCTTGTTGAAACGAGCCGCCGACTATTTTGCCACGCTCACCTGTGGCGCTTTCACTACGCTTACCATCGACGATGTGGGCAATCAGCGAGTTCTCCAGGGAGTCCGCGGCCTTTCGGGCGAACACCTTGACGTGGACGCGATGAGTGACGGAACTCGGGATCAGTTGTTTCTTGCGTTGCGACTTGCTTACATCGAGAACCACTGCGACAGCGCGACAGCGTGCCCGGTGATCCTGGACGATGTCCTAATGGCGTTTGACGACGAGCGCACTGGCGCGGCTCTTCGTGCCTTGCGTGACCTTTCACATAAGACGCAGGTGCTCGTGTTCACCCACCACTCTCATCATGTCGAACTCGCAGAAAAGGTCTTGGGAAATGGTGACTTTCAACTTCACGACCTCAATCGCGAAAACGCAGCGGCCTAGATACGCAATATGAGCTTAAAGACTTCCTCTTCCAATGAAGAACGGAGCGCTAATAGCGATTCTTAGCAAACCGCTGCCAGTCAGCCTGCAGGTGGCGCGTCTCATCCATCCAGGGGAAATCCGGAATATGCGAATATGCCTGAGCTTCCGATCTTAGCAGCATCATCGTGTTCATGGTGGCAAAGTAGTTAAAGTTCATAGGCGGGGCCTTGAGGCGCACGGTGGTCCCGGACAGGAGGATGTGACGGCTGACAGGGTAAATGACCACCTCGGCGTTGCCGAAACCTACCATCTCATTGCGCTCCCCGTCCAGCACCACCGGATTATCCGATGCGATCAGACGTCCCGCAGGACTGAATGACGTTCCCCAATATCGATTTCGCAGACCTTCAAGGATTTTGTCGACGCCAGCAAACGCTCTTTGCAAATACCACGCCGTCTCAGCGCTGACGCTGTATTCCCCTGATTCAAAGAACTCTTTCATGCTTTCGTAGTCCGAACCGGGCTCTTCCGGATCTATCCCGGCCCGGATCAGAGCGGCCCGCCACGTTCCAGGTGTCCGCAACTCCTCCGCCATCCTTTCGCGCGTTATCCGGTCGGCCACACCGAGTATGATCGGGCGGAAACTTGGCACGCGGACCCACTGATAGGCAATGAACTGCAGCAGGAGATCCAGTTCCTCGTCATTTGGTGGCCTCCGTTCCGAGCCGAGAGTCTTCAGGACGGGTGCTGCCAGCCCTTCCAACGTCGAAAAGAAGCGCTCCACAACCACGGGGTCCGGGGCCTCGTCTAATTTATAATAGTCATTGATAAGGCCAGCATTTCCTGGTACCGTCTGGAATTGCTTCCGACGGATAAAATCCGTTACCCACAGCCGTCCATCCTTCTCGCCAGTGTCCGTGAAGCCGGCAAGCCAGCACCTCGGCACGTAATGATGTCTTCTTGGCTCGGCGACAGCCGTGGGAACAGGATGTTCCATTTTATAATTATCTTCGCATGACCTTGCCACTCATCCCCGCTGCTAGCCTGCACCGGACCTGGTTCCCGCTGGGAAGGACCGTTGAGCGCGGGCGAAGGCAATGGGGTGGGTAACGCGACGTCAAAAGAGAACTCGCGCCGGTATAATTGCATTAAGGGGCGCTGAGACCCAGCGTTCCAGACCCACACAAATGAAGCCCAACCCATTCGCCCATCTGAACCAAGACATCGGCGAGGTTGGGCAGCGCCTGTTCGCGGACTACCTCGATCTTCAGGCCATCAAGTGGGAATATGAGGCCGTGTCCGGCGACTGCAAGCCTGACTGCCTGATCCAGCATGGGGACGCGCAGGTCATTGTTGAAGTGAAGACCGTAGGGTGGCCGGAGGAGTGGCCCGGCGATCCGTTCAGCCCGGATGACGCGGTGCGCCTTAAGATCATGAAGACGCGGCGGCAATTCCGGGAGTACAAGGCGATGCCTTGCGCTCTTGCGGTCCACGCCGCAACAATGTTCGGCCCTCAAGACCCATCGATCATGCTTGCTGCCGGATTCGGCCCAGGCGTAATTCCGTCCCGCGACCATGGCAGCATTGATCCCGCACCAACCTTTTACCGCTTCCCGGACTGGTCCGATTTGCCTGAGGATCTGAAACATCTGTCAGCTCCCATGTTGAAGGAGGGCAGCAACCGAACTTTCAGCGCATTGATTCTTCTTGGTTACCATGCTATCGATCCGCTTCATCTTGAAATCTGGAAGCGGTTATATGCAAAGCAGCAGTCCGGCGTACCTTTAGAGTCTGGTGATCAGTTTGATCTGCTGAACGAACTCGCCCCCCGGTTTGACCGTAAACAGCCTCCTGCCCGGACTCCTCGGGTCATCGTCATCGAAAACCCATACGCGCGCGTGCCATTTCCGAAAGATCTCTTCCGCGGGCCGTTCGACCAGGGTTGGGGGTGGCGTGATGGCTGGTGCGGCCCGGACTGGATCGGTACAAGGCTCGAATCGCTAGTCAAAGAGGGCGTACCGTTTGACATGCTCTGACGGGAACAGGATGCCCTGCCCCTCATCCCCCACTGCGATCTCGACCCGGAGTGCTGCGGCTGGTACGCAAATGACTTAAGATACTGGAGCGATCTCCACGGCGGCTGTCTCGGACTCTTGCTCTAAGTGATTTGGCCCATCCAGCATCCGATCCTTGAACCAGTCCTCCAATTCTGTGCTTGTTGAGAAGCCAGCAAAAGCAGGAGAAACCACAAGCATTCCGAGCGCGCTCATGCAATAGAAATGCAATAATGCGGACTCACGCCGGGAAACGCCGTATGCTCCGGTATGGACAATTTTCGACCTCCGACCATATAACCCGTTCACGGTCTTCGCAACGAGCTTGCGACCGTCAAGACCTTTCCCGATCAAATTAGACGCGTGTTCCAAGCTGATAAGTGAGTTCTGAAGTTGTGTCCCTGCCGAGAACTGCACTTTCCAATGCGACGGCCAACATGAGAAATGAGCGCTCAGGGTGACGGTCGACACATGCCGCGCCTGCAAGCTGGTACGCCTGAAGGACCCGCTGGTTGAATTCGGTTCCCGGCGTCGCAAGCATCTGACTGATCTTTGCATCTAGTGTGCGTTTCATGAGTTCCTCAAAAGCCGCACGGAAGAGAGGCATTCTGAGATTCTGACCGAAAACGCGCAACGGACTTGCGTCGCTTGCGGAATGAGAAGTTCTAGACCACCTGTAGAACATATACGTGGGATCTCCTCGTACCACCCTGATCATCGAGGGTATCTCGGACGAACAAATGGCGTTGAGTATCATCAGATGCTCGTCAACAAGTTGTTCGGCCTTTTCAGTCGCCGACCGTTCATCGATAGCCGTGACTTCGACTCTTGCAAAGACCAGTCGTCCCTTGGGGAAGTTTCCGCCTCCGCGATCGCCAGTTTCTAACTCATCCAGGTTTTCCTCCACGAACTGCACTTTTCCGAAGGTCATTCCGGCGCATGCCACCTCGATCCCAAATACGAGTACCTTGACCGTCCACTCGGACATCGTATGGAATAGCAGCGTCATCGCGTCCTTCAGGGCCGCCCGCAATTCAGATTTGCGATTCTCCTTGGAACAAATAGAAAGCCGTGACGCAAATTCCCAGACCGTATCGTCTGCAGTTTCCATGCTCCACTCAGACCGACCATCAAAGGTGGGCATCAGCTCAGATAAGGCATTACGGGTTGCCGCTGCAACCTCCGGCAACTGCACAATGCCCTCACGAATCACCGGGAGAAGTTGTCGTCGCGGTGGGGAACCAGGTTCCGTGGAGTCCGTCGCCTTCCATAGTGTCTCTGCCAGTTCTGAGAATATCTGCTTGGCTTTTTTGAGGGTTACGGTCTGCTCCATTACCATATTGTCCAGCAAGCCGACCTCGTAGCCAAGCCTCTCTCTCGCCAATGCCTGCATGCGTCATTGCGCTCATGCGCGCACCCTCCACTTCCCGCTTGAACACTTCCGCCCTTGTGCTACAAGGCCATAAAACGAAACACGGCGGGGGGGATGGTCATCATCTCGATGCTTTCGCAAAAAGGTGGAGTCGGCAACCCCCGCTAGCGGTCTACGCTCTACAATGATAAGAGCTATGGGTATTTCCGCTCAAGGCGCTGAGCACCTCACGATGAAGATTGGCCGAGCATACAAGCATGCTCGCGAGTTTGACTCCTTGGTCGTCGCCTATTGCACGAGGTCTGACCTGTTTACCGCAGCGGCTCGGGATGACGTCAAGAATGGTCGCTATATCGTGCGCGTTGAATACGCGATGCAAGACGGAGACATTGCGTTGAGCCTCGGCGATTTCGTTTACAATTTGCGCTCCGGGCTGGACCAGCTCGCCTGGCAGCTCTGCCTTTCAGGCGGTGGCGATCCTGGCCGGGACACGATGTTTCCGATCTATGAAAGAGATGATGTGAGGAGCGAGGAGTCATTCCTTAAACGCGTCAAGGGCATGCCGCCAGACGCCATCGTGATCATCCGGGAGCTTCAGCCATTTCAGCGCGGCTCAGATTACAGGCAGCATCCGCTGTGGCAACTGAACGAACTCGGCAATATTGATAAACATCGCCTGCCGGCTGGCCGGAGTACGGATACCAGCTTCTATATCGAACCGTTGGGTTATACCAAGACCGACTTCGAAAGTGGCATGGAGCTTAGCTGGCCCCTTTCAGTCAAGGGCAAAGTGAAGCTGGAAGGAAGGACACCAGCTTTAACATTTGGCGAACCGATCGATAGCAACAAGCCTTCGCCAACCCCTCTTGAACTGACGAGGCATGACATCGCGGAAATATATCGTTACGTCCGGGAAGATGTCGCCCCGCGATTCACGCACTTCCTAGTGTAATCGTCGCGAGAACTGTTCGCGCATCCGCCTCGTGTGAGCGTGGGTGGATCGATTCAGGTGACATTCATGTGGACTTGTTTGAACCATCCGGATCTATGCGAGCCACAACCGTCGTCCACCTTCACGGTGTTCCCTTCGAAGACCAAGATCTCAAACAGTTTTCCGGCCGCAGGACTGGGAATTTCAGAGTCGACGAGATGGGTCTCAATTTCGAGAATAGGTTCGTCACGCTCAACGCGATCCCCTCGTTTCCTGATCCATCTGCTGAGCTTAGCTTCCGTGATCCCCTCGAACAAAGAAGGAATACGCAAGTCCAAAAGCGCTGAGTCCAGCAGCTTCATTTCCGGAACGTTGAGCAGCGCTGTCAGGATGTCTCGGTTGTGTAGAATCGGCAGGTCTGGCATGCGCTCCTGGATGACAGCGTGGACTCGGCCGGCGCTTCGGGCTGCGCGCGGCACTCATGTCTCACTGCCGGCGAGAGAACGACATTCGCCAATGGTCGGATCAATCAAAACCCATCAACTCGCTTTGATTTGGGGCAGCAAGTAGACATCGCCGTATCGAGCAATCATCGGGGAAGATCGCGCGAGGGGTGCGGAAGGACGACGCAGATCCAAACCAGTCAGCTCCTACCGTGAGTGTGGGATGCGCCTGCGATCCAAGGAATTCCCTTCTCTTTGCACATCGAAAAGGTTGCTACACTGCGGTTTCGTGCCCATAAACCCAGGTTGATTTCTGGCCGGGTCAAATCAGGCGATGCGCTTATCTTTCAATCACATGAACCTGGCACTGTGCGTGCACAACCGAAGTTGGCCCCAGGGAGGGGTGGCAATGTACAAGAATTCGGCTCGGTTTCATTCGCGGCTCTATGCGACCGGTTTCATCGGGTCTCACCGGCCTTCAAATGGGCGTCATCCGAAACGCGAGAAGGTCGGGCGGTCAAAGAGCATCCGCAATCGTGGTACAAGGTTCGGCGTTGAGGAAGTGATTAATGGCCAAGAAAGCCGTACATGCTATTCCGGCGTACCGAGGAGAGTTCGGCGGCGTAGCACGACCGTCCCCCGGCAACCAAAGATGTTGTTTCCCGCTCAGTAGTGGCGGAGGGTAAAATGTTCGATTGGCTTTCAAAACTCGGCACGAAGGTCCGCGGCTCTGACGGCCTACAGTACACTCTCGCGTCCTTGGCCTCAACGGCACCCGAGCAAGCGACGTTTCGTGACCCAAAATACTCCGCGCTGCTCCGGATATGGAACGGCGCCGATGTCGCTATAGCCGCAGAGATCAGACGTCGCATTGCCGACCTTCCTCCATCACTTCTCACGGCACTCGCCCTCCAGCCGATCATCGAGTTGACGTTGCCATCGCCGCTGTTCGGGTACGCCATACGCGAAGACAGAACCATCGTCAGCCTTTCTGAACTCATCCGCTGGGGTCGAAGTGAACCTTGGCTGAAATGGTACCAGCGATTCGGACTTGAGAAGAGATTGCGATCATCCGCGGAATTATGTTCCACAGTTTCTCGCTGGAGACACACTGGATTTGCGCGTTGCGAGTGGCCGCTGGCCTCCTTATCAGTTCGGACCGATCAAACGATAATTGCTGATGATCCAGAGAGCTTCTCTCGTACGACCCGCGCAACGCTTATTGCCCGTGGCGATCGGTTTGCGATCGCGCCCGAACTTGCTGACGGTCATCGACAACCGGACCCGTTGTCGGACACATTTAGTGTTGGCGTGACGATCTATGCCCTACTGCGGACCGTGCACCCTTTCGGGTCGGAGGGGCTTCAGTCTGACTCCCAAACCCGTTGGATCGATCTTCCGGATGCCCGCAGACCGGAAGATCTAATGCCAACCGAATCTGCGTTCACAGCCCGAATGCATCATTTGTTTGAGCGCTGCTTTGTTGGGGGCCGTTATGCCCGACTCAGTAGACCCTCGGCCGACGAATTACAGGAGGCATGTCGGTTGGCACTTGACCAGCTAGGTCAGTGCCCGAATTGCGGGTCAGCTTTACTCGTCCATGCGCAGGACAACCGGCGGGAATGCCGATTCTGTGGGGCGGAGACCGGTAGGATCTTGGCGTTTGAGTTCTTCGATGCCGCGCTCGATGCCGCGGTCCAGCCCCAGAGAACAAGGCGCAAGACTTCCGACCACCTCCTCGTACTCAGCCGTGCCGGGCATAGCCTATACGCTCGACACTGCCTGGCGGACCGCTCGGAGGTTGATGAACAAACAGTTTTGGCGCGTGTTGGGTATGCGGACGAGCGGATCCGGATTGAGAACACTTCCACTGCCCCGTTCTTCATTTTTCGGCCAGGGGGAGATCGCTCAGCGGCGGTCGCGCCAGGAAAGCGATTTGCGGTGCCTCTCCAAAGCCGGATTTTCTTCGAACGCCCGCAGGCGGGTCGAATTGTAAAAGGCGCGCGTCTCGTGGCGTGCGGAGTGATCAACTGATGCAAATTGGAGACATCGAAGGAACAGCCGAGTGGCTGGGTACTTTTAGCCTCGTGGCAGGAGCGCCTATTGGCGATCTTCCTGGTCGCCGGATTGATCTGCTGCCCTGGTCCGACGGATCGCCCGCCATTCTTGCATGCCCCGAGGACGGTAAGGTTTGGCAGGTGCAGCCCATGGATTCCCATGCCCGAACCGCTCTCGTCCAGTCGCGTGCCGCGGGCACCAAGGCACTTGTTTCCGTCACAGCGGGGGAAGGCGCCAGAGTGGTTCTTCGCGCTCAAATCTTTCAGCGCTGCGTCCAGTTTCCGCCATCGTCGCCACTTGTAGTGCTCGTAACCGAGGCGGTGGAGAGCACGATGCCTAACTGGGCTCGTGAAGAAGGGGTCATCTCTTTTCTTCAGCGCGAGTTCCTTGCCGGCGATGTTGCATTCGCTCTCATGGGCGAAGACGAGGATCACCGCGCATTCCGCCTAATCGGCTCTCGGTTCGTCCTGGACTGCCGAATCGGCCGCCTCGGACATCCGCAGACAATGCGCCTCGACCGGAAACGGCGTGACGTGGATGGGAAGCGTGTTTCTCTACTGAGAGGCGCCATTCGGTTTGAGGATACGCGCCTGACGACGAGCCATCTGACCGAAATCAGGGATATGACCTCCCAGCTCCAGTCTGAGGAGGGTAGTTTCTTTGGAATGTGGAAGACGTATCAAGAGCTTTCGGAGACGCTCCTTGATCAGCAGAGATTCGAAGCGGGGACCCTCAGGTATCAAAGGGTATCGACACGCTGGGAGGACGGGACTCTCGTCTTCGTCTTTGCGCTTGCGGCTCCGCCTCACCCGGCATTCCTTGGGGAGGGGACGGAGGTTGAGGTTACACAGGAGGATTCAGAAAGCGAAGCGCCAAAGAGGCGGATTCGTGTCGGACAAGTCCTGTCACGTACGCCGAGTCTTGAACTCCGTGTCTCGGCCGCCCGAGGTGTTGGCGAAGACGTGCCGGGTAAGGGTTTGCTTCAGCTTTCCCAGTCGGGCGATCGTGTAATGCTGCGGCGCCGGCAAGATGCTCTTCGGCTTCTGCAGGAACATCAGACCCAGTTGCCCACGCTATCCCAGTTGCTTGAGCAGGGCGACGCACCGACAGCTCAGCCGCGGACATTTCAACCCTTGACCGATCGTGTACGGAGACTGCTCCCGAGTCCAACCGAACAGCAAACACACGCGCTGGACGTTGCACTGAATACACCGGACATAGCCCTGATTCAGGGACCACCCGGTACGGGCAAGACTAGCGTGATTCGCGCCCTGATGACCCGACTCGCCGAACTCCAGGACAATAGGATCAGAGGCCAATCCGACCTCGATCCTTCGAGCGGAAATGCTCCAGTGCTCATCACCAGCGAACAGCATGATGCTGTTCAGCACGCCGTGGATGGCTTCGACGCTGGCGGGTTACCGGTCTATCGATACAGTCGCCGGCGCGAAGAGAGCCGCCTGGAGGAACGAGAACTGGATCGTTGGGTCATTGAGCGGATTGAATCGTGCCGCAAGCGCCTGCAGCAACATGGGGCGACACCAGCCCGTATACTTGCGAGGAACGCAGAGCGTTTGGTTCTCCGGTGGAGGGAGGCAAGCCAGACTGAGGAAAAAAAGATGTGTCTCACTGAACTTCTATCCGCCTGTGGCACGTCTATCCCTCCCGGCATACTCACGATGTTGGTACAAGCTATTGACCGGCTCAACGTTCCATCCCCGCCCGCAAACCCGGAAAGTGAGTACGAGCAGCGTATTCGAGTTCGCCTTCGCACTCTCGTCGATGCGCAGCCACGAAATGGTGAAGATTACGACGCCGTCGGCGCGCTACATGCAAGCAGGCTCGCTGACTTCATGGATAAAAACGCGGATGTTCTCAACCGATCCGTACCAGAGCTCCTGCAACAGGCAGCGCAAGGTCACAATCCCTTTCCAGATGAAGTCGGACATTGGGAAGCCACACTTGCGGAGATATTGAAGACTGACCTGCTAGATGGTGAAGCCCCCGATCAAGCTGACTCCGACATTAATCAACTGCTCTCCGACTTGATCGATCACCTTCGAGTTCGTGCCAGAGAAGGAGCGGACGGAATCGTTGATGCCGTGGAGGCATTTGCCGAAGACTTGGAGGACCCCGGGGAACGGCGAGCTATGATCGAGAAGTACGCGCGGGTGGTCGCAGCCACATGTCAGCAGTCAGTGTCCAAAGCCTACGCTGAAGGCGACCCCGAGTTCGAATTTGTTGTGGTTGATGAGGCTGCGCGGGCGAACCCGCTCGACTTGTTGATTCCGCTAAGTCGCGGGAAACGAATAGTGCTTGTCGGCGATCAAAGGCAGCTTCCGCAGATGTTGGAGCCGGACATTGTCGATGCATATCGATCGCTGCACTCCAACTGCGATGAACGACTACTGCAGCAGAGCCTGTTTGAGCGCTTGTTCGATCTTTTCAAGAAGACTGAACAACGCGGAGGACCGGAGCGCGCCGTGATGCTTACCGACGATTTCCGGATGCATCCCTCGATCAGTCGCTTGGTGAGCGATCTTTTTTACGACGGCGCAGTCACGTCGAGATGTACAGCCGAACAGCGCGCTCATGGCCTACAGTGCTACCGACCTGGTCCTTTCTGTTGGGTCAATGTGCCCCATGCAAGGGGCGCCGAAACTGGAGGGCAGAGCAAGCGTCGCGAGTCCGAAGCACGAGTTGTGGTTGAGGAACTCCAGCGCATACTCGGTGCAGACGAAAAGGTGTCCGTCGGCGTTATCACGTTTTATGAACGGCAGGCGGCGTTATTGGCGGAACTGTGTGGCCGGTTGCCTATCGAGTGGCAGTATCGGATTCGCACTGGGACGGTAGACGCATTCCAGGGCCGAGAGTTTGATGTCGTCCTCCTCTCTACGGTTCGTTCAAACAGGGAATCTCCTCTCCGCCGGCGCGTCGGGTTTCTTGCGTATCCAAACCGACTCTGCGTCGCGTTTAGCCGCGCCCGCAAACTTCTAATCACTGTGGGCGATGCCGAGACCATCGCTGGTTCAGTCGAGCGGCCCATCGTACACGAATTCCTGACCTTGTTGACAGCATGTCAAGGCGCGGAGAGTACATATGTCGACCGCTAATGTAACGCGAGCCACCGAACCGATTGGTCTACTGGACTTCGGCGAGTGCACTCGCGTGCCTAGCGACGCATTCTCCGTGCCAATAGCGTGGCCCGTTTCTGCTTGGAGAACGCTGATTCCCTCTCCTCGTCGAACTGGTAGCGACCCACTCCTCCGCGCTGTTCTGCGTATCGTTGGTGCGGGGTGCGTTGATCCCAATGCCATAGCGCTGTGGTTGGACTTACCAGCGGACCTCGTACGCACACTACTCACGATGTATCGAACTGAGGGATACCTCAGGTCCGATGAGCGCTTGAACTTGACGGAGAGCGGTCGAAAGCTCCTGGATCTCGAGGATGAAATCACCTTCTCGGACAGGTCGCATCGAACTGCATGGATTCTCAGAGACGATTGGAGCGGCGACATCATTCCGTTCCTTCTCGAAGATGATCTCCGTTGGGTCGGTCGGGATGCCCGAGCATCGTTCTCAGTGCTAGCCGGCGAGCGCCGCTGTAATGATCGTCCCCAGGCAATATCAATCCGTGAAGCCCTTGCCCAGTACCGGCGCTATGCAAGATATGTGCGTGAGTGTGAGAGGACGAACGACTCGGCCGCCTTGTCGTCCGAGGTGAAAGAGTCCGAGCCGGCCATCGTCCAGGCCGCAGAAAATCCAATACCTGGCATAGTCCAGTTGCTTTGGGAGCGGTCTGAAACAGTCTACGTTCCAGGATGGCTATATGTGACCGCCGATGACCCCAGCATATGGCAACTCGCCACCGGCCTCCCGTGCCCGCCGGTCGATCACTGGCTTGCCTCCAAACTCGGTTGGGCAGCCGGGCGGATTCCGGACTTGCAGAGCCAACTGAATGATTGGGTTGTACAGGCAAGAAGTCTATTCCCAGCACGGCCGACCCTAAATGAGACTGATAGCCGTGCCATCCTTGAATTCCCGTATCTTGCGAGCTGTCCTGAACTCAGCGACACACGACAACTGCTGGCCCGTGCATATCGCGCAGGCGCCCTATACGAATTGAATCCTGAGAATATTGATGTCTATCTGACTCGCTGCTATCTCGCACTAGAGGCCTTGCTAACAGCATGTCTCGGGCGCTGCTGCGACGCCGTGGCCGCTACAAACTTCGTCCGCGATGACTCGTTCGTCGATCAACTGCGCGAAGTCGCGGGGCGTTTGGACGTGGAGCTTCCTCGGGGCTTCTGCAACCCTCAGTACGCAAAGAAAACACGCCGGGCAGCCTCCGGTCGCGGCGAGAATCTGCGGGATCGAGCTACCGCCGTATTGTATTGCGCGATGTACGACCGCACCTCCGCTGCGAGAGCGGCATTTAGGGCCGACCGTGAGATCCTAGTTCACATCGACACTGTCACGACGTATAGAAACAGGCGGGGCAGTCACTACGAACCCTCCGCCGGACTTGGCAATGAGCCCGCTATGGCCACACAGGTCGAGCGATCGACACGCCAGGTTGTCGCCGTCCTCGGGGCTTCGTTCTTTGGAGATCAGCAGCAATGAGCAAGAAGAATCGAAATCGGCCACCGTACGCTCCAAGTGGAAACAACTCTAACTCTCAGACAGCGGCTTCGGTGTCGGAAGAGTTTGCTCAGTCGCGGAGCATGATCGAGGCCCTCGAGCTTGAGAAACTCGCGCTCCAGCAACAACTTCAGCCGTACCTCGACGTTCTCGGCAAGGCCGAGCGAGAAGCGCAGGACCTGATCGACTGCGTCAAGCAAGACGAGGCTCGACTGCGTGCGGAAAGCCGACAAGAACAGGAACGTGAGCTTGAACAGCTCAAGGCTTCAGCACGGGAAGATGCAGAGAGGACGCGCGCTGTGGCCCAGGGTGACGTTGCCGAGCTACTACAAAGCACTGAAGGGGAGGCATCCGCGATCCGTGAATCAGCTCGGCAGGTGCTCACTGAAGCCACCCAACAAGCTCAACGCATTGTCGATGAGGCGAATGACCAGGTCAGGGTCCGGCGAGAAGCGCTGGAAGTGGAAATCGTTGCTCGGGTCGAGGAGGCCGAAACGCAGCTCAAGCTTGACCAGGCCGAAGTGGATCGGCGGACTCGCGCTCTGGCTGACTGCGAGAAGGCTGCCCGCTTGGAGGAACAGCGACTTCGTGTGCTTCGGGAAGATGTCGAATTCGATTTGGAGGGCGTGCAGCTCAGACGTGCTGAATTGGAAAAGCGGTGGAAGGAGTGCTCTCCTGATCGAATCTGGATTGTGGAGCGTGACCTGGACAGCGAGCGGCGCAAGACCGCTAGCTTGTCGGCGGTGGTCACGAATCTTCAAACTCAATGTGAGCGATTCCGCAGAGATCAAGAAAACCTGGCTGGCAAGTCTGCAACATTGTTGCTCTCCGAACTAGAGTCGCTACGCGCCCGTAACCAGGAAATGGCCGATCGCCTGGCCTCTAGCCTCTCTGCGCACGAAATCGGCGCACTACGAGCAGATGCTGCCGAACTGCGTATCATGCGTGAACAGCGGGACGAACTTGACCGCCAACTGCGAGCGCAAACAGAGGCATCGACGCGACTCGACCTAGGCCTACGGGAGTTGAACCAGTCGAAGATCCAGGCGGACGCCTTGCGCATCCTCAACGATGAACTCCAGAAGCAAATCGAGCTCAGCTCGAAGGCCCTGACTCAAAGAACGGGTGCCTGTTTTCCTGAATTGCTTCGTATCGACACGTCAGACCGGCATCCCCGTGCCTCGGGTGACCGACTCACTGCCACCGAAGGGCGTTTCCTGAGCATGCTGGTGTCCCACGTCCGGTCGTATGCGGCCTCGGCGAAGGAAAAGCCGCTCTACTATTCCGAGATGGATATGCGTACGTTCCTTGCAGGTCTCGCGACGGCTCCCCCGTTCATGATCTTGCAGGGATTGAGTGGTACCGGAAAGACCAGTCTCCCGCGCGTCTTCGCGGAATCAATCGGTGCGGAGCACAGGAAGATCAGCGTACAGAGCAACTGGCGTGATCGCCATGAGTTGTTAGGCTACTACAACGATTTTAACAAACGGTTCACTGAAACTGAATTCACGCAAGCCCTTTATACTGCGTCGCTTCCGAGCGAGGAAGAGGTACCTTGGTTTATTGTCCTCGATGAGGTGAACCTCGCACGGGTTGAGTATTACTTTGCCGATTTCCTGTCCGTGCTCGAAGACCAGGACCGTGCGCGCTGGGTGGTAGAACTCATGAGCTTTGATCCGACGACGGAAGGAGCAAAAGGACCTGCTTATCTGTTTCAGAACCGCATGATCTGGATCCCGGGTAACCTCTGGTTCATCGGTACCGCGAATCAAGACGAATCAACATTTGAAATTACGGACAAAGTCTATGACCGCGCACAAGTGATAGACTTCCGAGAGCGCCACGCACCAAACGGATTAGGCGGTACGGTCACGCCCCGGCGTGTAATACTCGGTGATCTGATCGCTGCATTTGATGCCGCCAAGAAAGCCCCGCAGAATCGATTGACTAAGGCAGACGAGGCCTTCTTGACTCGACTGGACAATTTCCTAATTTCCACTTTCGATGTGACGTTTGGGAATCGAGTATTGGATCAAATACGGAGTTTTGTTCCTGTCTATGTTGGATGTGGCGGTAAGAAGAGCGAGGGTTTTGATATTCAGTTCACTCGCAAGATCCTGCGAAAGCTCGGGAATCTCCACGACCCAGCTGCCAAGCAACGGCTTGACAGCCTGTCAGATGAATTGCGCAACACCCCGCCAGGGTGGGAGCCCCTCGCTGTTTCGCTGAAGGCTCTTGAGCGAATTGCAAAGTGATGCACCTAAGAATCAAGGTCCGCCCTATCTTGCCGGGTTCTACGTGGTCAGACGTGGACCCCGAGAAGCCGATCCGACTGCCCATTGGCGGTGGTCAGATTCAGATTACAGCAGACCCTACGAGGCGGATATCGCTACGGCGCGTCCATAACGAAGGCAGTGTTACCATGAGCCTTCCGTGCGAACTAGAGTGTCGATCAGGCACAGAAAGTGAGCAGTTGCTCGAAGCCCTTTTGGAAGACGGTACCGTTGAGACGTTGCAGGTTTGCGAGGGCGCCGGTGAGAACTTTGGCGCTGAAGTACTCAGGGATGTTGCGGATTTTGGCGAACGACTTCAAGCGTGGTTCGATAGCACAGACAAAACTGTAGATGCGCTATACGACGCGTTGCGCACCGGACGCTTGACCCTTCTCACAAGAACAAATCCTCTCAGTGGGCTGAGTGTTGATTACGGCTTTGACGAGCTCCTCGATGGGTTCCCGTCTCTTGTTTCCATTTGCGTACGACCAAGACTGCACCTGCACATCGAGGAGGCGGTCCGGCCTATAGCGTTGGTCAGACGTTCGGGACCGGCGGCTATCAGGCATCTTGCATGCCACAGCGAGCACTGGGAGGCGCGGACTGTCAGCGGACTTAGGCCGGCCAGATTACTTGCGCACGTAGTTGAAGACGACTGGCAGCTCTATGAGAATCGGTTCGTCTTAACCCTGCTGCGGCGGCTTCGAAAGTATTTGCGATCGGCGTGGCAGGACATTGATAGTAGGTATCAACAGGCATCAGGGAGTATCGATTTGTTTAGTATCAGCGACTTCGCCCTTCAGCGCCACCCTCGTGCCTTGTCCTATTTGTTGCCCGATGTGCGCAAAGACCAGATCGAAGATAGCTGGCTGGTACTGCGTGAACTCCACGACAAAGTGGTTACACTATTCAAGGGATATCAGTTTTGCAGGAAATCAAAGTTCTATCAGCGGCTCCAGAAGTGCTTAGACGTTCAGGCACCCATCTTGAATACGAATATCCTGGTCATGGATCGGCGTTATCGGCGAGCGCGGCAGCTCTGGGACGTTATCCAGAAGCGTGAAAATGTTCCCCAGAGAGGACCAGACGGCGCACTGCCCGCCGACTTCACTGCAGCATTTTTGGACTTCTGCCAAGTAATCACGATGGTGGCACTCGATGTTAGTGGATTCACCTCGATCAATCCGGAGGTTGCCTTGGCGGGGCCGGACGGTTCTAGATTTCAGGTCCAAGGGGCATACCGACACGACAATTGGACGATTGTCCCGAAGATGGAGGAGGCTTCTGGCTCCATCCCTTGGTTGCGCATTCAATGGCGGCGGAGCATTCCAACCAAGTTCGCGTTCAGGACAGAGCGGCGGCCGGGTCTGCACGTGGTTCGAGATAGGTACGAAATTGTGTCGGATGGGATCGTCTACTACGACCGATTGACTGCCGCGGAGATAAATGAGATCAAGAGAATGGCCCTGACCAATGAAAACCGCCACCATCGGCAGCAGTGGGCAAAATTTGTCGACGACACTAGCAGGCAGGCTGCACCTGTTTGCACTGCCGATGTTGGGTTGGTCCCGGTGTTTTCGAAGATTGTCCCCTCGTCGCGTCACCTTGATGGTCTTATCGCAGATCTCTTGGATCATTTGGTCCGCTTTGGTGTGGAGCACCAACTTCGGTCAGCGTACGCGCTTCTACCGGTTGCATTTTCTGAGAGCGACGAGACGTCTGTCGCTTCGGATAGGGTCGTCCGACGGTTGCTGAACTACGGCGATCGTTATGATACTGAGGATGCCATTCGCTGGGGAGGCTACCGGGCCGGCACCATACCTGTCGCCCGGGATCAATTCGCATCATTATCGAGAATAGCCCAGCTGATCAACTATCAGACGGCGCGGTTCAACGCCGAGAACAGCTTCCCAATGTCTGCGTGTCCGCTTTGCGCCGGCAACGCATTCGCGGAGGACGACGGAGTTTTCACCTGCCGTACCCGTACTTGCCAGGCTGTCTGGCTGTATGCGAGTTGTTTTCGGTGCCGCAACCGTTACATCACCATAAGGCGTCCATCTGTGTCTTCGGCTCGTGCTTCGAAACTGGAAGGCAGCTTCTTGGCCGCGATGCTTGCGTCGGAGGAGACTTCGGACCCGCGGACTGGAGCTGCACCTCAACCGTTCTTCTGTAAGAATGGCGCATTCAACAATTCCGTGGCGATCTGTCCGTTTTGTGGCTCCTGCTCCGACTCGGATCATTGTCAATTCTCCTGCCTTTATCGATCATCCTTGGGAGAGACCTTGCGTTAGCGTCGGTGTATGTGTCTGCGAAGGCGGGTTAACTGATATGATACAAATGGGCCCGAAACAACCAACCGGGCACATAACGGAGCCGGCCACATTGCATGGATTATGTTCCCGGGAACAAACCCGTGCGCAAGTTGAGGGAAGTTCTGTGGCGAGCATCCTGGCATCTCCGGTCAAAGGGCGGGCGGGAGGCAACGCGCGTGCAGCTTACCGTGAAGCGGGCGTCTCGCATGTGGCATACCCGGCTTACTCTCCTGTGGGAAAAAGCCGGGCATAGTCGCGGATGCTCTTCCGGACATTGACTTCGCGCGCGATGTCGGACCACCGTCCTGTACGTGTCCGGCGAACCCGACACAAGCCTGCGCGCGATCGGTACCCACGAGAAGCTGGTTGTTAAACCAGGCCATCGACCAGGCATAACTGTTCTGCCGGTCACCGAAACCTTGAAGCGCAACCATCGTGAAATCATCCCGGCTCATCGAAGTTTGGCCCCAAACGCTCTGGACGAGACACAGCAGAGCGAACATCGAGATGCGGTTCATTGTGGAATCCTCCTTTGTCAGGTTCGACCGCGCTGTCGGCGAATCAGTCGACAGTAGGTTGTAAGCATCACTGATCCAGAGACCCGGTACCTTGCTACTCCATGAATATTATAGATTAAGATTACGAATGTTGCGATTTCCCGGGGCTTCTTGTGGCGTCGGCAAATGACATCCGCTTGGGCCCAGCTCCATCAGCCGGGGTGCGGACGCGACGCTCGCATGCGATGGGTCTGTTACCGATCCTCCAGACATGCCTATAACCACATCACCCCCCTTGCTGCTATTCAACAAAGCGCGCGATCAGTTCCACCGGCTTCACCGTGGCTGTTGGTGGAGAGCAGCAGCAACCCGGGGGTCAAGCCACCTTGTCCGGGATGTTGGTTTGGGGCTGCGGGCGAAATCTCGGGTACCAGCGCCGGAATACTTCGTCCAGTTCGCCGTTGAGAACTTTCGTGCGGGTCTGCAGTAGCAGGTGCGCACCGCCAGGCGTCCATTGCATCTGCTGTTCTTCACGAAGCGCCTGCTGACCAC
>Ga0302324_100004861_pt1 | contig 29639 bp, 20 predicted proteins | sample Palsa_T0_1_FD_201949 | JGI IMG/M metagenome (GOLD analysis project Ga0302324, IMG submission 201949) | Peat permafrost microbial communities from Stordalen Mire near Abisko, Sweden - Palsa_T0_1 | ecosystem: Environmental > Terrestrial > Soil > Palsa > Peat permafrost | place: Sweden: Abisko...
TCGCCGCGGCTGGCGTAGGCGCCCATGTCGGCCTCGGCGAGCTCGCGATCGAGCAGCTGGACGTTGCGTCCCACCTCGACGGCCAGTGCGCCGGCCGAGCTTCGCACCGACAGAAGCTCCTCGGGTAGCGCCCTCACGACCTCGAGCGTGCGCGTGAACGTCCACCTGTGGGCGCTGTCGGCGTCCTCGGGCGCGGCGTCGCCGAGCGCGAGCTGCAGGATCCCGCCACGCGCGAGCTGGATGAACGCGCGGCTGCAGTCCTCACGCTGGCTGCGGGCGCGATCGTGCTCGGCGGCGTGGGCGAGGGCGTCGCGCTGCAGCGCAGCGGCGGCGACGAGTCCGGCCTGCGCCTCGGCGCCGGCGCGCCGGTGGGTCTCGCGGGCCGACCTCAGCTCGGAGACGACCACGGCGTACCGACGGCGGAGCTCCTCCCCGGTAGTGCCGAGCGCTTGCTCGCGGGCGGCGTGCTCGGCGGTCAGCCGGTCGGCCTCGGTCTGCTCGTCGCGAGCACGACGGTCCTGCTCGGCCGCCTGCGCTTGGGTCTGGGATAGCTTCGCGGCTAGCACCGCGGCACCGTCCGCCTCTCGCTCTGCCAGTGCCCACGCGCGGGACACCGCTCCGACGCTGCCCGCCAGCTCGGCGCCGGCCTCGCGCAGGCGATCGAGCGCCTGCTCGTCCAAGGCGGCGGGCAGCCCGTGCGCGCCGGCGTGCTCGCGCCGTGCTGCGTCGGCCGCGAGCTCGGCGTCGGCGGCTGACCGCGCCGTCGCGATCGCCTGCTCGTGCAGGCGCCCGGCATCGGTCTGCATCGCCGCCACGACCCGCTCGGCGTCAAGCGCGGCTCTCACCTCGTCGACGCTGGGCAGCGCCGCGAGCTCTTCGTCGAGCGTCGTCCGTCGCCGCTCCGTCGCCGCCAGAGCGCTGTCATGGGCGGCGATCTCCGCCTGAAGCTCGGCGATGCGTGCGTTGAGCTCGGTGACCCGCCGCGCGCGGCGCGCCTCGCGCGCGGCCGCGCCGATGTGCTCGGCGTGCGTCTTGGCGCCGCGACCGATGAGTGGCCCGAGCGAGAATCGGCCGTCGAGATCGATCCACGGGCCGGCGGGCCGCCCCCCGAGCCCGACTCGGTCCAGCAACTTGGCAACGATCGGCTGGGTGACCTGCTGGCCGGCGACGGGCGCCAGCACGGCGGCAAGCGTCTCGCCAACGACCTGGGGCCCGTCGGCCAGCACGACATCGGCGAGCGCTGAGTCGTCGAGCTTTCCGCTGGGGGTGACCCAGGCGTCGAGCAGTCCGGACGCTTCGAGCGCTGCCTCGAGCGGCGCCCGCTGCCCGTCCGCGACCCGCGCCGTGAAGTCGACCAGCCGCCACAGCGGCGCTCCGCTGCGTCCCTCGCGCGCGGCGCGGGTCCACGCCGGCGCGGGTGGGCCGTCGTCGTGCTCGGCGCGCAGCCGCTCGATCTCGGCGTGGGTGCTCGCCACCGTCTCGGCCGCGGCGCGGCGCGCAATCAGCAGCCCAGAGCGCTCGTCCGCGAGTCCGGTCCGCGCCCGGTCGACGCAGCCGGCGAGGCCGGGCGCGAGCGGCTGCCCAGCGTGCCCGAGGTCGAGCGCCGCCGTGAACGCGCCGTCCTCGACCGGCAGCTCCACGAGCGCCTCGCGCCACCGAGCAAGCTGGTACGAGAGCGCGGCGCGAGCGTGCTCGAGCTGCTCTTCGCAGGCGGCTTGCCGAGCGGCGAGTTGCTCGACCCGGTCGGCGGCTTCGCGCTCGGCGACCCGAGCCTGGTCGGCGGCGACGGTGGCGCGCCGCGCGGCGTCGAGCATCTCCCGGTGGCGATGGAGCACGTCGCGCCAATCGCGGGCGAGGTCTCTCAGCGCCGATCCCCACGTGTCCGGTGCGAGGGTACCGTCGCGCAGCTGCGCCGCCAGCGGCTCGGCGCGCTTGACGAGTCCGGCGCGCTCCGCCAGTGCGAGCGCGTCCGCAAGGTCGCCCTCCGCCCGCTCGCGCTGATCGGCCGCGACTGCACGAGCGGTGATCAGCTCCGCCTCGAACGCGCCGGCGCTCTCCGCGGTGCTGCCGGCATGCTCGCGCGCGGTGCGCGCGGCGTTCCGCTGGGCCGCCGCCTGCCCTCCCAGCGCTTCGACCTCCGCGACTGATGACCACGCCTCTGAGCTGGTCAGCGCGCGCTCCTCGGCCGCCAGCCGGTCGACAGTGCACTCAGCCGCCTCGCGTTCCGCGCCGGCGCGGTCGGCCCGCTCGCGTTCGGCGTCGAGCGACGCTTGCGTCGCTCGCAGCTGCTCGGCCGCTTTCTCGACCGCGGTTTGCGCGCGCCGCAGGTCGTCGGCGCGCTCGCGGACCACCGCTCGCACGTAGGCGCTATAGGTGCGCTGGTGGAAGCGGCGCACGCGCTCGCGCACGTCGCGGAGCCGCGCGAGGCCACGCTCGAGCGTTTCGAGCTGCTCGAGCCCGCCGGCGAGCCGGCGCATCAGCCCGCCGTCGATCTCCGGCAACCCGGCGGACAGCTGCTCGGCGACGCCGTTCGGGTCCAACGTCTTCGATAGGTGCGGGCGGCGCAGGTCCAGCATCAGCCGCAGCATCGTCTGGTACTGCTCCTCGCCTTGGAAGCCAAACAGCAGGTCGCCCAGGCGCGCACGGTAGTCGCGTGGGCTGTCGAGCACCTCGCCGTCGTCACCGAGTGCCGCGGCGAGCTCGGCCTTGCCGATCGGATTGTCGCCGCGCATCAGGTGCAGGTCGGCACCGACGCGCCGCTCGCGCGCAACGAAGTACCAGCGCGTCACCTTCGGCAGCTGCTTGCTCGCGTGCATCCCGATCCCCACCGTCAGCCGCCGCGTGACGCCCGTCTCGTCGATTCGCTCGAACTCCAGCCACACGTAGCCGTCGCGCTGCTCCTGGTCGATGCACCCCACTAGGTTCCAGCGCATATCCTTCGCCCCGGAGGCAAATGGGTCGAGCTTCGTCGGTCGGATGTCGCCGTCGAGGCAGAACGGCAGCAGCAGCTCCAACGCCTTCGTCTTTCCCGAGGTGTTGTGGCCGCGGAGCAGCAGCCGCCCGCCCGCGAAGTCGAACACCTGGTTGGCGTACTCATATAGGTTGATGATCCCCGCGCGTCGAGGCCGCCACCGGTTCGTGCTTGGACTCATGCCGTCCCTCCCGAGCGCACCACCGGCTCACGAAAGCGAGCGGCGAGCGGGGTTGGTCGCAGGCCGCCCGTCTCGGTGCGCCGGGCGACGCCGACGGCGACGAGCACGTCGCCGGCGGCGGTCGTCAGGTGGGCGACCTGCACGGGGTCGTCGCGGTCACGGCGCCAGTGATCGCCGTGCTTGGCGACGAGATCGGCGACCGCGGCGCGCACGGCCTCATCGCTCAGGATCGCTCCCGGGCCAGTCGCGGCGAGCGTGTCGCACAGCAGCAGCGCGACCTGCTTGATCGTGGAGTTGGTCGGAAACGGCACGTCGGTGAACGCACGGCCATCGACGATCAGCGCGCTGCCCTCGGCCCGCCGCTCGACCTGGTAACCGGTCGCGTCCGCGACGGCTGTCTCGATTCGCGCGCGCTGGCCGAGGAAGTAGCCGCGCTCGTCGGCGTCGAGATCGTCGAGCAGCAACGCCGGGTCCTCGGCCAGTCGCCGGGCGAGCCGCTCGAACCGGGCGCGGTTCTCCCCCTCGGGGGTCGGCGCGTAGCGCGCGGATTCGTCGATCAGCTGATCCAGCGATGCCGCCTCCAGGGCGGCGACAGGGTCGCGCAGCAGCAGCGCCAGCCGGCGGCGGTCGACGGTGAACAGCGCCTCATCCTCGCGCTGCTCACCGCGCGCGTAGCTGTCGTGCGATCCGGACGTGTGCTCGAGCACGCCCCAACAGCAGAGGAGGTCGAGACCATCGGCGAACGCGAGCCGCTCGGCGCGCTCACGGAACGCGACCGTGACCGGCGGGTCGACGTCAGCGCCCGCGAGCTCGACCTCTCGGGCGAGGTCGGCGAGCGCGGTCTGGCCGCCGCCGCGCTCCAGCGCGGTCAACGTCAGCAGCAGCAGTACGCAGCCGCGATCGCTCAGCGCCGGCCACACGTCGGGCGGCTTCTGCCGTCCGCTGACGCTCGCCGGCCGGATCCGCAGCGGGCGCCGCAGGCCGTCCGGCGTCGGCAGGCCCGATGCCCGCGCGGCGGTGCTCCCGACCTCGAGCTGGTATCCGAAGCTGGTCTGCAGCGTGGTCGCGAGCTCCCGTTCGTGCCGGCGGATCAGCGCGTACGCGGGTTCGGCGGCGTCGACGAACGGCGTCGACAGCAGCGCGCGCAGCGCCTGGGTGCGCTCCACGCGGTCGTCGAGCTCGCGGACGCTCACCGGCTCGCCACCTCGATCTCGAAGTCGGGCAGATCGAGGGTGCCGTGCGGGGCGCGCAGGCGGGTACGGTCGCGGCCGGGATCGTCGGGCTGACGCAGGACGATCGTTGCGCGGCCGTCGGTGGAGCCGGCCCGGCGCGCCCCGTCGGGTCCGGGTGGCGCCTCGTAGGCGCGCCCGATCCAGGCCAGCAAGTGGCGGAACTCGTGGGCGTCGACCCGGTTGAGCATCGACAACCTGATCGGCCCGCGAGCGCTCATCCGCGCCAGTAGCTCGTCGAGCTCCCGGCGTTCCTGCACGCGGCGCTGCTCGAGACGGCGGCGGCCCTCGGTCAGGTCGGCGATCGGCGCGCCTCGGCCGCCCCCGGGCATACGGGTGCCGGGCACACGCAGATGCGCGACCACCGGCGCCGGCGGCGCCTCGTGCCAGGGCGTGCGCCCGCGCTCGGAGATCTGCTCCGGATCCGGGTCAGGGACGCCGACATGGCGCGGGGTGCGCAGTCCGAACGCGGCGCGCAGCCAAGCGGTCGCCTGGCCCGGCGGTGCCGCCACGACCCGCGCTGCCAGCGCCAGCAGCACGCCGCTGCGATCGACGCGCAGCGAGCGCCGCTCGATCAGCCGCTCGGCGATCGCCAGCACCGCCCGGATCGCGTCGACGACCTGATCGTTGAGCGTGCGCCACGGGGAGCCGGCGTCGCCGTCGCCGACGAACCAGGCGCGCAATCCGTGCCAGCGCATCAGCAGCTCCTCACGCCGGCGCGAGCGCTGCTCCTCGACGGTGGCGCCGCCGGGGAGCGCGACGAACTCCTCGGCGTCCACGATCTCGGTGACGAGCAGCTGCGCGCCGCTGCGCTCGATCTGGTCGAGCAGGGCCAGAATCTCGGCCGAATAGTGGCTCCGGCTATGGCGAAAGCCCTGGAGATGCTCGAGCAGCGCACCCTTGCCGCGCTCGAACTCGTCCTCGCCGACCTGCTCGACGGTCCGCATCAGGTCTGACAGCGAGCGCATGAAGGCCAGCGCACCCGTGTGCAGGGCCTCGACCTCGGCCAGCACTCGCTCGAACAGCTGCCGCAGCTGTGCGCCGTCGGGCTCGGGCTCGTCGAGCGCCTTGGCGAGCAGCGCGAGCGCGTCTCGGATCGCCGGCAGCCGCGCCGTGTCCAGGCGGCCGATCTCCTCGCCGAGCGCATCGAGCTTGGCCAGCAGCTCCTCGGTCAGCCGGCCGGCAGGCGTGACGTCATACGTGTAGCGGTTGCGTCGCCATTCGGCCGCAGTCGCAGCGAGGCTCGCGTCGTGGTCGGCCTCGACAGCACCCCACCCGTCGAGCGCCTTGAGCCGGTCCTCGAGCCAGTCTAGGTCGACCGGCCATGCGTAGCGCTCGCGCAGGCGGTCGGCCACCTGCGCGGGCCGCAGCCGCAGCCCGAACGCCTGATGCTCGTCGTACAGCACGCGCATGATCCGGCGGTAGGACTCCGCCTCCTCCGCGGTCGCGTAGCGGACCACGTGGTGCGCGCCGAGTCGCCCGGGCGCGGATGCGAGGGAGCCGGCTCCGGTCGGCTCGTCATCGAGCCGCACGGCGCCGGCGAGCTCGAGCCCCGCGCGCAGCAGCGTAGGAGACAGCTCAGGGCTCATGCCGGTCGCGCTCGCGATCGGGGAGCGCCTGGGCGTCGACGAGACCTGATAGGTCGATCCCACGGAGGATATGCGGCGGCGGGGAGGTGCGGGCGAGGCGATCGGCGGCTTCGCGGGCGGCGCGCGTGAGCTCCAGATGGGCGTCGGCGAGTCGGGCGATCTCCTGCTGGTCAGCGATCGTCAGCGTGTGCGACGGCGGTTCGCCGGTTCGTCGGCGGCGCTCGACGGATGGGACGCACGTGCGTTCAGCGGCGTCCGCCAGGACCGAGGCGCCGAGCTCGATCAGCCAGGCGAAGCGATCGTCGCGAGGGGCCGGAGGCGACTCCCAGCGCCAGCGCGCGGCAGCGAGTGTCTCGGTGGCGAGGTCGTACGCGAGTGCCGCATCGTGGACCGCCCGCACGATGACGGCCAAGAGTGACGGAAGCGAGGTGCGCGCAAAGGACTCGAACTCCTGCCTCGTATCGCCTGAAAGATCACCCATCGTTGCTCAGGATCGGTGGCGGGTCGGACGGAACGGGCCCGAAAGTCGCAGTTTGCGTGAATCACTCCCCTGATCGCGCAGGTTCGGCTCCTCAATGAACGAGTGCCGTGCTGGCGCGTGTCCGAGAACCTTAGCTCCAGATTCCACTGACCGGAACTGCTGCGAGGCGATCGCCGAATGGGAGGGCGTCGGCTCCGGTGTGAAGGACGGCACCGGCTTTGAAGCGCGGCCCGAGCTTGCCGCGGAGGTAGCGAAGGCCGGCGAAGTCGCCGGAGGACGGGGTGGCGCCGGCTTTGACCTCGATGCCGATGACCTCACCGCTGTGGCGTTCGAGGAGGATGTCGACCTCGCGCTGCTGTTTGTCGCGGTAGTGGAAGAGCTGGACCGGCTCCTGGGACCAGTCGGCTTGGCGCAGCAATTCCATCGCGACGAAACTCTTGAGCAGCGTTCCGGCAACGCTGCTGTCCTCGGTGATGCGGTGTTCGAGGTTGTCCGGAAGCTCGTAGAACTTTGAACGGCGGTCCCTCCCGCCTCGTCCGCTCCGGGTGGGAGCGTTCGGGGCGACCAAGCCAAGTCCGACAGGATTGCCGTTCCCGCCCCCGCGCATGCAGGCACGATGCGACGTTGCATGCGCAGTGAATGCCATATCGCATACTATTTGTAAGCGATGTGCTAACTTGGGCGCATGCCGACTGGCCGAGATCTCAACCCCTTCCGGTTCTCCGGGCCGCTCGCGCCGGAGGAGATGATCGATCGGGATCCCGAGGCCGACGATCTGCTGGCGCTCTCCGAGGGCGGCCATTCGTTTCGGCTGGTCGGTCCTCGCCGGTACGGGAAGACAACGTTGCTGCGCCGCGTGCTGGGGAGCGCGGAGCGGGACGGCGTCGCGGCGGTTCTCGTCGACCTCCAGGACGTGCTGTCGATCGCCGAGATCGTCGTTCGCATCGAGCGAGCCTATGAACGACTGAAGGGACCCGTACGCAAGCACATCGAGAACCTGTTCCGGACGTGGAATATCGGGCTCTCACTCGGTGGCGGTGGTTTCACGGCCTCGCTGCAACGCAGCCCACACGTGGATGCGGAGTCCGTGCTCCTGCGGCTCCTGGAGCTGCCGGCCTCGCTGTTCGACCGGCACGGCACTACCAGCCTGATCGTCTTCGACGAGATCCAGGATGTCATGGCGGTTCCCGGCGCGGACGGGAAGATCCGAAGCGTCATCCAGCACCAGACAGACGCCGCCACCTACGCCTTCGCCGGCTCCGCCCCCGGCGTGATGCAGCAGCTTTTCGCCGACCCACAGCGACCTCTGCTCGATCAGGCGGTTCCGCGCAGCCTCGCGCCTCTGCCGCTCGATGCAGTCGGGAACTACGTGTCCGAGCGCTTCAGGCTGACCGGACGCGACGTCGCAGTCGCCCTCCCTCCGCTCCTCGAGTTCACGCGCGGCCATCCTCAGCGGAGCATGATGCTCTCGCACTACCTGTGGGAGCGCACCCCTCGCGGGGGGAGCGCTCACGAAGGAACCTGGGTCGCAGCGCTCGATCAGGCCGCAGCTGACGCGGCGCCTCTGATGAACGCCATCTGGAGGGCCTTGACACCGAATGAGCGCCGTGTGGCAAGGGCACTCGCGGTCGTCACCGGCTCGCTCCACAGCGAGGAGACCGCCGCCGCCGTGGGCATCAAGCGGTCGAGCATCGGCCGCGCGCTCGAGAGCCTCATATCCAACGCCGACGTCATCGACGAGAACGGCCGGCGCCGGCTGACCGATCCGATGTTTGAGCTGTGGCTGAGACAGCGCGGCCTCACCCCCACGGGTGGCGACGACGACGGCGAGCTCTACTGAGTGCGGCCGAGGAACGAGCTACTGGTCCAGCGAGCCTCGTCCATGCGAGCGCGGCGGCTTCGCATGCGGTCGCCAACCGAATGATCCATGGCCGATGCCCACCGGCGGCAAAACGCCAGGCGGTCAGCGCATCGACGTAAGCGGCCCGGTCACGGGCCGGGACGAGATTGGCCGGCGCGTTGGTGGGCGCCACACCCACCTGGGCGGGTCAACGGCGGACGGGCGCTGCCGGGCTCGGACACTGCCGCACCTATCCGAAGCCTGAGGAGCGTGTGTTTCGGATTTCTGGTCTTGGGTTGATGCGAGGAGGCCGGCGAAGCCAACCAGACGACGCCCCCTCCCAGCCCCACCGCCGAACGCCCCGATCCCTGAAATCTCGGCTATCCTCGCCCCACACCCACCCGCGCCCCACAGAGGCGCAGGTGGACAAGCGGGCGACATTGGAGGGGAGCCGAGATGCCTCGATGCTGTGCTGTGGTGAACGACCCGGACGACCAGTCCGCGGTGCTCGCTCACTGTGAGATCCACGCTACCGACGAGGCGGCCGGGGTGGCCGCGGCCCGGGATGCGGTGGTGGCGGCGTACCGCGCGGTGAATCCTGGGCAGGAGCCGCCGGAGGCGAAGACGTTCACGCTGCCGGGGCGGCTGACGCACACGATGGTCGAGCTGGGAGACTAGCGCGGCACCAATCCGAGCCGTTCGGCCACAGCCGCGGCCATGACTCGATTGGCGACGCCGAGCTTGCCGAGGATGTGCGACACGTGCACGCCGGCGGTGTGCTGGCTGATGAACAGCGTCGTCGAGATCTCGCGGTTCGTCATGCCGGCGCCTAACAGCCGCAGCACTTCGAGCTCGCGCTCCGTCAGCGCGTAGGGGTTCGGCTCCTTGGCTGCGACGCGCCCGGCGCTGGTCGTGTCCCCGGCCCCGGCGGCCCCGACGGCCCCGGCGGCGCCGGCGGCGGGTGCGGCCCCAGCGCTCGCGTTCAGCCGGGCCCGGCGCCCGAGAGCCTTCAGCTCGGCCAGCAGGGGCGCCGCTCCCAGCTTCGAGCTCAGCTCGATCGCGGCGGCGAGCGCAGCCCGAGCCTCGGCTCGCGGCGCGCGCGAGAGCACGAGTGCCTCGGCCTGGCGGTAGGTCGCGTAGGCAACGGGGTAGAGGTTGTGGTGGGCCCGCCACAGCGACGCGGCCCTCTCCCAGCTCTCGGGATCGGGTCGTCTCGCGGCGCGGGTCGCCTCGGCGGCGGCGCTCGCGAGGTGGGCACTCGCCTCGGGTGGCGTCGCCGTCGAATCGTGCGAGGACAGCAACGAGCCCAGGCGGGCGTGATGGGCGGCGGCTGCGTCCGCCGCGCGTGCCGTCCCGGCCGGGTCGCGGCGGGCGCGGGCGAGCTCGGCGAGGTCGGCCTCGACGCGCGCCGCGATTGAGTGGAGCGGCGGGATGTGGAGAAGGTTCTCGCCGCCGGTGCCGACCTTCTCGAACCCATCGGCGATGCGCTCTCTGGCCGCCTGCGATTCCCCGCGCCAGAGCTCGAGCTCGGCGTAGCCGCCGTAGACGGCTGGAACGAACTCGATCAGGTCGAGGTCCTGACAGAGCTCGGTGGCCGCCTGGAAGTGAGCGGCAGCCTCCTCGAGTCTCCCCTGAGCCGCGTCGAGACGACCGTGGACGCTCTTCATCAACAGCGCAGCGGGCCGGTCGAGCTCGCGCCTGCCGAGTTCGCTCAGGAGCTCGGCGAGCTCCTCCCAGCGACCGAGGCGCAGGAGATCATCGGCGGCGTTGGCGGCCATGAAGTTGCCGTAGGGCAGGGCGCCAACGACCGAGGCGACCTGCTCTCCCTCGAGCATCACCTCGAGCGCGTCCGCGATCTTGCCCTCGAGCCGAAGCACCTCCCCGAGGTCGAGGTGGATCTGGACGAGAGCCTCGGTGCTCTCAGCGCCTCGCGCCAGCTTGAGCGCGTCGCGGAGGTGGTGCTCACCCGCTACCGGATCGCCGAGGAAGGCGATCGCGGTTCCCAGGAGCGCGCGTGCCGAGCTCTCGGTGGCAGCCGTCTGCTCACCATCCGCGAGCTCGATCGCCGCGGCGGCCTTCTCGCGGGCGTCCTGCCAGCGTCCGAGGAACGAAAGCTCGAGCGCCTCGCCCACGTAGAAGCGCATCCGATCGGCGGTGCACGCCTCCGGAAGCAGGCTCAGCCCGCGCTCGTAGGCGGCGAGCGAGGCCTCGGTGTCCCACGGCTGATAGCGCCCGAGGCGCTCGTAGAGTTGCGCTGCTCGTAACGGATCTTCGCCGTGGTCGAAGCTTGCGAGCGCGCGCTGGCAGAGGTCGCGCGCGGTGTCGGACTCGCCCATCCAGCGGGCCGCCTGGGCGGCGCGCGCGAGCAGGGCCACGAGGTCGAGCAAGGTTGAGCCGGGATCGGGAGGATGGAGCTCCCACAGCTCGACGGCGCGGGTGAAGTGGGTGAGCGCTTCGCCATAGCCGAACACGCGCTCGGCCGCCACGCCGGCCTCGATCGACGCAAGCAGCGCCAGCTTCGGCTCGTGGGCGGCGAGCAGATGATGAGCGCGCTCGGCGGCGTTCTCGACCGATGCCGTCTGCCCGAGTGCCCCCGCGATCCCGCGATGCAGCGACGCTCGCTCGACCGGCAGCAGGTCGCCGTAGATGGCCTCGGCGAAGAGGCCATGGCGGACGCTGTAGTGATCGTTGCGGCGGTCGCAGACGAGGACGTTGTGGTCGATGCACTGTCGCAGCGCGGCCTCGACCTCGCGGCGGGGCAGCGCTGTCGCGAGCTCGATCAGCCTGTCGTCGACCGGGCGTGCGGCGGTGGCGATGAGCCGCAACACCTCGCGGGCCGGCTCGTCGAGCCGATCGGCGCGCAGCAGCAAGGCGTCCTGGAGGCTCGCCGGCAGCCGATGGGCTTCCGCGGCGCCGGCCGCGAGGAGCTCCTCTGTGTAGAAGGGGTTGCCTTGCGCGCGCGCGAACAGTCCGCGCACCAGCTCCGCGGGCGGCGCGCTGCCGAGGATGCCCTCGACCTGGCTGCGGACCGCGTCCTCCGAGAGCGCCGCGAGCTCGATGCGTGTGACGCCGTCATGGCGCACAAGCTCGTTGAGCAGGGCGCGTACGGGATGCTCGCGATGCAGCTCGTCCGAGCGGGCGGTGACGACGGTGAGCAGGGGTTCCGAGCGCAGGCTGTGAGCCAGGAAGCGAAGGAAGTCCCTCGAGGAGGTGTCGGCGAGATGGACGTCTTCGATGACGAGCAGCACCGCCGATCGCGCCGAGAGCTTTCTCAGCAGGCCGAGGATCCAGCCGAAGAGCCGCGACTGCCCGAACCGGTCATCGCCTGCTGTCTCGGCCGAGGCTTCGTCGACGCTGTCAGGGAACGCGCGGGCGAGCTCGCGCCGCGCGTCGACGGGTAGCTTCGCGAGGGTGGCGGCGAGGACGGCCGGGTCAGCACCGCGCAGGGCGGCCGCGATCGGCGCGTAGGGGAGCTCCCCGAGCGAGAGCTCCAGGCACTGCCCGCGCAGCGCCAGGTCTCCGGCCTCGCGAGCGATCGCTTCCAGCTCTCGCGCCAGACGGGTCTTGCCGACGCCCGCGTCCCCGGTAAGGAGGACGAGCGAGGGTTGCTCGTCCTTGGCGGCTGCGAGTGCCGAGCGCAGCGCGTCGAGCTCTTCGTGGCGTCCGGCGAGCTGTGAACTGAAGACCTCGCCGGGGGTGGCGTGCCTGGTTGACCCCATTTAGACCCCGTGCATTAGAGGCTACCAAGCCGCTCTCGGCGTAACGAACTCGGGGGACAAGATAACGAGCCCGCGGGGCCACATATAACGAGCCTTCGCGATGTGCGATTGCCCTGGTCTTCATAGGTTTCTGGTCGTTCCAATTCATCCCTGAGGTCACTCGGACCGGCCTCGCGAAATCGAGGACGACCATGATCATCAACCGTCACATCATCCAGTCCCACTCACGAAACCGCGGGCGCCTGAGCGGTGAGGAAGTCGCCCGGCTGGTGCAGTCAGCGGCCGACGGCGACCACTACGGCTGGGATGCGCTCGTGGACGAGTTCAGCGGCATGGTGCGGGTCATCGCCGGCGCGCACCGTCTCAGCGAAGCCGATGCCGCCGATGTCGCGCAGGCGACGTGGCTGCGGCTCTTCGAGCACCTCGATCGCATCAACGACCCGACGCGTGTCGGGGCATGGATCGCGACCACCGCCCGCCGGGAGTGCCTGCGTGTGCTTCGCGGCACCCAGCGCCAGGTTCTCTTCGGTGACGAGACGCCGTACAGCGAGTCGACGGACACGCCGGCCGAGGACGCTGTGCTCGTCGCCGAGCGTGATCTGACTCTGCGGCGCTGTTTCGCGCGTCTCCGGGGCGCCGACAAGGCGCTCCTCGGGATGCTCATGGCCGAGCCACGGCCGGCTTACGAGGAGATCGCTGAGACGCTCGCCATGCCGGTCGGAAGCATCGGACCCACCCGGGCCCGGGCGCTCGACAGGCTCCGTCGCGAGCTCGACAACGAGGGCGGACTGGCCCTCCTGGTGGCGGCATGACGGGCGCCATGTACGCGGCCCACGCGCTTGGCCGCCCCACTTTCCGGCCACAGTCCCGGGAGCTTCCCGCGCGCGAGCAGCGTGTATACGAGCCCGCCTGGTGCGAGATGTTGTATCAAGGCAGCCGCTCGCCCTTCTTTGTAACCATGAGCCAGTCAGGGGGGAAGCGATGAGCGCCGGCGACCGCATCAGCGTGTGCGTGGTCGGCGGGGGCATAGCCGGGACCACGCTGGCGTGGCGGCTCGCGTCCGAGCCGGGCGTCGCTCGCGTCGACGTGCTCCTGGGCGCGGCGTTTCGGCTCCTTCAGGACGCCACCGCCGCCTCGGCCGGAGTCGTTCGCGGCTTTGACCCCGACGTCAACGTGAGCGCTCTCGCGACCGAGAGCCTGCTCGAGCTCTACAGCGATCCGAGGCTCCGGCGCTGGGCTGAATACGAGGAGCTCGGCTCGCTCTACATCCGTGAGACGGTCGCGGAGCCGTCGCAGTTGGTCCACCTCGAGCAGCTGCTCCCCGGTTCGGCCGAGCTCGTGAGCGCCCGCCGGCTTCGCAACGGCGCTTGGGGTGACTTGCCCGAGGGCGCCACCGCCGTCTTCGAGGCGCGGGCGGGTCGCATATCGCCCGGCGCCCTGCGCTCCGAGCTGCTGCGCGAACTGTCTCGCTGCCGGTGCGCGGACCTTCTGGCGGCTTCGCTTTCGCGGGTCACGGTCACCGACGGCGGCACCGTGCACTGCGAACTGGCCGGCGCGCCGAGCCGGGAGTACGACGTCGTAGTCCTCGCCGCCGGCCGCTGGTCGGGAGCGCTGCTGCGAGCCAGCGGGCTCGAAGCGGGTGAGCTGTCCACCAAGGCGATCGAGTGCAGCGTGTGGCGTACGCCGGACTGGCGGCCACCGCCGTTCGTGGACGAGACCTCGGGCCTCTACGGTGCGCCTCTACGCGGCCAGGAGCTTCTCCTCGGCGTCCCCGTCGAGCGGTGGAATCTCCACCCTGACTGGCCGCAGGAGCACCCCGAGTATCGCTCCGAGGTGACGAGCTGGGCGGCCCGGCGACTTCCGGGTGTGCGGCTCGGCGAGCTGAAGCGTCGGGTGGTGTCGGCGGACTCCTATCTCCCCGGACGCACCCTCTCCGTCGAGCCGGTGCCTGACACGGGCGGCGGCGTATTGACCTTCGCCGGGGGCTCCGGCGGATCGATCAAGACGGCACTGGCGGCGAGCCGCCGTGCCGCGGCGCAGGTGGCCGAGTCGCCGCTCGCGGCGGCCCTGGCGTGACCAACTACGAAACCGAAGGGACCAAGACAATGCTGCTTTCACACCATCAGGGGGCTGGGCTTCCCCACCTCCACACCGCCGCCCTCGGGGCGGGACCGGCGAACCTCAGCCTGGCCGCCCTGTTTCGGGCGTGCAGCTCGGAGTCGATCGCGCTGTTCGATCGACAGGCCGGACCTTCCTGGCATCCGCAACTCCTGCAGCCGGGCGTGCGCATGCAGACCTCGTGGCTCAAGGACCTGGTCTCCCTGATCGATCCGACCCACGAGCTCACCTTCCTGAACTACCTGGTGAGCACGGGCAGGATGTTCGCGCTGCTCAACGCGCAGTTCGACTTCATTCCGCGGGGCGAGTACCAGCGGTACTTGAGCTGGGCCGCCGAGCGGCTCGGCAACGTGAACTACGGAGTCGATATCGACCGCATCAGCTTCGACGGCGCGCGCTTCGTGCTCTACGCCGACTCCGAGGTGCTCGCCACATCGGAGCACCTGTCAATCGGCGTCGGCACTCGCCCGAGCGTGCCGGAGGGACTCTCGCACCTACCGGCCGAGCGGGCATTCGTGGCCGACGAGCTGGGCTCCCGGGTCGCGGCGATGTCGAGCGACCGCGAGGCACCGGTGGCGGTGGTGGGCGGCGGCCAGACGGGTCTCGAGTGCGTGCTCGGGCTGCTCCGGCACGGCTTCACCGACATCCAGTGGCTGGGACGCCGGCAGTGGTTCGGGACGATCGACGATTCGCCGGTGGCCAACGAGTTCTACCGGCCCGCGCACCAGCAGTATCTCCAGCAGCTTGATCGGCCCACGCGCCGGCGCCTCGTCGAGGAGCTCGAGCCGACCGGGGACGCAACCACCCCGGGCGCACTGAAGGTGCTCTACCACGCCAACTACGACGGCATGCTGGCGCTCGGACGCTTCCCGGTCACGCTGCTCCCCGGGCGGGACGTGATCGGCGGGGTTGCGTGCGGCGACCGGGTTGCGCTACGGGCGATGTCGCAGGCCGGGGAAGAGACCTTCCAGGCCCGCCACGTGGTCATCGCCACCGGGCGCGAGCACGCTCCCATCCCCTTCGACCTGGGTCTGTGGGAGCGGATGGAGCTCGACGACTACGGCGAGCTGACGCTCGAGACCGACTACTCGGTGCGCTGGCAGGGCGGTAACCGCCACAAGATCTTCGCCCTCAACCGCGCCCGCTTCAGCCATGGAATCCCCGATGCCAACCTCACGCTGATGCCGGTTCGCTCGGCGACGGTCCTCAACTCGCTGTTCGAGCGCGAGATCTTCCCGGTGCGGGACGAGGTGTGCCCGGTCCAGTGGGGGCCGGCGCGCTCGGCCGATTGGGATCTCGACCTGGTGTCGGCGGGGACGGCCTCATGAGCGCCCTCGATGTCACGGCCGACCTCCGGCCGCAGCTCCTAATAGTCGGCACCGGGCAGCGGCACTACCGCGAGTACCTCCTTGCCTCGATCAGCACCGAGTACCGCGTGCACCTGTTCCTCGGCGCCGAGCCGACCTGGGAGCGCGAGTACGCCACCGGGTGGACGGTGCTCCTGAACACCCTCGATGTCGACGTACTCGTGCCCGCCGCTCGCGAGCTGGCGGCGCGGACGGTGATCGACGGCGTGCTGTGCTGGGACGAGGCGCGCATCCTCCAGACGGCCGAGGTCGCCGCGGCGCTTGGGTTGCCTGGCGGTGATCCCGCCGCTGTGCGACGCTGTCGCGACAAGCACATGACGCGCGAGGCCCTGGCCGCTGCCGGGGTCCCGCAGCCGGCCTCGGTGTTGGTCGGATCCGTTGAGGAGGCCCTTGCCGCCGCGGCTCGGGTCGGCTATCCGGTCGTGCTCAAGCCGCGGGCATTGGCAGCGAGCATGGGGGTGGTGAAGGCGTCCGACGCGGACGAGCTCGCCGAGCGCTTCGCGTTCGCGAACGAGACCACGGTCCCTGAAGCGCCCTCCTACGACAACGCGGTCCTGGTCGAGGAGTTCGCCGACGGGTGCGAGGTCAGCATCGACTGCGCTGTGCACCACGGTCGCGTGTTCCCACTGTTCGTCGCGTGCAAGGAGATCGGGTTCCCGCCCTACTTCGAGGAGGTCGGGCACTACGTGGACGGCGACGATCCCCTGCTCGCCGACCCTCTGGTCCGCGAGCTGCTGGTGCGCACGCACGCGGCCCTCGGGTTCACGGACGGGATGACGCACTGTGAGGTGATGCTTACAGCGAGCGGCCCCAAGGTCATCGAGGTGAATGCCAGGCTCGGCGGCGACATGATCCCCTACCTCGGGCTGCGCGCCACGGGGATCGATCCGGGGCTGGCGGCGGCGGCGGTGGCGTGCGGCCGGGCGCCGCGGGTGCGTCAGCTGCGCAGGCTCGTGGGAGCGGTGCGCTTCTGTTACGCGCCGGGGGTCGTCGAGGACTTCCACTTCGACACCGTGGGGTTCCCATCCGAGGTGGACCGGTTCGTGCCGCTTGTTGGGCCGCACCATCTCTCGCTCTTTCCGGCGGACACGGTGCCAGGCCGGATCGCGTACATCACGGCGGTCGCGGTGAGTGCCGCGGCGTGCCGGGGAGCGCTAGATCAGGCCATGGACGTGCTCGATGTGCTCCCACACGCGGGGGCGCACGACCGGGAGCGCATGTCGATCGCGGCGGAGGCCTGACATGACACGCTTCGCCGTCATCGTCGATCCGATGTCGACCGGGGCCGAGTACCCGGGCGCGTTCCGAGCCGCCGGCGTCGAGCCGGTGGCGGTGCTGAGCTCAGCCCGCATACCGAAGTCGGTGCAGGCAACCTGGCAGCCCGAGAACTTCGAGCACGTCCATATCGGGGACGCCGTTCCGCTTGCGGTCCTCGCGCGGGAAATCCGCGCGTACGAGCCGCTGTGCGTGATCGCCGGATGCGAGACGGGGGTCGAGTTCGCCGAGGCGCTCGCTGAAGCGGTGCTGCCGGGAGCCGGGAACGTGGCTGCCCTTGGTCCCGCCCGCCGCGACAAGTGGGCCATGGCCGAGGCGGTCCGGCAAGCCGGAATCCCGCACCTGCGTCAGCTCGCGACCGACGACCCCGACCTGATCGATCGCTGGCTGAGCTACGAGGGACTCGAGGGCGCGCCGCTCGTGCTCAAGCCGCCCAAGAGCGGCGGCACCGACGATGTTCACCTGGTCCGGTCGGGCGGCGACTGGCGCTCGGTGTTCGACCACATCAACGGGCGAGTGAACAAGCTCGGCATCCGCAACCAGGCCGTGCTGGTGAGCGAGCTCGCCGAGGGCGTGGAGGTGCTCGTGGATAGCTACTCGGTTGACGGCCGCCACGGGCTCGTCGATGTCTGCCGCTATGACAAGGCGCGGCGCCGGGGGCGCATCGGCATCTACGAGCGTGTCGACTTCCTCTCGCCCGAGGACCCCGACGTCGAGGCGGTGTGGGGCTACACCCAGCGCGTTCTCGATGCCGTGGGCATTCGCAACGGCTGCGGCCATGCCGAGATCATGCTCACCGAAGCCGGCCCCCGGCTGATCGAGGTTGGTGCGCGCCCCGCCGGCGGCGGCCACCAGATGATCAGCAAACTGGCCACCGGTGACAATCACATCGAGCGCACCGTCCGTCATCGCGTCTTCGGCGAGTTCCGGCCGGGCTACGAGCTCGTCTCCTACCTCTCCGGAGTCTTCATCTCCTCGCCGGCTAAGGGGATCTGGCGTAACGCCGAGGTGTTCGACGACGTCGAGTCACTCGCCACCTTCCACGCCAAGCACTTCCCATCGGGCACCGGCGACCTCGTCGAGGTCACCGACGACATCTTCACCTTCCTCGCGTGGGTGATCCTCACCGGCGGCGACAAGGCCCAGCTCGACGCCGACTACGCGGCGCTCAAGGAGCTCGAGCGCCAGATCGTGGTCGAGCCGGTCCTGGCCAGCCGCGTCTGACGGGGCTTCGGCGGGCGCGGCGCGCCTGGGCGGCCGCGAAGCCGCCTGTCGCTCGCGCCAACACGCCTCAACCGGGCACACGTCCCGTCTCACCTCGGGCGGGGTGGCCCGATTACGTCCCCGGCGACAACTCGCCACACCTGCAGGACCCGGCGACCGCTCGTCGACCCGTAAGCCAGCCGCCGCTCCGGCCCGTCGGACGCAGCGCCCTCGGGTCCCGTCGAGCTTTTGGTCTGAGCCCCAACCCTCGTATCGGAAGGCCGGGCCTTCCTGTCGGGGCCTCGGGTCCAACGTCGGAGACCGCGGGCCGGGCGTTCGTCTGCACGCCACCAACCCTTCCGCAACGCCGCGAGGGCCGCCGCATCTCGCGACGACCCTCGCCCTCAGCCCCCGGGGGCTGCGCGCCACCCCGCGCACAGCCCCGCCCCCCCGTCAAGCCCTCAACCAGCCAACAGCCGTCCCTCAGGCTGCGGTCAGCGATACCTCGAGCTGCCCGGCCACCTCGACTCCGATCATCCCAGCCGCCCGGGCTGCGACATCCATCGCGGCGGACGCAGTCTCCGCCTCGGCCATGACCATGCCGACCCGGTCCCAGGAGCTGCACACCGCGGAGGTGCGGTCTCCCGGCTCAACGGTGACCGAGGCGTCGAGCACACCGGGCAGCTCGCGCGCGGCTTCGACTCCGCTCACGCTCACGACGGTGCCGGGCTCGGCCTCGAGATAGCGGATCGCCGCGCCGCCGCGAGGCTCGCGCGGGGGCGCCACGGCGAGCGGCTCGCCGCGCATCACGGAGAGGAAGACGGACAGGGTGTCGATCCCCCAGGCTTGGTCAATGAGGGGGACGATGTAGTCGCCCGGCATCCTGCCGGCGCACTCGACCAGGTATGGGACGCCGCCCGACACAATCCACTCGCAGTGCACGTACCCGCTGCCGAAGGCGACCGCGTCGAGCACCAGGCGGGTGTGGTCACCGAGCATCTCGGTCACCTCGCGTGGCACGTCCGCCGGTACCAGGTGGCCGAGCTCGACCGGTCGGGAGCCTGGGAAGAGGAGCTTGCGCGTGACGTTGGTGAACAGCGGCTCGCCGTCGCGGACCACCATCTCGACGCTGAACTCATCGCCCTGGACGAACTCCTCGACGAGCATCTCGAGCGGCATCGGGCGATCGGGAACAACAACCCCCTCGTCCTGCTCGATGCACTCGTGCCAGGCGCCGGCCACGTCGGCCACTTGCTCGATCACCCGCGTGCCCACCGACGCCTGACGGTTGGCGGGCTTGAGGACGACGGAGCGCCCACATTTCTGCATGAACGACCGCACGGCGCCAGAGCCCGAGACCGGGCGCGACCTCGGGTTCGGGACGCCCGCTTGCGCGCTGACCTGGCGGAGAAGGTGCTTGTTGCGAAGCACCGTCGCCGCCCCCAGGCCGGCGCCCGGGGTTCCGTAGCGCTCCGCGAGCCGCGCCGCGAAGGGGACGCTGTACTCGATCACGGGGACGATCGCGGCCGGTGCCAGGTCGGGGTGGGCGACATAGAAGCGGTCGGCGGCCGCGGGGAGCTGATACTCCCAGGGCATGAGCTCGAACGCGCTGCCGCCCGACTCGAGCTGAGGCGCGATCTCGCGCTTGCGCACCACGTCGGGCTCCTCGATGAACACGTAGCGCCCCGCCGCGTCGTTTGCGGCCAGGGCGTGCTGCCAGGCCAGCGAGTAGCCGACGAGCAGGATTGGTTGTACGGGGTGGTCGGTCATTCAGCACTCCTCTAGTTCGGTCACTCGGCCGGCTTGGGCCGCTCTTGGTCTGATCCGGTAACGCCACAGCGGCTCGGGTCGGCCGCTCGACAGGGCAATCACGGCCGCCACCGCGGCCAGCACGCCGACGGCGCCGCAGGCGGCCCACACGCCCGCGCCGACCTGGTGCCACACAAGCACGCCGAGGAACGGCCCCGCCGCGCAGCCCAGGCCGAACATCGCCTGCGCGGCGCCTGCGTAACGGCCGCCCGCGCCGGAAGGCGCAACCCGCAGGGGATGGGCGAACATCGTCGGCCCGCTCATCATCTGGCCGAGCACGCCGACGGCCGTGGCCGCGAACAGCAGCGTCAGCCCGGCGCGGGGACCGTAGGCCGCGAGGCCCGCGGCGAGCAGCAATATGCCTCCCCCCGCCGCGTACGGCGTCCGCCACCTCTGCACCCGGCTGGTGATGAACAGCTCTGAGGTGATCACCAGGCCGGCGGAGAGGGCGAGGACGGCGCTATAGACGGCGCGCGAATAGTTCTCCGAGCGCAGCGTCAGCGGCAGCACCGAGAAGTACTGCATGTAGATGAGGGCGCTGGCGAACATGGCCAGGAGGTAGAGGACGAAGCGGCCGTCGCGTAGGAGCGCCCGGTAGCCCGGGCCTGCATCAGGCCGCTCGGCTGACTCGTCCTCGGCCGGCTCCCCGGCGTCGAGGACCGGAGCCGCGCGCGCGAGGAACCGCATCGCCACCAAGCCGCAGGTCAGGGTCGTGATCCCGTCGACCCAGAAGAGAAGGTTCCACGACACCGTGAGCAGCAGCGCGGCGATGAGAGGCCCGATCACGGCGCCGAGGTTGAGCGCCGTGCGGTAGATCGAGTAGCTCATGAGCATGCGGTCGTCGGGCACCAGGCTGGCGAGCATCGCCATCGCGGCGGGGCGATAGGTCTGGCTGATCGCCCCGTTGGCGACGACCACGGCGATCAGCGCCGGGTAGGCCGCGGGGCTCCCGAGGAAGCCGAGCGACACGGTCAGCCACGCCGTGCACATGAGCGAGAGCACGATCGTCGCTCGCTGGCCGATACGATCGGCCAAATCGCCCCCCAACACGGCCCCGAGCACGGAGCCGAGGCCGTAGGCCGCGAGCGCGAGACCGGCCTGGCTCGCGCCGACGCCATGAGCGACGAGGAAGAGAACAAGGAAGGCCTGCACGAAGGCGCCCGCCTGATTGACGAAGGCGCACACAAGCAGGCACCGGACCGACGGTCCGGTTTCCCTCAGGATGGTCAGGATCCCCGGCGCGCGCGGCGCGTCCGTCTCAGTCTTCTCGAGCAGCGCGGACACGGCGAGATCACGCCTCGGCGCCCGTGAGGGCGGTGAGCAGCGGGCCGCGTTCGCGCGTCCCTGCGGCCAGGAGGCTGAGCAGGCTGCGCGCCGCCAGCGCGACATCGAAGCCGACGAGCTCGAGCGCCCGCTCGCCCCGCTGGCGCTCGGCCGGCACGAGCGACGGCGGCAGCTGCGCGACCGAGACCTCGCTGTCTCCCGCGTCCGACAGGAGCGGTTCGGCGAAGTCGCGGAAGGCCTCGAAGGACTCGCGCGTGAAGTCCGTCTGGGCACGGTCGGGCCGATCCCAGGCCAGATAGAGACGAACGAGCCGCGGATCCTCGGAGGCGAGGAACTCGTGAGCCCACACCGCGTGGTTGCGGCTGGTGGAGAACTTCTCTCCGTCGAGCGTGTAGAACTCGTTCACGACCAGGCCGCGCAAGGGCGCGCGCTCGAGGCCCGCCGCGGCGTACAGAGCCGGCCAGAAGGCGATGAACCAGAACGTGTTGTCGATCCCGTGGAACTGCCACAGGGCGTCGACCTCGCTCCACGCTTGGACGCAGGCGTCGAGGGTGTCGGCCGTCTCGTCGAGCGCTCGCGCCACCCCGTAGAGCCAGCTCAGCCCGACCTCGACGTAGGCGTCGACGCGCATCCCCGCGAGCGGGCCTGTTCCCTCGATGCCCCAGTCCGTCGGGTAGGCAAGCGGGATCGCCGGCAGCTCCGTCGAGGAGTAGCGGGCGATCAGGTCGCGCACCGGCCGGGGAAGCTCGGCGGAGCGCCAGATCTCCTCGAGCTGGGGGCGGAAGTCCTCGAGCCGCAGCATCGGCACGGACGCCACGAACGGACGCGCCGCGCCTCCGCAGCACGCGCACACAGGGTCCACGAGCGTGTCCGTAGAGGTGTATCCGCCGCAACGCTCGCACGATCCTCCGCTCGACGGCTCGCCGCACCACGAACACAGACCCTCGACATACGAGTGATGGAGCGTGGAACCGCAGTCCGCGCACCCGTACAGCGTCTCCTCGGACATCGTCACGCCGCCACGCCGCACCATGTCGGTGAGCATCTCTGCGATCACGCGTCGGTACTCCCCTTCCTGGGGATCGACGAAGGCGTCGTAATGGATGTGGCCGCGGTGGAAGGCTTCGAGGATCTCCGAGCGGTTGCGGTCGATGAGCTCCTCCACGTCGACACCCTTGGCCTTGGCCATCTTCGGGATGTAGTTCTGCCCCACGTCGACGCCGGCCATCGCCAGCACGCGCTCGCCGCGGGCCTTCGCCGCGCGCGCGGCGATGTCGGAGGCGAGAAAGGGGCCGGAAAGATGGCCGATGTGGAGCGGTCCGTTCGCGGTCGGCGGCGGGATGATGATGACCGTGACGCCGTTCTCAGACATGGGCCATCGCCTCCGTCGCCTCAGCGCCGACGTGCTCGTCACCCGGCATCCAGTAGGCGCTGAAGACAAGCACCGGCTCGTCGGAATGATTGTGGACCGAGTGCCTTTCGTCGCTCTCGATGAGAATCGCGCCGCCGGCGTTGACGACGGCCACCGATGAGTCGACCGTTACGGTCGCGGACCCGCTGAGCACGACTGAGAGCTCGAGCTCGGGATGGCAATCGGTCGGGCTCGTGGACCCGGGCGGCACCGTGTACCACATGGCGCTGAAGGGCATTGCGTCACCCAGGCCGAACTGCTCCCAGCGAACCACTTCGATGTCGGCCACGAGATAGCTCTCGGCCCTGGTGTTGTCGAACGTGCGCATCTGCGTCTCCCGGTCTCTGCTTGGTTGAGTACGACGTATCCAAGAGCGCGTGGCACCCGGCCTGATACCGGCGAGGGCGAAAAATCCATCTCAGTGCCGCGGGGGGTGAATCGACCGCGGCTCGTGCCTCAGGGTCGTATGCACGAGAACGTTGATTCATCCCACCCGCCGGACGCACTCGACCAGCTCGTCACGGAGCTGCTCGACTGCGGCGGCGTACTCAGCCAGATGATCAGTCACATGGTCGAGTTCCAAGCTGCAGGCCGGTCCGCTCCGGACGCCGCGCCGATCCCCGAGGTCGCCCACTCGGTGATTCGCAGCGTCCTCGGTGACGTCGGCAAGCGACATTCCAAGCGGGACATCAAGGTCGCTGCCGCGATCGTCAAGCAGGCCACTGCGTCGATCTGTGAGGAGATCTACTACGTCGGGCCGGAGCTGAACTGATCGAGCGTGAGCCGTAGGGCGCCGGTCCCGGCGCGGCGGACCCGTGTCGCGCGTCCGCCACTGACCCGGGCCGGCCGGAATCAGGCGGTCGCCCCGGGCACGGGCAGACAAACCACGGCCGGTCTCACGCCCCCCACAGCCGCTCCCGCAACCCCGTCGCCCGCGCCACCGGGCGCCCGACCGCCACTCGCACCACCTCCTCCGTCCCGACCAGGATCAATCGCTCGCGCGCCCGCGTGACCGCCGTATAGAGCAGCTCGCGAGTCAGGATCCGCGACCGCGGATCGGGAAGCAGGACGGCGGCGGTGTCGAACTGGGAGCCCTGGCTCTTGTGGATCGTCATCGCGTATACCGTCTCTACCGCGGCCAGGCGGGCCGGTGTGAACGCCACCAGCTCGCCGCCGCACTCAAAGACAGCATGCAACCGGTCACCATCCGCCCGGACGATCACGCCGGTGTCACCGTTGTACAGCCCGAGCTCGTAGTCGTTATGGGTGATCAACAGCGGGCGGCCGGCGTAGTCACGGTCGGCGGCGTCGAATCCATCGATTGCGCCAGCCAACCACCGCTCGATCTGTGCCGTCCAGGTCGTCACGCCATGGGGCCCACGGCGGTGCGCGCAGAGCACCCGGAAGGAGCCGAGCGCCGCAAGCGCGGCCGTCGCGTCGCCGGCGAGCGCCGACGAGATCACAGCACGCCCGGCCGCGACGGCGCCCGAGCGCACAGCGCCAAGCGCCGCGTCGAACCCGCGATCCCCCGGCCCAGAACCGCCCCCTCCAGAAGCGTCACCTCCGACATCGGCCGCGATCCAAGTCACCTCCGACGCAGGCGCCGCCCGCAGCGCCTCGAGGACCCCGTCACCGTCACCCCGGCGGATCGCATCCGCCACCGCCGCGATCCCCTCGCCGAACCGGTGCACCCGCTCGAGCACAACGATTCCATCTCCGAACGTCAGTCCGGCAGGTGGATCGGAAGCGACAACCGAGCGCCCCACCGCCGCGGCCAACCTGACGCGCATCGAAGCGCTCATGACCGGCCTGTCCGCCGCCGGACCGACGATATCCCTGAGCACCGCGCCGGCCTCGATCGCCGTCAGCTGGCCGGGGTCGCCGACGAGTACGACGCGCGCGTCCGGCCTCACCGCCTCGAGCAGCCGAGCCATCAGCTCCAGCGACACCATCGATGTCTCATCGACGATCACGACGTCGTGCGGCAGGCAGTTGGCCCGATTGTGTCGGAAGTGGCTATGGCTTCCTGGCTGCGAGCCGAGCAAACGGTGGATCGTGCTCGCGCGCAGCTCGAGCAGCCCCGCGCGAACCGCCTCCTCGACCGGGAGACGCGCGGACTCTTCGGCGACCGACTCTTGTAGGCGAGCCGATGCCTTGCCGGTCGGCGCCGTGAGCGCGATCAGGGGTAGCGCACGCCCAGCGGCGAGCGCCTGCTCGTAGAGCAGTGCCGCGATCCGCGCCACCGTGGTCGTCTTCCCGGTACCCGGCCCGCCGGCTACCACGCTGAGCCGGCAGAGGACGGCGCATGCCGCCGCGCACCGCTGCAGGTGGTCACGCTCACCGAACAGCCGGCTCACGCCCTCGGCCAATCGCGGCAGGTCGATGCCCAACTGAAAACCGTCGCCCGACACGACGAGGTCAGCCGCGACTTGGCGTTCCTCGCGCCAGTAGCGGTCGAGATAGAGCCTCGTGCCGATCAGCCGCAGCGGCCGCGGCGGCTCCTCGTCCTCCTCGCCGACTGCGACCAGCCGGTCGCTCTCGGCCACGGCTCCCGTCCATGTGTCAACCGATGGCCACGGCAGCGCAGACAGGTCGACCACCTCGTCGGACTCGACGACCGCCGTCTCACGCACGGTCGCGAGATCGACGAACACGTGGCCGAGGCGCGGCGCGCGGACCGCCAGCGCGGCCGCGAGCGCGACCAACCCCGCAACCTCGACGGCGAGATCGGCCAGCATGAGCGCGACGTGCACGTCGGCGGCGGCGAGCACGCCGATCTCGTTGAAGCTCCGCAGCGGCTCCGGCGCTCGCAGGACGCGCGCCGCACCGAACTCGTCGACGGGCAGTAACAGCCCCCCGCCCCCGAGCGCGGTCACGCGCCCTCCAGTACGTCGCTCAGCGCTTCCACCAGCGCTCCCGGCGGGTGCCAGCTGAACACCCCGCATCGCGCTCCGCCGAGCACCGGAGTGTCCGCTCCCACCATCCCCCTGAGGAACAGGTAGTGCACGCCTACCAGGTTTCGTGAAGCCTGGTAGCCCGGCAGACGCCAGCGCAAGTAGCGGTGAAGCGCGGCCGCGTAAAGCAGCGCCTGAAGACCGTAGTGCGCGTGAGCCATTTCGGAAGCCAGTGCCTCCGGCCGGTAGTGCCACGTCGTGAGCGGCTCCTCCAGGCCGCCGAGCCAGTTCGTCTTGTAATCGACAATGGCAAACCGAAACTCGCCGTCGGTGCCTAGAGAGCGCAGCACCAGGTCGATGCTCCCGGTGAGGTAACCCCGCACATCGCGGCGCAGCATCGGATCCGCGAGCCGCTCGGAATAAGCCCACATCGGATCCCCAGGCGCGAGATGGGAGCGCAGCACGTCGGCGATCGCCGCAACCGTGAGTCGCCCCGTTGGCTCATCACCGCCGGCGAGCGGCAATTCGAACGAGAGCTCGTCGAGCCTGTCGGCGCGCCCAAGGTCGCGCAGCCGCAGCGCACCCGAGACGCCACCGAGCGGAGTCTCGATCGCGGCGGCCAACCCAACCGCGGCGGACGCCAATTCCCCGATCTCGACCCGGCCGCGCTGCTGCTCAGCAACGATCCGCGAAACCAGCTCGGCGCGCAGGTCCGGCGCGGCGAAGTCGGTCGCCTGAAGCACGCTATGCACGAACGTCCCGACCCGCACCCCGACGGGCATTGCGCCCAGCGGCGACAGAACGCCGACCGGCCCGGCCCCGGTCCCGTCCGCGGCGCCAACACGAGCCAATGCGCCCGCCTCGTCTGACAGAACCACCTCCTCCGGCTCGCTGGCAACAAACGCCTCGTACGCGCCGGCAGTGATGTCGCTGTAGGACGTCCGCCGCCACCCCAAGTCGAGCCGCCGGTCCCACCGGGCAGCCCGGAGCTCGTCGACAGAACGCGGACCGCCGCTCCAGCCCGCGGGCATCCCGAGCGCCGCGCGCTGGACGGCGATCGACCCGGAGGCCTGCTGCGTCAGGCCGCCCAGCCGAACGGCGACGGCGTCGTCGGCCGGTCTCACCGACCCCTCGGGGGCGATGTTCCCGTCATCGTCCTGAGCGAACAGAAGCCGGCCGAGGGGTGAGTCGCGACTGTTGTACGAACCGACCCACCAGATCACCGCTTGGTGCTTGGCGCGTGTGAGCGCGACGTACATCATCCGCAGATCCTCGCCACGTTCCTCGTCTCTGTTCTGGCGCTTGTGGCGGGCATAGTCAGGACCCTGTAAGCCGACGTCGATCGCGCGGGTGTCGTTTGCCTCCGGGTCGTGGAAGTACACGGGACGGGCACCGTCGGGAATCCAGCCTGGCTCCCAGAGGAAGGGGCAGTACACGACGGGGAACTCGAGGCCCTTGCTGCGATGGATCGTAAGCACCTGCACCGCGGCGGCGTCGGACTCGAGTCGGCGTGTCATGTCATCTCGGTTGCCTTCCATCCTCGACGCGGCGATTCGCTCGCGCAGCCAGGACGTCAGCGCTGCCGTTCCGAGCTGCTCAGCGCTGGCAGCTTCATGCAGCACCTGGGCAACATGCGAAAGATCGGTGATCCGGCGCTCCCCGTTGACACGCCCCAGGAGCCGCTGAGGCACATGCTCGCGAAGCGAGACCACATCCGCCAGCGCCGCGACGCCACGGAGCCTCAGCATCCGTGCCCACGTATGCAGTCGCTGATGGAGCTGCTCGAGGTCACTTTCACCGGCGAGCGCGACTTGCTCGGCGGTCCATCCGAGCAGGGGCGTCAATGCGGCCGCCCGCGCTCGCGCCGAGTACGCCGGACGCTCGAGCGCTTCCAACACAGCCAGCCAGTCGTGGGCAGCCGGGGTGCCGAACACGCTGCCGGCGCCGTTGATGACGGCCGGGACGCCGGCGGCGGTGAGCTCCGCCTGGACGAGTCCCGCGTTGGTGTGCGATTGGACCAGGACAGCAACATCGCCGGGACTGATCTGCCGGCGACTGGGCGCCGTGGAGTGATCCGCGCGGACCTCGATCTCGGCGTTCGAGGAGAGCAGTGACACAACGTCGGCGGCCACATCCTTGGCGACATATTCCCTGGCGGACTTGGCCTCGGGGTAGCCGCCGCGCGTCTGCTTGATCAAAGCGTCACGGCGATCGACGACGCGGACCCGCAGCGCCGCCGGCGACGGCGCTCCGAACAGGCGCGGTGTCTGGTTGGCCGGCGCCGCGCTGACCCGTCGGTATCGGATTCCCTCGTGGCCGAGCTTCGCGTCGCCGAACAGCGCGTCGTAGGCGTCGATCAGCGCTTGATCGCTGCGCCAGTTCACCCGCAGCGTCGCTTGCGTCTGAGCGGCCTGCACCGCGTCAAGGTATGCATACACGTCGGCGCCCCGGAACGCGTAGATCGCCTGCTTCGGGTCGGCGATCAGCACAACCGTGACACCGCCGTCGACGAACGCGCGCTCGACGATCTCCCACTGAATGGGATCAGTGTCCTGGAACTCGTCGATTAACACGACCCGGTAGCGCGCCTGCAGGCGGGCGGCTGCGGCGGCGCCACCCCGCCCGGTGAGAGCGTCACGCAGACGCGTCAGCAGATCGTCGTAGGTCATCACCGCCAGCGCCCGCTTGCGGCGCTCGAGCTCGTCGCGCGCGGCCACCGCGAGGCGCTGCCTCATCGCGGGGGTGCTATCGACGTCCGCGGTGAGGGGGTGAACCGGGGCGGTCGGATTCTCGATCGCGATCCGCGCAATCAGCCCAGCCTCGGCGCGGTCGAACGGAGCTCCGCCCTGGCGGTAAAAGCGGCGGACGTAGAGGTCGTCGATCACCTCTTCGACGAGGTCGGCGACATCCTCGGTGAACTCGACGTCCGGCTCGAGGTCGCCGAGCGTGCCGAGCTCGCCGAGAACCTCCTGGCAGAACCCGTGGGTGGTCGCGATCGTCGCGGCGTCGAAGTTCTCGATCGCGTGTGCGAGCCGGTCGCGCCGCCTCTCGACCTCGACTTGCGATCCCGCTGCCAGGAGCGCGACTACCTCGTCCGCTCCGCGCACCGGGGCGCCCGCCAGGCAACGCGCCAGCTCCTGCTCGGCGCTGACGAGGCGCTCCCTGACTCGCTCCCTGAGCTCGCCGGTAGCCATCCGCGTGAAGGTCACGAGCAGCAGCTCGTGGAGCGGCGTGCCCTCGGCGATGAAGCGGGCCGCGAGCGCGGCGATCGTGAAGGTCTTGCCGGTGCCGGCGCTCGCCTCGAGCACTGTCACGCCGGTCGGCAACGGGCCGCGAAGATCGAACGGCTGGCCGGTCGTGGCGCCTTCCGAGCTCACAGGTCGCTCACCGACTCGGCTGCGAGCAGGCCATCCCACAGCCTGCGCGCATACCGGCCGAACCGCGACGGGTCGGCTTCGTCCCAGCCCTCTCCGTCTTCGTCGTCTCGCGGGCGCGTGCCCAGCAGATCGGCAAGCACAAGGACGCCCCCAAACGCGCGCTGATGATCGGGGTCGACGTCCTCGCCGGCGAAATTGAATCCGGAAGTCCACGCGTGGCTCGCTGCCGCTTCTGGATCGCCGCCGGTGGCGGCGGCGTGCGCGTATGCGGCTGACGTCAGCGGCGCCAGCGGCAGCGGCTCCCGCATCCCGCGGTCGCGGAGACCGACGAGCGCCTCGAGCTGCGCGAGCGAGCGCTGCCGTCGCGTAGCCCGGTCGGCTCCGAGCGGCCCGATCCGCGCGACCGTGACGTCCGCCTCGGCGCGATACCTGGCCTTCCCGACTGTCACGGCCTCGAACGGCTGCTCGGGGTGAGCGACGCTCAGCGCAAGTAGACGAACCCAGGCGGCGAGGCGGTGGCGGGGGTTGAGTCTGGCGTAGCTGACGCTCAGCAGTACCTGGCCGCGCACGCCGGAGACCGAACCAGTGAGCCGCCTGCCGCCTGAGAGCGCGACGTTGGTCTCGACGGACCGCGGTGCTTCGCTACCGCCATAGGACTTCGCGCACGCGGCGATCGCTTCGACGGCGGGTCCGATGCGCTCGAGCACGGGGATCCGCAGCAGTCCCGGCGGAAGCGACCCGCGGGCGATCTCCGCCCTGACACACGTGTCCGCGTCCATCCCCGCGAGCGTTCCCTCGAGCAGGCGCTGCCCCACGCTCCACTGCTCGAGGTTGTCTAGTTCGACCGGCAGTCCGTCATCGACCTCGTCGTCCGTTCCGCTTAGGGAGATG